>JGI24891J29808_1000211_pt1 | contig 61744 bp, 55 predicted proteins | sample FreactcultuFSWF8_FD_29808 | JGI IMG/M metagenome (IMG submission 29808)
TCAATACAGAGAGCAATATGGGATTTAAACTTATCCTCCAAAATAGTTTCGAACCATTCACTATCCTGAATAAAGACCTGCTTGGACGATTTAAACTCATTACTCCGAGTCAGAATCAGTGAATCTACTAAGAGAGCATTCAGTGAAGCAGAATCAAGGGTATTTAACTCGGCGTGTGAATTGAGGGCTGCCCAGCACTTTTCATAGGCACTCTTTATACTCGCGGCACTTTCCGCAGTAGACCAGCCCGCATGTGCCTTAATGTTTCTGATGATTTGAATTATGTCAGAGGATTGGGGATGCTCTGGAATCTTAAATACATCCCACAATTCTTTGTAAGATTTGAGATCCTTCTCGCTGAGTGGGTAAGCCCAAGGTTTTGGGATCGAGCCAACACTCCTGAAAAGTTGTTGAGGCGAAAGGTATCCAATTTCATTGAAATAGAGAATGGGCTGATTGTGTAAAGTCTTTAATAGAGAAAAATCTCCGTCTGTGCCGCGACCCTTGGCAATTTCATTTAGAAAACGGAAGAGCATATTCGTTGGCCGTTGACCGTGGTTCTTCGCCCAAGCTAAATGCGATAAAACGATTTCAAGTTCCGGAGCGAACTTGACAGACAGCCGCTTAACTAGGAACTCTTCAAATTCCGATTTCTTCTCTTGCTCGACTACCGAGACCCCAATTGCTAGAGCATTTGGCTGAGAAGCAAACAACTCTTCGAATCTACTTAAATATAGATCAGTCGGCCTATGCCATTGTTCTTTTTCGCGGGCGGCGGGCATGCAGCGCTCGGCAAGCATGAAGCTAAGTTGAGTTGCGAATTCTCCAGATTCGTATTTCCGCTGGTTGGTAAAAACATAGTTGACTAGTTGTTCTATCTTAAATTTGGCTTGGGATGGAGAATGGGATCGAACAATTGACTTCCACGCTCCACAAATTTCTGCAATTCCAGGCTTCTCTTTCACACCCCATCGCATAAATATGCCTTTATATTCAAGGCCAGCTGGAAGCATATCCTCTGCTACCCAATTGAATGTTTGATCACCCATTAAATTCTGGATCTCCAAGTCGAAAAAACTAACATCTTTAGGTTTGCTGAACTTTTTTTCACCGACTGGAATGAAATACATGGACTGAAAAGCGGAAAAACCGGAGCCGAGAGTCAGCGAGGGTTGATCTCGCCATAGTTCAACAACTAATTTCTTATAGCTTTCAGGGTGTATGTCGTTGGTTTCGCGTGAAAAATATTTGGGGAGAATCTCGGAGATATAAGTGTCTACGCTCAAGGTAGATACTCGTAACACTCTAGATAGAAAGTCAAGAGCAGAGGGCATGACCAACTTAGGATCAACCAATTGGGCCAAGTCCAATGGATCGCTAAAATCACCGGGTATTTTGCAATGCTGAGCAGAATAAAAATGTGTGGTCGAACCTGGCCAAATCTCCAGCGTTTTAATTCGTTCAATATCATCACCTGAAAGCATGTTGCTTGCATGAAATTGCAGAATTGCTAGATGGATTGAATCCAATAAACTTCGGCTATTTTGACGAGTGAGAGCCTTATCGCGGACCAAAGTCTCAATTGAAGTGAATAAATCTTTAAATTCGTATTTTTGAAATGATCCCTGTAAGTTCGTGAATCTTCGAAGTTCACCATTTAGAGCAAGAAATTTTGGGTCCACAATTGAGATCACGCTGGTTTCTATTCCTGTAGGAAGCAGCTTTGCTCTCGAAATACTTGTTACATTGAAATTTTCGTCAAACAGGATGGGCCAATGTTTGATTTGCGGCAATTTATTGACCAACTCTAAGAAGTGATAAGAATTCGTCGCTAGATGGTCGATGAGTTCCAATAAAGGTATGTAGGTAGATTTTCGCACTTCTTCGGATGTTGACTCCAACGGCAATTCGTCTGAGAAGGTTTTCGACGCTCGTGCTGCCAAAACCAACGATTCCATCTCCAATTTACGCCCAGAGCAAATTTCAATGATTCGGCCAAACTCTGCCAACGACGGATGAAGATGAGGTTGGCGTATAAGGGAGAGCACTTGCCTCTTGAGTCCCAATTTTTCACCTTTAACGACAAATACTTTCTCTGGGAGCCGACTGAAATCCTGGTCATCCAAGACGACTTCATGTTTGGAAATGGCGGGGTAGAGAGACTCCCAAAAGACGTGAAATGGTTTTCGAAGATTTGAATTATCCGCAACTATTTCATTTGCACGCGAAACAAGGTTCCAGAACGATCGTGGACCAGACTCTTTGTATATAAGTGGCAAGTTCTCTACTATCAATGCGGCTGCACTTTGAATTATTGCCACGTTCCAAGCCGCTTTAGCAAATTCGCCTTCTACCCCAGGTAAATGAACGGTTTTTCGATCTGATAGAGGGAAGAAATCGCCATTAATATGGAATGGGAGCTCGGTTTTTTGCTGTGTAGGCAGAAACGCGTAAAGCAAGCCTGATGGAAACTCACTTCTAATACCAATAGGCAAGCTGATCTCTACAATCTTCTTACGTCGATCATTAATTAAAATCGGGTACTTCTTTTCCGCCTGATCCAGAAATGGATTTTTACTTGAAGTTAGATGCAACCACACTTCTTCTCGAGTCTCGAAAGTAGGGCTTGTAATCGTCACTTTCCTTTTAAATCTTTCCGTACGGTCAATTTTGATTTCAGAGATAAGGTTTCCATTTCGCCTTACCGTAATACGTGATACGTGGCGTAAAAAATATAAACTCTTTGCGGCCGCTTCGGAAACGATCGATCCATATTCATCTAATCGTGATGTATCAAAAGTTCCTATTGATCCTAAGAAAGAACGAAGTTGTGTTGTTGGGTCCAGTGCGTAAGGAAGTGTAAAAAGTGTTCCTTCGACCTCAGAGGAATCGAGTAGTTCTGTAAGACTCTTGGATGGATCTAACGTCATCGAATGTAAGCCACTATTGATAATTGGAGTGTCGGTGACCTGATAGACGGAGACGAAACCTATTCCAAAACGCCCAATTGAATCAGTTTCGTGCTTGCCTTTTGCATTTGCATTAATGAATGCAATTCGATGCCAATCGCAAGCAGCTTCGTTGCTGCATGCTCCGTCCCTAATTCCACAAAACCTAAAACTGGCGCCATTTCGCACGCGGAGGGCATCATCATCGAGGTCGAATTCGATAAAATCTGAACTTCGATCTTCAGCATTTTGGATTAGTTCAAGAGACATCACTCCAACGCCATGGAGAGTATTGAGCAAATTGGCAATAGTGCCCATCATGCTCGCACCCTGTTGAATTCCTCCCATGGTTACGTCTGACTACCCGGCTGAAAAACTCCAGGGATGGATTTAGAATCCGCATCTTGTTTCAAAGGTTCGTAGCCCGCTCGTATCACTGTGTAGAACCTCATGTCAGAATAATATCCGGATAACCGGTGTAAGTCTCTAGTCAATATTTTGATTCATAAACTCAACCACCCTAGGGTGCGTAATGACCTGGTCCGGAGTCACGGGTTTGTGCAGTACTAATCCTTCTGACCCGCGACATCTGCTGAGTGCCACATACAACTGCCCCGGAGCGAAGACTTTGCGGGACAAATCGAGAATGACATGGTCGAATGTCTTGCCTTGGCTCTTGTGAATGGTGACAGCCCAGGCGAGTGTGAATGGGTATTGCGAGAATGTGCCGGCGGGCTCAAAGGTGAGGCGGGAGCCATCAAAGCCCGGGCTCAATACATCCCAGCGGTGAGGTCGGACCTCGTATTCGTTGGATTCATCGCCCATGACAACAATCTTGATATGCGAATCGGAACGATTGCCACTGATATTTACTTCAGTGATGCGGGCGAGGGTTCCGTTGGCCCAGCGGCGGTCGGGGTCATTGTTGACCATCATGATTTGAGCACCAACTTTGAATTCGAGATCGAGGAGTGTGGGGAAATCTTTCTCGCGGAACTTTCCATTAACCCAGTCGCGGTTGCGATGCAATTTGGTGGTTAATTCTTGGAGTTTGTTGGCATTGATCTCTTCTGCCTTTTTATTGGTAGAAGTCAGGGTGATGTAGAAATCATCATTTTCACGGACAAAGTCTTCATCCACAAGCTCATGCAGGAAGTCATAATGGTGTTGGTCCATCTGATTGAGGCGCACAGCATTGAGAGTGTCGATGAAATCGGTATCGGTCTGGCGATAGATCTTGGAGAGCGAGACTGTTTGGAAATCTAGGTCTTGCATGGCATAGGAATCAAAGAATAACTCGCTGCGGTAATGCGAGGCAAGGAACTCGCGTTCCTCTTGCTTGGCAACAATCGGTGCGATTTGCGCGAGGTCGCCGATGAGAATGACTTGGACTCCCCCAAATGGTTGGTTTTTGTGGGGGCCAAAGCGGCGTAGCGCTTGGTCGACATAATCGAGCATGTCGGCGCGGACCATCGAGATTTCATCGATGACAAGGGTCTTCAGAACGCGCATGGAAGCGGCGTTGCGCGCGAAATAGTTTTCACCTTTGACGTGCTCGAAGGTGACGTCGATTCCGAAGGAGAAGAAGTTATGGATGGTGACACCGCGTACGTTGATGGCGGCGACGCCGGTGGGAGCGCAGACGGCGGCGTTCTCATCGAGAATGTATTTGCGCAGGTAGGCAAGGATGCTGGACTTACCGGTACCTGCATTGCCGGTGAGAAAGAATGATTTGCCGGCTTGGGCTAAGTCGATTGCCTTTTGCATATCGGGATTGATTTCAAGATCAATCGGGATAATGAGTGCTTGCGGATCTTCAATGTCGTTGTCGGCTAGGTGAGGTTCGGGGGTCTCAGTTGCTTCACCGGCGAGGAATGATTCGAAATCGTTGTTGGAAGTGTAGACAGATGTGGCACGTTTAATGTTCTTATCGCTTTTGAGAAGCTTTTCGATGGTGGCCGCTTTAGCGCTCTTTGGTGATGGAATGACACCTTTGATTGCGCGTAGGTGGTGGAGAAGTGCGATGTAGTCGGTATCTGTAAGGGTCGGGATATTGAATTGCTTGGCGTCGCTGATTTTGCCGAGGCCGGTTTCGCGAACACCGATGACGAAGAATGCGGTCTTGGTTTTGCGAATATCGCCGACCATGTAGTTGAAGCCGATTTCTTCGAGGTCGCGGGAGAATTGTGGTTTGCCCATGGATGGTTCGCCAGTCAAACAGACTTGCGTGCGACCAGTGGCAAGAATTTGTGTGGCGAGATCTGCTATTTGAGTATCGGAAAGTGTGCGATCTGGTGATGAGGTTGCGATGTGTTGTCCGAGAAGTTCGCCGGTGTAAGGATTTGATTTAACGATGCGTGGTGTGGCGTGCTTGGCGATGTAAGTGGGTGCAGGGATTTCGTAGACCAAGTCGATAGCGCGGCCCACTTGCATGTATTCGGCGGGAGTGCGAGCAAGCATCTCTTTGAAAATCTTGCCGGCGACTTCTGCATCATCGAGTGCTTGGTGGGCATCAAAGGTGATACCAAAGTGTTCGGCGATAGTGCCGAGCTTCTGGTTCTTAGTGATGCCGGCCAGAGTGCGAAATGCCATTTGAAGGGTGCAGATGCTGGGGATGTTGCCGTTGATATCGATGGCGCTTAATTCGTTCTTGAGTACACCCAAGTCGTATTCGGCGTTGTGGGCGATGAGAACGCGGTTATTGATGAAGGGATAGATATCGGGCCAGTAATCCTTGAAGGTGTGAGTGCTATTGATTTCTTCGGTCGATAAGTTCATGATCTTTTGCGCGATGGGATCGATAGCTACCGGTGGTCGCATGACGGTGGCATAGCGCGCGACTTCGTTGAGATTTTCATCGAGTGCAATCAAGCCGATTTCAGTGGCGCGAGCGGTGTGGGGATATTTCGAGGTCGCCTCAAAGTCGATGAGGGTCAGAAAACCCGGGATGCTCATGGGGCAAAGTTATACGAGTGGTGAGACAAGGGCCTAAACAGAGGAGAACTTCCCCTAGAACCTAAGGGGAAGAGCTGATGTTTTACTTGACGGTGGACTAGGCGAGTGAAGGCGGGGGCTGCGGCTCTCGTCTTCACTTTTTAAAGAGTAGAACTAATTAATTGGATATGCAATCAATTTGGTGCGACATCGCCAACTGCTTTGAGTTGAACTTAACTAGCAGTTGAAATATCTAAATTGCGTGCGATCACCTTTTTTATAGAGATGAGTAACGCTCTTGTTGAGAAAATGGCTCATCTCCGAAGCGGGTGCGCCATCAAAACCCCAGCGTTTACCAGGAACGGAATCTTCCTTCCAGCCTCGATCACTGGGTGATTGCTGTCGCCAAGAATCAATCCGGTAGACGGCACGAATGACAAAGTTGCACACTGCGAAGGCGTATTTGGCGTTCTGTGCACGAGGGAGCGCAACCTCCCACCAACCGTGGGTAATTTCAAAGAGATCTTCGGGCTTCATAGTTGGACGCCATAAGACGGATGGACGGAAGAGCATGATTGCATCGAATAACTCGGGTGCTGGTGGCGCCTCGTAAGTGCTGATGACAACATCCGTAGATGCCAATTGGGAATTGTGCCCTGAAACCAAATTCTTTAAGGAGAAGTGTGGGTTATCCGATTTCGGGTCAAGTAGATAATAGAAATCAATCAAAGCGGATTCGATGGCGTAAGCAATCGCTTCTGTTTTGAGGCCATGGCGAGCGGCATTGCCGCAACTCCATTTCCTATCAGCCCAGCAATAATTCTTAGGTCGCCTCTACACCAATCCGCTTTTAGCTCAGAAATGGTCGGGCGTTTACTCTCCAGGTGGCTCATATGCCAAATTTAATACTAATCCTTACCAAAGGAATGTGGTCTTCACTAGTATTTCGATAAATATCCAAGGATGGAAACCATGTTCATAGACGATGACTACGACGACAACCCCCACCTCTTTTCAGAAATTCTCCCTGGCCTTTGGCAGGGTGGAACAGCTGAAGGCGACCAAATCCATGCGTCTAAGGTTTTCTCATCTGCAACGGATAATCGGCTATTTACAGCGGTAGTCACCCTGGATTCCCAATCTCAGCCAGTCTCCTAGGGCATTAAGGAGTATCGCTATGGCTTTGCCGATGGCCCCATCGAGAAATACGCGGTGAAGAACATTCTCGCGGCAGCTGACTGGGCATATTCGGAGTGGAAGGCTGGAGAGACGGTGCTGATTCGGTGCCAGGCTGGAGCAAACCGGTCAGGTCTGGTCATGGCTTTAGTACTGATGAAAGAGGGGCTTTCGGCGCAAGATGCAATTGATGCGATTCGTTCCAAGAGAAGCTTTGCGTTTTCTAACAGCGCGTTTGTAAAGTGGTTACTTACTATTTAGATTACTTGCATTAGTTCCGGAAGAAATCCCATCAGGCCAGCCGTAGTAGCTTCTTTTGGCTAATGGTGAATAGATCTCTAGGCCAGCTCCCCCGACCAAGTTAACTCGCCAGCCATATTTGAGGTGATAGAGCCCTTGTTTAAATCCATACTTAAGGTCATCTGCACAGTACGAATCTTTTGGTAACCGCATTGGTTTGATCGTGGCGAGGACTATCGGCTGTGCTTGATCTCCCATAGCGCGGAGGATTAGTGGTCCCATGTTCGTCTTGGGGAGGCAATAATCCACGGTAATAATTTCTCCCTTGTGTGTGGGATACCAACCGGCACTCGCGTATGCGGGCGAGGCTCCTAAAATGAGTAGAGAAGCTAGCGATGACGCGATGATGGCCTTAAGCATCGGGCGTTCCCCCTTCGTTCTCGTCGAGAAAGATTTCTTGGATGGAGCTGATTCTACGGAGAACTTCAGCGGCCTCATCTACTTTGCCCATTTTCTTCAAGGTTGATGCGACTTGTTTCTCGAGCTTTAAGATTGCTTTCCACGGGGGGTTTACTTGCTTCACCATAATACTCTTGGCTTCGGCGTACAGTTGCAGAGCCTCCTGGTGGTGCCCAATGGTCTTCTTAGCTAGCGCCATCCGGGCCTTTGCCCACATGAGGTGTACTTCATCTTCTGCTGTCACTGCGAAATCCAGCGCATATTGAGCGTGAATGACTGCCATGTCGCCATTCTTAAGCCAAATATAAGCTAGCGAAATCTCTTCGTCGCAGTGAGCGATAGTTCTTAGATCTTTCAATTTCTTATACCTGGTGCGCGCCTCTAAGAAGTACTCCAGCGCCTTCTGCCAATTCTTCAGCTTCTCTAGGGCGCTACCTGCATCCGCGTAGTTTTTTGCAATAATGGCGTCACAAGTATCGGGATTGGCATCTTCGATAGCACGTTGATAGGCGTCAAAGGATTTTTGGTATTCCTCGGCTTCATACCAAGCATCGCCTTCTTCATTGAGGAGATGAAGGGCATCTTCTGAACCAGCTTCTTGATAGAGCGCGACGGACTTAGCCAGCATTTCAGCTGCATCGTGAGCGCGGTCAAGGTGGCGCAGGCAATGGCCCAAGCCGAAATAAATATGCGCGAGCTTTGTACTGTTCGCCTTAGCACCGGTCCCTTCATAAACATCTTTGGCGGTCTCGCAGAAGGTTAATGAGTCGACGTATTCCCCTCGACTAGCCGCGTTGTAACTCAGCTGTAGAAGGGCATCTACCCGTTCGTGCTCATCCGTGGAGGCGACTGCCTTCCAAAGGCCTTCCTCATCGTCAATCTCAAAGCCCATTTGGCCCCATTTCTTCCCAGTGGAGTGACTCTAGGGAGGGGGGCTGACATCGCCAAATCAATGGCCCCACGTTCACGCCTGGAACATGGTCGTGGGCTTTGGCTTTATTGCGGTGGGAATCAGGCTCGCGACGAAGTGGAAGTAGCTTCTAGCTTCTTCAAGTGAAATTCGAGCCAGGGGATTTACAGACCTCTGGCTTTTTGATGTCCGATAACTCTTAATCACCGGGTCGGGGGTTCGAGTCCCTCACAACGCACTCAAAATCTCGCATAAATTGCGGGAATTTTTGCATTTGTGGACTCGATCTTTTGACTCTAGGGAGCAACGAGTGAGCAACGATAAATCTCGGTTATCTTAGACGAGCTTCATTGTTAATCGAATGAAATTTGTTTGTATTAGCAACTCTCTATGTTCATAGTTAACAACTAAGAACATAAATAGAAAGCTGTAATAGAAATTGATTTTCACACGTAACAAAATTTGATGAAGTAAAAATTCGACTATACAATAAAAATTGAGGGTGTTCAATATTTTGAATGCTCTCTTTCTTATGCCATAAAACAAATTAGAAAGGGAAATAAATGGCTGTACAAATAAATAGCAAGAGAAGTTCAAATGGCGCTAGAAGAGCCAATGGAGAGGGCTCTATCTACCCAGTGAAAGGAACTAAGAAATGGCAGGTCGCTGTTTATCAGATGAATACAAAAAGTGAATGGAAAAGAGTTCGTAGAACTTTTGCAACTAAAAGAGAGGCCGAGGCTTTTCTTGCACAGCATCTAAGAAACCAAGGAATGGGGAGTGCATCATTCTTTGAAAACCCCAAGATGACGCTAGGCCAATTCCTAGATAAGTGGGTTGATGGGCTATCGAAAGAACCAGAGACTATGCGCTCCTATAGGACTGCTATTAATAATTGGATCAAGCCTCAAATTGGAAATACGTTAATTAGCGCCGTTAAGCCACGAACAATCGAAGAGCACTATAAGCATCTTTATCCTAGTTACAGCAATAGCGTCTTGCAGATTACCCACTGTGTCCTTTCTGGGGCATTTGGAGAAGCTTCTCGCTTTGGGGAAATTCCATACAACATCATGGAAAAGGTACAGAAACTAAGCAAGCCAACGATGCAACGTTCTCCAATAGGAGAAGAAGACGCTGAGAAGATTTTTGCTGAAGCATCTAAGGATCCATACGAAGCTGCTCGCATCGAAATGGGAATGATTAAGGTTTTAAGACCATCAGAGGTGATGGCACTTCGGTGGACTGATATTGATTGGAGCAAGCGAACTATTACCTGCTCTTGGCAACTCCAGGAACAGGTGGGAAATGGACTTGTATTTAAACCAAGAAAAACAAAAGATACTTTGGTTTTGGATTTATCAGAAGACCAAATTCTTATCCTGCAAGTTCATCGACTTGCACAGGAGACAGCCAAGGTTTTTTGGAAACATAAAGATGAGGGGCTTATGTTTCCTAATTCCATTGGGGGCAGGAAAGGACCGAAAGCTGATACCCGAGATTGGCAGAGGCTCTGTAAGCGAGCCGGTGTCACCACGCACTACGTCCGCTACCAGATGAAGCACACCGGGGTAACCAACATGATTACCCATGGGGTTGATGACAAAACAACAGCTACCTTGTCGGGCCATCGGGACCCGGTAGTAACGCTGAAACATTATGCCCGGCCCACCTCAAGCTCTGTGAAGAAGGCGCTAGATGCACAGGATTCATTCCGCCCTTCTAAGAAGCGAATCGAAGAACTGCTTGCGAGCCGTGAAGTAGAAAAAGTTAATTCAGATAGGGGCAATTCATGAGTAAGAGCCAACAAGCGGATCCGGTTCAACCATTATCTCTTCGAGCAATGGGACTCTTAGGAGTGTTTCAAAAGGAGGGCAGAGTTGTCTCAAAGGGGATAAAGGTGGATTTCAGCAAACGCATGAATTCCAAGGAGGCGGCTAGCTACCTAGGTAGGTCAGCTCAGTGGCTTCTAAAGGCAGGACTATCAGAAATTACTTATTACAAGATTGGAGGTAGGTATTACTTCCTAAAAGAAGATCTCGACTCCTACGTCCAATCAGCCAGGTTAAGCGCTCGCTCAATCATTGCTAATAAGAACATTAAGCAGAATTACCAAGAATTCTCTTTGAGCCATAGGGGTGAGAAATGAGAAATACGGACCAGAATTCGTCGGTGTTTGAACCTGGCGAGCATGGCAGTTTGGTTAAAGACGAAAACATCAGCAATCAAAATGCAGGGTTCTCTAATAGGTGTAAAAAGTGTCAATCAGTTGTATATCCAATTGCCACTATCACTGCAGGAGGGTTAGCAGGTGTAGATAAAATCAAGATTGGATTTTCGATTAATAAGGGCTCTGGGGACTGGAGGGATTTCCTTTCCAGCTTGAAAGGCGAGCGCATTGGGGAATTTGGGAGGACGGTTTCCGTTTTTGATAAGACAACCGGAGCCCATATTTCCTTTTTTGTCTTCAGCCGAATGAACCAAGCAAGCATCTATCTAGAGTTCAATCCATCACGATTCGTAGATCCTAAGGGATTCTCTTTAATCCATCCAGAAATGGTTGTTCCTGTGGTGCAGGAAATCATCCGTGAGTATTTTGACTCTGGGATTGTTATACCTTCTTTTGCTTCCGGGAAATACTCCATCCAGCAATTCCATCCATCATGGAAAGCGATGATTGGATTGTCTCGACTCGATTTATCGAGGGATATGCATATCAAGGATGCTGATTTCAGCCCACTATTACTTCGAAGCGTTAAAGCAGCCTCTTCTAAAGGAACAAGCCTGGTAGTGAATGATGATCAATTTAATGGTTGGGGATCACTGCTCAAAGGCCGGGATGGGCATATTACGTTTTACAATAAATATGAACATGCGAAAAAACTGGGACTTAATCCACTGCCAGCATCAAATTTCTATAGATTTGAATACCGGCTTGAAAAGCGCCACCTTAAGGCTAATCACTTTCATTCGTTGGCAGATTTGTCGGAAGATCGCTTTGAGCATGCTTTGCGTTTTGGGTGGAGTAAATCTCGCCTTGGTTCGCCATTCTTCAAGCCCCTTGCATGGACGGAGCATGTGACAGTGTCATCATTGCCAGCAACCGAGAAAGCTGAACTCATAGGCTATTTAGTTATGGATGAGATTGGAACTGATTTGGGGTACGGCCCTAAGCAATCAAAAACCCTTAGAACTAGAGCGAGATCACTAGGACTTAAGTTTTATGGGGAACTTAAGAATCAAGGATTGACTATGTACCAACTTGATCTGGATCTTGGAGATCTTTTGATTCTAAGGGGTGGCTAGACCCCCCCACCATTAAAGGGAATGTTTACGGGAAGTTGGGCAGCTGTTACAAACAGGCGCTCGCTGGCAAGTAGGGCAGTGGCCTATTTAAGTGAGTAATCATAAGCAACGGGATTCAGATCTTCATCGAGTATTTGCCATGGTTGTCGAATTGAAATCTCTCCCCCAGATGCAATTGGATCATCACCTTTTTGAAGTTGAATTTTGCTTACAACAAATAGAGCATTATTTGGGTATTGCTCTCGATGAACCAATAGTTCATTCCTAGTAATTACAACGGAATTACCAAACGATGTAGTGCCTTTTACTTCGACATAAAGAATGTCATCCCCCTTGGCGCAATGAATGTCATAAGATTTTTTATCTCCCACATCCTCCACTGTCTCCCAGCCACTTCCCTTAAAATGCTGAATGGCAAGTTGGACTGCATGCAATTCAATAGCTCGATTTTCTTTGGCGGAAAGTCTATTTCCCCCCTGCTTCCGGTCATATCTTGATTTACCGGCAGCAGCTAAAACTGCTTCCGCTACTGCTTCCATCTCCTGAGAAGGGGCTCCAGGTATCGCAGGATCGTTTGCATCTGCTTCATAAATACGGGAAAGTAGTTCAACCAGAGATTTAATATCCTCAATCAATTCATCATCACTTGGCAAGTGCTGGGCCTTGTATTGGTATGCAAAAAGCGTACTTCTTTCGTATGCCACGCCTAATGAATTTTTATTATCACTTAAGTGGATCTCAGTGAGTAATTTCGGATATTGGGTTTGTACTCCCAAAATCTTTGATCGTCCCCAGGCAACCAGCTCAGCCATTTCACTCTCAGACCTGTGGACCATTACTCCATTTGCTTCAAAGTTAATCGACGGCTTAGTGCTTCCGTGCCCCAAAGTTATATAAAAGTCTTCTCCACTTTCGGAGAATAGGAATACGACATACCATCCGATAGGCGCTTTGGGGCTTCTCGAAGCAGAGTAAACACGTACCCACGGAACTCGGCTCTTATTTCCAATTCCATCTTGGCCCTCAACTTCCAAATCTTGAATAAGGTGATTTGGATTGAATAGATAAAGTTTCGAGTTAAGCCAGTCTGGCAAGTCATGCTTGATTAGCTGGCCTCGCTCATCCATCGGCTCAGATTTCGTAGGGGTGTACAGTTTTTGAAGTTCCAAAATGCGCCTAAGCGATGAGGTAATCATGGTTTGAGATTAGTGCCAAGGACTGACACTTCCTAGGTACATTCTGAGGATTTTTAGTCAGCCCAGCCATAATTTCTTTAGATTCAGCCAGACTGGATGGCTTTTAGGTGAGAACCTTGCAATATGGACGATTTCAAGACAAATGCTAGATACACACCCCAGCAGGTTGCTGACCAACTTGGATTTAAGGTTGCCTCAATTTATGCGATGTTAAGTCGAAATGAAATGGCTGCCTTAAAAATTGGTAGGAACCGAGTAATTACGCAAGATCAACTAAATGCCTATTTAACTAGGAGAAAGTCTTCAGACGCAGTAATAGATTACACAAAATAGGAAATGACCTTGTTATCAGGTGCCATCACCTTGCAAGGCTCTAATAACCCGCTCTTACAGACAGATATGAAAGGGAACTTAAACCCAGTGGCCATTGAACCTTCACGACAATTCGAAAAGAAAAAGCCAACAAGTACTGAAAAGCAGTTGGAGATTGCGAAGATCCGAAAGCTAAACGCAGATACTGCAAAGGAAGTTCAGGAAACCCAGGCCGCTGTGTTCTCTATGTATAGCCCCAATAAGGCTTCTAAGGGCCAATAGAGGGCTTCGAACAGATGTTCGAATATGAGAACCTAGGTACACGGCGGAAGCCCCGCCAAAACCCAGCCTAGGCGGAATTGGGTTACTAGCTAAATGTGAGACCGCTAGGCCAGTATTCCCCATATGGCAGGAAAGCTGAAAATGACGCAATTAGTGAAACTTCAGAACTCACCGAGTACGGAGAAACCCAATACCCTGAGAAAAGGCTGAGGATTGGCTGAGAGCCACGATTTATTGAAACCCATGTCTCTCTATTTACAGCCATAGATTCGGCCCTCTAACAGCCCGCTAGCCCGGAATAAAAGGCATCCCTTTTCCCAGTGATGGCCAGGTTTTCTCAGATTTTCTCGAAAATGTGTTTTAGGGCTCTTTTCAAGTGTTTTGTAGTCTTCTTTCGGTCTCGTGCATCTGTCGCACATCTCCGTAATGCTATGCACATGTCCGAAAGGAAGTCATTAGCACAAACGCATCCTGAGCTTTTGAATTCACGTAGATCAAAGATTTAATGCGATTTACCGAAGAGTTTGAAAGCGGTAGATGAAACGTGCCGGTTAAAAAAGGGAAACCACCTCTATCAGTGACTCATCCTGAGCTATAAGCCGGAGACGACATTGTTATGCGTGAGGTCACGCTCAATAATCATGTTTGCCCTCGAATCTGCCCCCAAATTTCTAACACAATCTAATTAGTTTTAAGAATTGCAGTCTCAATAGAGAACCTGAATCGGATATTTATAGCTTCACCTTCAGTCCAGCCATGAGTCAGCCGGTAGTGCTGCAAAATCATTGAGAACCCAGTCCAAAATTTTGACGGAACCACCTTGAGCTTCATTTTTGTTTCAAAGTCTCCGCAGTCACAAGACTCAACGAATTCGTACTTTTCTATCATCATTCGTAGCTCCTTCTCAATCAGAAAAGAGCCACTTGTAAAGCCTGCTGTATTAGGAATTATGAACAGATCAAGGGTGTCTGAATCAACTATCTCCCACGTTATACGGGTGGCTTCGCCAAGTGCCACCACAGTTTGCTTTAAGAGCTCAGCTGTAGATTTATCAGGATGGTTTCCGACTAGGGTAAAAATTGATGGAATAACTGGGCGAATTACTACGCTGTTGGTAAGGAACGCTCCAACCGAACCAGGGCTTACTCCTTCTTTCATTGCAATATCTGAAAGTTGATCTCGGTGCAGCATCCCATATGTTGATTCTTGCATCACTTGCTTCAACCACTCCTCCAGGCGACCAAGCGTTGACCCCTCTCGCGCTTCAGGTGGCAAATTTTCGAATCGACATGGATTTCCGGCAAACTTTACGATTAGCTCAAGAATGTCATCCCTTAAACCAACACTTAATGTTCCACGTTCTGCTGTTTTTCTTTCGATGCCTAACAATATTTCCTCTGGAGATAAACCATCTGAAACCAGTAGTTGCTTGCCAATGGTATTTAAGAACATTCCCGGCAAGCGAGTAGTTGTGAGCATTAGATCGTTCTGTCGATAGGTAAACTGATATACGTTCTCAACTGCCTCTGCAGCTCGATCAATATTTGTCCCAAGTCGATGCACTAAGTCATTTAAATCAATTAGCCCAAGGGCGTTTCTTGATCTTTGAATGATTCTTCTAGTTTCAATATCTATGTCAACTGGTACTAATCTCTGCTTTTCAACTTCAAATTCTTGCTCTAGCTTTGCAACTCCAAAAATTGAGATTAGTTCACCAAGTTCATCGATATCCCAATTACTATTTGTTGCAGTTAGGCCATTAGCACGCAAGGTTTCAAACAGAGAATCCAGGTCTGGACTTGATTTGATGACTCCTAAAACCGAATAGATGACCTTTGGTCCGATTATTAAATCTAAAGTTAGTGGCAAAACTCTCGATTGAATTTGCCTAATTCGCTCTCTAGTTAGGCCAACTTGATCTGCTGCATGCTGCAGAGATGAACTAGTTCCGTCGGTCCAACCAAATCTGGCATGTAATGCGTCCCAATAGTCCATGGACACATTCCTTCTTGCCATCAATAAACGTAAGGTATTTGCGCCAACTTCTTCCAAATTGGATGAATTATCCAGAGATTTCCGAAGTAAATCATCAAACTCCGGATCTGCGGTTAATTGATTATGACGTTTTGCAGGCACTAAGCCACCGTAGAACCTTCTGCCAATAGAAATACCTGCATAGTGGTCACAAATTTTGTCATCAAAGATTGCTGCTTAATAAATAGGCTAGTTGCGTCACGGAATTTGTGTGGGTAGACCGAGAATTCTCGTTCAATTGCATAGTTGACTAGCTGAGTTGAAACTAGCTCAACCAGAGTTGCATGCCAAGCGGGTGAATCCGCATGTTTATATTTCTCACCGTCATGAGAACCAATAATGTTCTTAACTGCTTTATGCTTCGCATAAATTTCTATTCGAAGGATATCTGTACCCAAAAGAAGTGCTGATCTATTGGGTGCATCTTGATTCTTGATTTGGATCGATATTTTTGGACCTTTATTTGCATCTGACTCGCGCACCACTATAGATGTCTCAGCGACTGAATCAACCAAAATAGCTTTGACTGAATAGGTTCCAAGCTCACGCTGAGCAACGCACTTTACTTTAGCGAAACAGAATGTGCCTGAAGCATCCATCTTTAGCTCTACTACGGAAGGTGTTGCAATTTCCTTACTTTCGCTAGAGATAACTACCTTTTCTCCTAGCATTTCTGCTGGCGCTAACAAACGAATGTTGCGCGCTCTAGTTGGAGCAAGGAAATAGGAATCCTCCTCAAACTGTAAGTGAGCCGGATCTGGAAGATTTTCAGTAGGTACAGGTTCGCAAATTAAGGTTGCGGAAGCTGTTTCTCCTAAATACGTGAAGAGCAGTTCTGTGCTTCCGAACTCTTTTGCTTCAACCTTTAATGATGCCTGCATAACTGATAAGCGTTCATGTTCACGCCAATTTAGCTTGGTATCAACAAGAGAAAATGTCCCTGAGGTATCTATCAAATCAATTTTTACCTGATCTGACTTAAAATCAAACTGTGGCGCTCTTAAAGTAAGGGTTGCCGTCTTTCCCTTTTCAATGAATTTCTTGGGTGGGACTATCGAGATTTTTGTAAAATCGGCTCCAGAACCACCTTCTGGAAGGTCGCCTGCCTCAGCTTCATCTAAGGTCTCTTGGAGGAGCTCCGCAAGAGATCTACTTGCGAGATCCAGACGTTTTCTTAGGTCCTGTCCTTCACTCTTATTTGCATCTTCTTCTGCGGCAACCTCATCAAAGAATTTTCTCAGTTGCTCTTGGACCAATTTATCAAGCGCTCTGTAATATGGATGTGAGCGTTCAAGTCCTTCGCGTGAACGTTTAACTAAGCGCATCGGGTTAGCTTTAACGGTTTCTTCAGACGTTGATTCATGATTCTTTTCAATTTCATCAATTTGACGATTCAGAACATCAATTTCTGGCGCAAGTATTTCTCCGCCAAACCATCCTGATTCTGGTCTCGAGCTGAGACTTAGGAATGTGTTCTCATAGTTTCCGCGCTTATCTCTAATGACTAATCCATGATAAGAGAACTCATCTAGATTGCCTGTTTGACGATCGATGAACTTATAAAATCTTAAATTCACTTTTTGCTTATACCCTGGAACTTCAAATTCTTGATTTAACAATTCAGTATGAGCAGGTAGCTGATGCTTGAGATTTGCGGACTTATTTGTTCTAGAGTCAACAAATGTAACTTTGTGACGTCCAACAATCCCTCGCAGCGAGACGTGATTGGAAAGCTGTTCTACCAGTTTGGGGGTATTCGGAATCATAGGTGCACGCATTTTGTGAACTAAAATTGTTGCTGAGAGCCCGCTTGAATCCCCTAGTAATCCCAATGCTTTTCTCTGCTCTTGAGATGCTGGTAGATCTGAAGCGATCATGTTCCAACTACCTTCAAATGGGTCCAATTCAACTGCGCTGTATTTTCCCGCACATATAGATTCAAACAGGGCTTTTCCAAAGATTGCGACATCTTTTGCGCCACGACCAAACAAACCGCGAGAGCCTTCTTCGGCTCCTTTATTTTCTAGGTAGCTTCTATTTTCAGCGCCAAGTTCAACGAAAGACTTACGAAGCATCTCGCCGGGAAGGCCTTTAGCGTGATCTCTAACAACCAACTTATATTTGTAAGGTGCCTCTGCATTTGCAATTTCAATGTAGATGGGCCCATCCACAGAAACATCCTTGTAGGCATCGTCACAGTTCGTAATCAATTCAATGAGTCCAGTGACAATGTTTCCCTTCATTGCTTCTGAAGCATCCTGCCTAAATGCACGATCCGTGTAAATCATTTTGCCAGATTGTTGATTAGTCATTTATTGCTTCACCTCTCACATGGATTGATCGTGCGTATTTTGCAAATTGCCCTATTTCTAGATCGCCGGATACATCAGCCATTCGATCTAAGTCAGTAAATCTCCCTAGCCAAACCGACTCGGGACTTGCTGGAGAGCATTCGAGAGCATCCGCAACAAGATGCAACACTTCCTCAGTTTGTTGATTTAAAAAGGCTTGCCAAGCGACATGGTTTTTTAATCTCTTTATCTGCTGCATATACTGATTTGTAGAAGGCGCAGGGACATTTGATTGTCCATATGTAGTTTCAAGTTTTTTCATGTTTTCGCGAACCCAGTTAATTCCCGAACCACTCAAGCGTCGCGCATATTGATGTGGCCGAAAAATGAAATCAGTCTCTGCTTCTACAGATTGAAGTGCTTTTGAAGTTTTTTTGTAATCCGGTAAATCGGGACGAGTTCTCCAACCCAGACGCTTAGGGGCTATTTCAAAGCACTTCAGATAGATTTCTTCTACATCTACATCTCGATCAGATCCACCGAGAACAAACAGTGCCCACACAAAGAGTTCAGAGTTAGATACTCGATTTGCGCTAAAACTCAATTTTGCCCCACTCATTTGCGTAACTTGAATTCTGGTTGATCTTCATTTCGATTCAGCTTGAACCTAACCTGAAGGTCTGACAGTTCCTTCTGGAGCGCTTGTACGATTTCTTTGATGTCCTGATCCGAATACTCGTAATTGCTTTGATTAGAAAGGTTGCCAATAACCCGTATGGCCTTCATTGCTTTCGCCACTCGTGCTTCGGCTAACCGAACAAAATTGCTTCTTTTTTGCGACATTTAGACTCTATCCCCTAATATTTGCCAAATAATTACACTATTTGGCACAATAGTCAAGAATCTAGTGGTTTCGAGCCCAATTTTGACCAGTCCAGCGGAGTTGTCCTAAGGATTTAAACTCTGCCGCTCTTTCCAGGAGTTCAATCGAGTCGTTCAAGTTTCCCAAGCCTGTATTGCAAGAAGAGCAAAGCAGACCTCTCAAGCATTTGCCACAACTTGAATTCGGGTCTGGGCAACACGCATGATCATGATCAACTACTAGACCTAATTTGCTAACGACGACTGTTTCACAAATGGCGCACCGCCCTGATTGTTTCTCATATAACGACTCGTACTGATCGGGGGTAAGTGAGTGCTTCCGCAACTGACGGGACATTCGCAAACATTTCTTACAATTAGAGGACAAACCTAGCTTCATCAATGCGCTCTTTTGAAATTCGGATACAGGCTTTAATTCTTTGCATGTGATGCACGACTTAGAACCAACTTTCTGAACCGGGCGCTTCTTCCTTAAACGCTTAGTACGCATTTCTTTTTGATACTCATTTACGCAACTCTTGCAACTTGCATACGCGCTTCCATCACTACTCTCATAAAAATCAGACTTAGATTTACCTAGTCCACACTTTTTACAAATCATCATTTATTACCCCATATTCTTAAGTAATTAGATGCTTTGGTAAGCAATTCTGGATTATCTTTAAAACTTCCCATTGCAAGATTGCACTTAGAGCAAACTAACCCCAAGGCACAATTCCCACATTTCATACGTCCAGGGCAACATGAGTGATCATGGTCTACGTGAAAACGCCCATGTCCTTTTGGCTCCACCATTTGGCAGACAGCGCATTTACCATTTTGCATCTCAATCAACTTGTTGTATTGCTCCAGACTCAGGCCCATTTTTTTTAGAGAGGCACATTCACTACATCTAGAAGAAAGCCCGTCGTAGGAAATCCTGCTGAGATTAAATTTAAAACTATCTAGCTTTCGTTTGCACTGTGGACACACCTTTGTGTCGGGGCGCTTGGCTCCCTCTTGGAATTCCTTTTTCTTTTTCTTTCCATAGTCTTTGCGATCTTGTTTAGAGCAGTCTTTGCAAAAATTTGATAACCCGGTTTTCCTTGTGATGTCGGTATAGAAACTTGATGGGTTCTTTAATTTCTTGCACTTGAAACAAACTTGACGTTTGGCTGGTGTCTTCTTTGCTAGGTTCTCACTCTTGAATTTCTCAGATCGAACCCGATTTGCGTATGCTGCGCACTTCTTACACCAAGCGTGGAGACCGTCCTTGCTCACGGCACTCTTTGAGAATGAGGCAGCAGAAAGCTTGCTTTTGCAACGGCCACAAACTTTCATATTCACCTCACGGGTAATTAAATCGCATTATGCGAGCATTTTTTGTTTCTCTTGATGGGCGATCTGTTCGACCACATAAACATCAAGTCTCTCGCAGACTTCGTGTAAGTCGCGTGGGAAGAGTCGCCCTATAAGCCGGATACCGGCATCGAAATTGTCAGCACTCTCCATTATCCGTAGTAAACCAAAGACCACTGACATCTTCCCAGGGAGCAACCAGGGAGCAACGTAATTGTTCAAAAGGGGTAGCTTCTGACAGTTTAAGCCTGTAGGCTCTACACAAAACTACATATAGACCCGTTCTAGCGATTTTGTCCGCTAACTCTTAATCACCGGGTTGCTCTTTAAGTCACTTTTTTTAGCTTGCGCAGTATCGCAAGGTGGCAAAATTCAACTTTTCCTTTTGGGCTGATTGTCAGTGACCCTGTCTAGATTCGATCTCCTTAGGGGCTCACGCATCCATCATGGCAAGGGTGTCGCTCAGAAAACGGGAGTGGTTTAAATTGTCTCGAATAGTTAATTTCATGAAGCGGTCTCTGTATCGCATGAGAAATTTGTCGATCCGATGGATATGGATTTCACTAGCTGGTCTCATCGCGTGGGATATCTATGGCTTGGACTTCATACCATTCACAAAGACCTTCGGGGATACGCCGTGGAATGGCATCTCCTATCACGCCGTATCGGGGGTGTGTTCGATCGGACTTATGGCCATCTTCTGTCCAGGAGCGCTGGGTAGGTTGCGATTTTATGCGCCTTTGAAAGAGACCATTGTTGGATTGGTGGTCATTTGCTTAGTCTCCTCGAGTTTCTTCTCTGAGGTTCGCGTGCCCGGATTTTCTGCCTGGACGATTGCAGAAGCAATTCTCTTCACCGTAATGATCGGTGTGGGTGAGGATTTCTTTAATCGAGGATTGATATTTGGAATGTTTGAACGTTTTGGATGGGGCCTAGCTATTGCCGTCTCATCAGTCACCTTTGGACTCGAGCATTACACCAATATGTTGTGGGGTGGGCAGGATTTTGCCCAGACCAACGCTCAAGTGATCGATGCGGCTGCCTTTGGTGTCGTCGAGTGTTCGCTCATGATCTATACGGGCAACATCTGGTTTGGCGTCGTGATGCACGGTACCTATGACTTCTCACTTGTCACCACCTCACACATTGACTACGTAAAACAGCTTTCTGCTCGTGTCGACTGGACACCTATATTTCTAGAGGCGCTGGTGTATTTCGGAATTTCAGCCGTATTGCTTCGAATGGCCAAACTGAAGCGATTGTCGGAGGCTAACTATAGATTCTAGGTATGGGAATCGACTTTCAGCACATCTCCTACCTCTCTTTTAAAGCGCGCAATGGACTCTCCAACCTAAAGTCCATTGCAGCCGAGAAGGTGCGGCTTGAGTCACAGGTTAACGAGCTCACTGAAAAGCTTAAGCAGGCACAGATCCTTACCGCTCTCAGTGAAGTTCCCATCGATCGACTTCGTGATGTTCCAGAGATTCGCGTACCGATTGAAGCGCTTAGGCGCGCTGGCATCTCGACACTGGCCGATCTCTACTCGCGAAGTGTTCAAAATATTGCCGCCATCAACGGAGTGAGTCAGTCCACGGCTTATGAGCTACGCCAGGTTGTCACCAAGATGGCTGATGCAGTGAGTGCGACGATCCAAGCAAGAATAGATTTTAATTCCGATCGACCAGAGACTCTCCAGATTATGAATAATTTGGAGTCGATTAAAACTCTCAATGAGTTTGATCGCGATACCTCCGGTCGTGCTGCCGAGCTCTCCCAAGTGTTTGCTGAGAGCATTCCGTTGCTCACTCCCATGAGTGGACGAGTTAAGTGGTTTTTTACGTCCTCATCGAATAAAGCCAAGGCGATAGAAGCTTCCACAAAAATTGAAGAAGCCATCACTTCAATTTCCACTGGTGCAGTGCTGGAGCGCGCATCGAACGTTGTTAAAGAGTTGGGCAAACCCTCCCCCGGATTAGCGCTTGTTAAAGCTAAGTACGAGCAGAATGCCAGTGACTATCTAGCCATATTCGATAGTTTGACGCAGAGCTCATCAGATGTTGGATCTGAGTATGAACAATTCAATCAGGAGCTAATCGAGAAGATTAAGAGCCGAGAATTCGATGCCAACTTGCTCAATGCCACTTTGCGTAAATACCAAATTTTCGGGATTCAATTTGCCCTCGTCCAAAAGCGAGTGATTATTGGAGACGAGATGGGTCTTGGAAAAACCATGCAGGCTCTTGGGGTTTTGACCCAGGTCCATAAAGAGGGTGGATCTCGTTATCTGATCGTGTGTCCAGCGAGCGTAATTATTAACTGGGAGCGAGAGATTCAAAATCGCACACGAATGACATCGATTCGTATCCATGGCTCAGAGCAGGAAGCTGCACTAAAAAGCTGGCTAGAGCAAGGTGGCGTCGCGCTAACGACATTCGATACGTTGAAGAACTTTGGCCTCGATCAACAGACCTTAGGATCGCTAGAGCTTGATCTATTTGTTGTCGATGAGGCTCATTTTGCCAAGAACCTCAATACGGGTCGCTCACGAGAGATTCATAAGTGGACTCTGGGCAGGCCGCGTGTTGTATTTCTAACCGGTACACCAATGGAGAATCGAGTGAGCGAATTCATGGGGCTAGCTAGTGTCATCAACGGTGATCTGGCCAATACTCTCGATCACGCTGTCTTGGCTGCCGGTCCCGAACCCTTCAAGAAGGCTGTGGCTCCTATCTACCTGCGTCGCAACGTTAGGCAGGTTCTAGGTGAACTTCCCGATGTTGTTGAGACTGAGGAGCACTGCACGTGGGATGGTGTTGACCAAACAAGCTACTTGGGGTTCGTGCAACGGGGCAACTTCATGGGTATGCGACGTGCCGCCTTCATCCCGGAGGTTGGCAAGCAGACAAGCAAGATGGAGCGATTACTCGAGCTTATCGATGACGCACATGCGAACAATCAGAAGGTAATCGTCTTCTCGTTCTTTACATCTGTCATTCAGAACATTTCTCGCCAGTTAGGTGATCTGGCGCTAGAGCCAATCACTGGGTCCGTCTCGCCCAAGAGGCGCCAAGAGATCGTTGATCAATTCACTAATAGCGTCGAACCACGAGTGCTTGTAGGGCAGATTCAAGCCGCTGGCACTGGGCTGAACATTCAAAGTGCGTCGGTCGTGATCCTCTGTGAGCCCCAGATTAAGCCAACTTTAGAGACCCAGGCCATTGCTCGTGCACACCGTATGGGTCAGGTACGCACCGTTAATGTTCATAGGCTGATAATTCCTGACTCTGTCGACACCCAGATGATAAACATGTTGCACCAAAAGACAGTGGAATTCGATGCCTATGCCAGAGACAGTCACCTCGCTGAATTGTCTGGAGAACTTCGAGATGAGGAAATAAAAACCGACACTCGAAAGGTTGCAGCGCAGATCGTTGAGGCTGAAAGAAAGCGGCTTGGGCTAGATACATCGGGGGCCCTTGAACTCGACGATCACTCTGAAACTTTCTGATTAGACAGTACCTAGGGGTGACAGCTAAATAGGTAGAAGAGATCCGTCATTTGTTCAACCGCAGCAATAGACTTTGTGCGTGACCACAGTGAATTGGGCTGATCAGCCAGAAGATCTTGGCTACCACCGTGCGTGTGCCGTCTATTGCAACAGCGAAGATGATGATATTCACGCCAAGATTGTTGATTGGGCCTGATGATCTCTCACGACTCCTATCTCGAGAGCCTAAGCGGCAAGCCATCTATCTCAATCGAAATGGTCTGCTTGGGCAATATCTGCCGCTCCCCTTTGGCCGCCGCGGTATTGCATAACAAGGCTTTAGAGATTGAAGCGCCAAAGATTGTTGTTTCAAGCAGTGGTACATCCAACTATCACATTGGTGAAGGCGCTCATAAGCTATCTGTGAAGACGTGGCAGAACGCCGGGTATGAATACGATCATACGGCTAGACAGTTTTCTCGCAATTCATTTGGAGACCAGGATTTAATTCTTGCCATGGACCTCACTAATCGAGCCATGATTCTCAATGCAGCTCAAAGTGATGAAGAGCGAGCCAAAGTCTTTATGTTGCGACAGTTCGATCCGCAGCTATCGAGTATCGACCCAACTTCTCGTTCGGGCGAACTCCTGCAAGTGCCAGACCCATGGGGCGAGACTATTGATTCCTACGAGAAGGTGCTGGAGATGGTTGAGCGTGCAGTGGACGGCTTAATTGCACGCCTCACGGCTTAATTTCACGCCTCACGGCGTAGTCCAGACTGAGCTCATCCAACTCATTCCACCAGGAACAGATTTCATTTTTGGTGGCAGATTGAGTTTTTCGCCTTTAGGAAGCTTCACCGAGACGCTAAGCAGATATTGATGGCCATGAGTCTTTCGTAGGCCACTCAGATTAATAATGACTTTTGTCTGATAAATCTTGCCCCCTGCGCAGTAAGGATCGCAACTATTGATCGCAAGGATTCCAGTGCCGCTAGCTCCTTTGGCTGACCAGGTGTTCCAGCGAATCTTCGCTACTTCCGTACCGGCATCAGCGCAGAACTGAGTTAGCGAAGACGGCTTGATCTCTGCGATTCCACAATTGTTAGCAAAGACTTGGGTGGGGGCGGGCTTTGGCAGAATACTTGCGGAGGCATAGGTGGGTGCCACGCAGACCAATGTGAGTGCGAGAGCTAATGCCTTTAGTGACTTATTCATTACGTGATGACTCTCCCGTGAGGCTGACTGGACCCAGGTGTGACCATGGGAATTCGATGCATTTATCGGTGGTGCGCCAAAAGTCCGCTGTGCTTCAGGCAACATGAATCGGAAAGCGCTTAATAAATTGACGATGCGCAATCGCCGCGACCACCAAGATCGCAACACCAATAGCCAGCGGCGTCCAAAGAAATGACCAACTCGCATGATCGCTCACCATCACAATAGGAAGCGCAGCGGCCGGTGGATGTAGCGTGTGGGTAATCTCCATAACCAAGACAGTGAGTCCGGCTGAAGCAGCGAGAGTCCAGATGTTCGCCCCAAAGAGTTTATATAAAGCGATCGCGCTGAGCGATCCAGCGATATATCCACCCACGATGTTCTTCGTTCTAACAAACGGGCTATGAGTGACCGAGAAAATCAACATCAGAGTTGCAGCAAATGGCGCAATCATCAACGGATGTTTGGTCGCATCCCCTAGATATTTCAGGAGCATGATCACAGCGCTTACCAACACCGAGGCTAAAGTGATGCTCTGCCATCTATTGAGTTGGTATCTCACGCGTTCGCTCATTAGGTAAGTCTCCTCTTAAATAATGAAAAACGCGCGTTTCGCCACTGTATTTTCAGCCTCTAGAATATGTCCATGACTCACCAGCACCGCCCTTGGGGATACTCCAACTCTGTTGATGGCCAGACCCCGCAGTGGGATCTGCACGAAGACACACTGGCGGTTCGAGCTGGCGTAGCTCGATCAGGATTCGGTGAAACCGGTGAGGCAATGTATCTCACGAGTGGTTTTACCTACGACAGTGCCGAGCAAGCTGTCCATGCATTTGCCGATGAGGTCGACCACTACCTCTATGGTCGCTTCGCCAATCCAACGGTGACAATGTTTGAGCAACGCCTCGCTGCAATCGAAGGTGCACCGCTCTGTGTTGGTACAGGTTCTGGAATGTCTGCGATGTTTGCATCGGTGGCTTGCCTTGTTTCTCAAGGCGATCACATAGTTGCTGCTGCTTCTATGTTTAGTTCGTGCTGGGTTGTGCTCGCAGAGATTTTGCCTAAGTGGGGCGTCACTGTTGAGTTTGTTGATGGCAATGATCCTGCCCAATGGGCGGCAGCGCTCAACAAGCCAACCAAAGTTGTCTTTATCGAGACTCCATCTAATCCAATGCTGGCGATCGTGGATATCCGCATGGTTTCTGATCTTGCCCACAAAGTTGGCGCAACCGTAATTGTCGATAACGTAATGGCTTCACCTATTATGCAAAAGCCACTCCAACTCGGCGCAGATGTTGTCATGTACTCCACCACAAAACATATTGATGGCCAGGGTCGTGTCTTAGGTGGCGCAATCTTGGGTAGCGAGGATTACATCAAGAACCATCTCAATCCATTTATTCGCCACACCGGTCCGACACTGAGTGCGTTTAACGCCTGGGTCTTAGTGAAATCTCTTGAAACGCTGTCGATGCGCGTTGTGCGTATGAACGAGAATGCACTGGCTGTTGCTCAATTCTTAGAGACAGTCCCCTCTGTCACAAGCGTGAACTACCCATTCTTGCCTTCACATCCTTCTTATGAGCTTGCCAAGAGCCAGATGGGCGGCGGCGGATCAACGCTCTCATTTGAGGTAGCAGGCGGCCAAGCGCATTTGTTTAAGGTGATGAACGCGCTTCGGGTTATTGATATCTCCAACAACCTAGGCGACAGCAAATCGCTGATCACTCACCCATTTTCTACAACTCACCGCAGGTTAGATGAGAAGCTCAAAGCATCAATGGGAATTACCCAGTCTCTTGCGCGTCTCTCACTAGGTCTCGAGCACTCAAGTGATCTGATTAAGGATCTTGAGCTAGCCTTTAAAGGCTAGCAACCAATCGATCGATACCTTCAGTCAAGATTTCTAGACTGGTTGCAAAGTTGAGTCGAATGAAATGTTCGGCGAATGGGCCAAAAGCGATTCCTGGAGAAACTGCCAATTTTCCGCGTTCCAAAATCGTAAGAGCAGGATCTTCACCAAGCTCGTAAGCGCCAAGATCAATCCACGCCAGGTATGAGCAATCCGGGATGCGATACCCGGCATCTGGAAGCTTCGCCGCTAATTGAATAGCGATCGCTTTTCGGTTGCGATCGAGTGTCTGCATCGCCGCTTCTAGCCAATCAGTGCACTCGTATGCAACGGCGCTAGCACGAGCACCCAATAGTGATGCTCTGAATTTAACGGAAGGAGGCATGGCATCGGCCAGCGCTTTAGTCTTGGGGTGAGCCGTGATGATCTGTGCGCATTTAAGTCCAGCTAAATTCCAAGACTTACTCGCTGATGTTACGCAGACTCCTACTTCACGAGCAGTCTCGCTCACATCCAAAAATGGTGTGAATGGGTGTTCTTTAAAACTTAGCGGTGCATGAATCTCATCACTTGCAACAATGACGCCATATTCCTTAGCCAGATCAGCAATCTTCCCTAGTTCATCTCGCGTGAAGACAGTGCCAGTTGGGTTGTGTGGATTACAGAGATAGTGGAGTTTCACACCAGCCTTGTATCCAGCTTCAATACCCTCGAGGTCCAGTGTGTAATGCAAACCATCTTTTTTAAGCGGGACATCGTATTGCTGGCACTTAAGTTCATTAATCCAGCTTGTCCTCATGTTGAAATAGACCGGTGAGTGAATCATGATCGCATCACCTGGCTGGACGATCTGGCGGCTGATCTCCACCATTCCCACACCTACATCGGTGCAGATATAAAACTGCTGTGGGTCTACTTCCCAGTTCCACGCTGACTTGGCGTAAGCAGCGAAGTTGTTCGCGAGAAGCAGACTGCTACCCATATACCCAGTGTCAGAGCTGGAGATCATCTCGGACAACACATCACGAATCGGCTTAGCGATTTCAAAATCCATCTCAGCAACGGGCATCGGTAGGACATCGGGAGCGAATCCCGTCCACTTCTCACTCGTGCGTGAGCGCAGTTGTGCGAGTGACTGACCATCGACGGGCGGGTGTTGTGATTGACGCATGGCTTCATCCTAAGGGAATTCCTGAGAGCTTCTTGAAGATTGGCCGACCTCGTAGGCAAATATTGGAATGGCAAGTCATTCCATCACTAGCACTTGCATTCCACGTCACTCGATCAGTGCGGCGGTACCGCTAGCGCTTCTTTCGAATTCCAGTCGTAAATCTCGGACGACCAGTAAGGTCTTTGACGCTCTTAATCTCGGTGAAATCTGACTCCAGGGCAGCAACCATCAAGGCTTCTTGTGACTCATGATGCTCGATCGCCACAAATCCTCCGCATTTAAGAAGTCTGGCGCTTGCCGCAATAAAGTGGTTCGGGATTTCCATTCCATCGACAGCGCCACCAAAAAGAGCTTCAGCAGGCTCAAAGCGAACATTAATCGGCAAGATCTGCATCTTTGGAATATATGGCGGGTTGGCTACAACGATATCGAAACGATCATCATCGCACGTTGTAGCAACATCGCCGAGAAGAGTCTTTACCTTTGCACCAGTTGCGATCACATTGGCTTCTAGCCACTCAAATGCTTCGGGTGATTTCTCAACTGCGGTGACATCGACTTCTTTGCCACAATCTTCTGTTGCCAGTGAGATCGCAACGCAGCCGCTTCCTGCTCCCAAATCAATGATCTCGACTGGCTTAACAAGGGTGGCTGGATCGATCTCTGCGATACGAACCTTTACAAGTTCGACCAGGCTCTCTGTCTCTGGGCGAGGGATCAATACTCCCGGACCAACCTTGAGGTTGAGATAGCGAAATGGTGCGGTACCAATGATGTACTGAGTTGGTTCACCATTTTGGCGACGCAGGACCAGGCGGCGCAGCTCGCGATCTACCTCGCGAGTCTGCTCATCATCTAATTTCAGCAGCTTAAGTTGGATCTCGCCCTTATTGCAGCCCAACAAATGTGCGAGCAGTAAATCTGCATCAACTGTTGGAATATCTTGGGCCTTGAAGTAATCCTTGGTGATATGAAGTAAATCTTTGCGAATCATTAGTGATCGCTGCTCGCTAACTTTGCTGCCTTATCTGCTTCAAGTAGCGCATTGATCACATCATCAAGTTCGCCATTGAGCACGGCATCTAGGTTGTTAGCTTTGAAGTTAACGCGGTGATCGCTCAAACGGTTTTCTGGGAAGTTGTAGGTGCGAATACGCTCCGAGCGGTCAACAGATTTAACCTGTGCGTTACGCGCCTCCGATGCAATTCTGTCTGCCTCTTCTTGAGCTGCGGCCAACATGCGGGCGCGCAAGATACGCATCGCAGATTCTTTGTTCTGGAGCTGTGACTTTTCGTTCTGGCAGGAGACGACGATGCCAGTTGGAATGTGGGTAATGCGCACCGCTGAGTCGGTGGTGTTAACAGACTGTCCACCAGGACCAGATGAGCGATAGACATCGATACGCAGGTCTTGCTGGCGAATCTCTACATCGACTTCATCAGCTTCGGCCAGAATGAGGACACCGGCTGCGGATGTGTGGATACGGCCTTGTGACTCCGTCTCGGGAACGCGCTGAACGCGGTGCACGCCACCTTCAAATTTAAGTTTTGCATAAGGAGTGTGTCCAGGCTCGGCGACTCCCTTAGATTTAATTGCCATAGAAATATCTTTGTAGCCACCCATTTCAGAGTCGGTGGCATCGATAACCTCAGTCTTCCAGCCATTTTTTTCAGCATAGCGCTGATACATGCGCAATAGGTCACCCGCGAAGAGCGCTGACTCATCGCCGCCAACTCCGGCTTTAATTTCCATGATCACGTCGCGATCATCATTAGGGTCGCGAGGCAACAAGAGTTCCTCTAGCTTCTCTTCAGCTGTTGCCAGGGTTGATTCAAGAAGCGGGATCTCCCCCGCAAAGCTTGGATCCTCTGCTGCCATTTCGCGGCCAGCCGCTAGATCTTCTGTCGCAGATTTCCATGCACGGTATCCCGCAATAACAGGACCGAGTTGGGCGTAACGTTTGCCGAGTTGGCGAGCTTTACCTTGGTCATTATGGATCGATGGATCGGCTAGATCGGCTTCGAGCTGGATGTACTCATCGAGCAGTTCGTGCACATTGCCGAACTTGTCGTGTGCTTGAGTCATGATCGCTCCCTATAGATTAATAAGACGTGCTAAAAAATATCCGATTAAATTTTTCCAATAAAAAAGACCGCGGGCGCCCACAATCGGTGGGGCGCAACTCGCGGTCTTTTAAGAAAGCTACTTAGCTTCTGTTGCCTTACCGAAACGCTTTTCGAATGCTGCAACACGGCCGCCAGTATCCAAGATACGTTGCTTGCCTGTGTAGAACGGATGGCACTCAGAGCAAACTTCAACATAGATAGAGCCTGTTGGCTTTGTTGAGCGAGTCTGGAAAACCTTGCCGCAACCACATGTAACAGTGGTCTCGATATATTCTGGATGAATCTCTGGCTTCATGGTGATACCTGTCTTTCGGGTCAGCTGCGTGGAACAGCTAACAAAACGTACTGGGTCGGAAATCCCGTGAACCAGCCCTTAAATCTTACCCTAGTTTCCAGGGCCCTATTTGGGGGGCCTAATGGAGAATAGCTGGGGCCTATTTGAGAGTCATTTTGAGAGTCATTTTGAGAGTGATTGAGACTAGTTACCGTTGACCGAAGATGATCCTGCTTCGGCCTCGTTGATCGTAGTTTTCTGGATCTGCATCAAGAATTCGACGTTCGACTTGGTGCCCTTCATCTTCTCGAGAAGGAGTTCGAGTGCCTGCTGGGACTCAAGTGCGTGCAATACGCGGCGCAGACGCCAGACAATATTGAGCTCTTCCTTGCCCATCAAGATCTCTTCCTTACGGGTACCTGATGCATCAACATCAACCGCAGGGAAAATGCGCTTATCGGCAAATCGACGATCGAGCTTGAGCTCCATGTTACCGGTGCCCTTGAACTCTTCGAAGATAACCTCATCCATCTTAGAACCAGTCTCAACGAGAGCAGTTGCAAGAATGGTGAGAGATCCACCGTTTTCAATATTACGAGCAGCACCGAAGAACTTCTTTGGCGGATAGAGGGCAGCTGAATCCACACCACCCGAGAGAATACGTCCAGATGCTGGAGCTGAGATGTTGTATGCACGACCTAGACGAGTGATCGAATCGAGGAGCACGACGACATCGTGGCCCATTTCGACCAAACGCTTTGCGCGCTCAATCGCTAGCTCTGCAACGCTGGTGTGATCATCAGCTGGGCGATCGAAGGTCGAAGCAATAACTTCACCCTTAACGCTGCGCTGCATATCTGTCACTTCTTCTGGACGCTCATCAACAAGAACAACCATCAAGTGAACTTCTGGATTATTAGTGGTGATTGCGTTGGCAATAGATTGCAAGACCATCGTCTTACCAGCCTTAGGAGGCGAAACGATAAGTCCGCGCTGTCCCTTGCCAATAGGTGCAACAAGATCAATGACACGAGTGGTCAAAATATTTGGAAGTGTTTCCAAACGAAGACGCTCTTGTGGGTAGAGCGGAACGAGCTTTGCGAAATCAACACGATCGCGAGCTGCCTCTGGCTCTAGGCCGTTGACTGTGTCGATCTTTACGAGTGCATTGAACTTCTCTTTGCGCTCACCCTCGCGCGGTGCGCGAACCTGACCTGTGATGACATCGCCCTTACGCAATCCGTAACGACGGATCTGCTGGAGTGAAACGTAGACATCGTTCGGTCCGGCTAGGTAGCCCTGGGTGCGTATAAATGCGTAAGAATCGAGAATGTCGAGCAAACCACCTACTGGAAGAAGAACATCATCTTCAGAGATTTGGATCTCGCGCTCTTGACGCTCTCCGCGTTCTGCGCGGTCACGGAAACGGCTGCGATCATTGCGGTCATTGCGATCGCGACGACCGTTGCGATCGCGACCATTACGATCACCGCGATCTCCACGATCACCGCGATCTGAGCCACCATTGCGCTCGTTGAAATCACGACGCTGCGACTCGCTGCTCTCGCTGCCGGTATTGGAATCTTTTTCTGGAGCGTCTTCGCTCTCGGAGCCTTCATCAGCACCGGAGTTGTTGGAGCCCGCACCCTTAGGTGACTTGTTCTTCTTGTCGCGTGCGGCTTGACGCTCCGCACGACGAGCTTCGCGTTCGGCCTTTGCGGCATCGCGGTTAGCTGCTTGGAGATCACCGATCGACTGGACGAGATCGGCCTTGCTCATTTTTGCCGCGCCTTCGATGCCTAATTGACCGGCAACTTTCTTAAGTTCAGGCAGGAGCATTCCAGCGAGTTCGCCTGCAGCTTTAGCTGGGCGTGTGGTTGTTTCGCTCATTAGTGGTTTTTATATCCATTTTCTTTTTAGCTCACAAGAAACGATTTTTGTGTGAGAGTGAAGTCCGAGAGTCTTGCGTGAAATGAGAATTTCACTTGTTTGGACTAGTAGAAAAGTAGCACACCGAAAGGTGTTATTCCACTCCTGTGCGTGAAATCGCGACGCTCTGAGCCTTAAAACCGCTGGTCGCAGCCTCAATAATCGCAGTAGCGGCGGCGCCATCGCCCGTGTGGAGAGCCAAAACAGATGGGCCAGCTCCCGAAATCATTGCCGCTACCCCACTCTTGCGAAGCTTGTTAACGAGCTCCATTGACTTAGGAAAACCTGCGGTGCGATAGCCCTGATGCAAGAAATCTTCTGTCGCCGTGAAAAGTAGCTCGGGGCGAGTCGATAGCGCGATCGACAAAAGCGCAGCATGCGAGGCGTTCATGACTGCATCGCGATGTGGGACGGTGTCCGGCAAAAGTTTGCGTGCTTTGCTTGTTGACAGTGTGTTCTCTGGAATGAAGACGACAGCTTTGATCTGAGCGTTTACGGGAATGCTGATGCTTCGTCCAATGCCAATGCCGGTGTCTGTTGAACCTAAAGTGAGTTCTTGCATCCACGCAATTGTTGCTCCGCCACGAAGCGCCGCTGCAACATTGTCAGGGTGTCCTTCAAGTTCGGTAGCAATCATCATGATGTCATCATCAGACATATATTCCTCACCGCCAAGAACAAGTTCTCGCGCAAGTGCTAATCCGCCAACGATTGCGGATGATGATGAACCCAAGCCACGTCCATGCGGTGTGACGTTGAGAGCGCGAAGAGCTAAGCCTTTTGGCTTCTGCCCCATGTGCTCAAAGCCGCGCATCATCGCCTTGATCACTAAATGGTTTTTATCGCGCTTAACTTCGTCGGCACCTTCACCGCTGACATCTACATCGAAGGTTGCATCATCCAAGATTTGAGCTGCATACCGATCGCGAATATCTAACGCCAATGCAAATGTGTCAAAGCCTGCACCTAAATTGGCGCTACTAGCCGGCACACTGACTTGTGCCAGCTGCGCTTTAAACGTTAGACGATTGGTTGCCATAACTCTCAGGCGTATCCTTTACTTCAGACCCATAGCAGCTGCTGCTGCCGTAAGGTCTACCGGAATAACAGTTGGTGCGGCAGCGCCATCAAGAATCCAACCGACATCCTTAAGGCCATTGCCAGTAACAGTGATGACAATCTTCTTACCCTTTGGGAGTTGTCCTTGCGCTTGCTTCTTGATCAGGCCTGCAATTCCGGCTGCCGATGATGGCTCCACGAAGACACCTTCGCGAGCTGCAACTAAGCGATACGCGCTCAAAATTTCTTCGTCAGTGACGCTATCAATCAAGCCACCTGAGCTGTCACGAGCATCAACCGCCTGCTCCCATGAAGCTGGATTGCCGATTCGGATAGCTGTTGCAATGGTTTCAGGCTCGCTCACTACCTGATTGAGAACAATCGGCGCAGCTCCCGCAGCTTGGAATCCCCACATCTGCGGCAACTTAGTTGAGATGCGATCCTTGTTGTACTCCTTGTAGCCCTTCCAATAGGCAGTGATGTTTCCTGCATTACCTACTGGCAGGACATGCAAATCTGGTGCATCGCCCAAAAGATCGACAACTTCAAAAGCTGCGGTCTTTTGTCCTTCGATACGGAATGGATTCACGGAGTTCACGAGCGCCACTGGATAGTTGTCAGCGAGATCGCGAGCGAGTGTTAAGCAGTCATCAAAATTTCCATCAACTTGAAGGAGCGTTGCGCCATGTGCAATCGCCTGAGCCAACTTACCCATTGCAATTTTGCCTTGAGGAACAAGTACGACTGGGACCATTCCAGCTTTCGTTGCGTATGCAGCTGCAGAGGCAGAAGTGTTTCCGGTGGACGCGCAGATAACAGCTTTTGCGCCATCTTCTGCAGCCTTTGAGATCGCCATAGTCATTCCGCGATCCTTAAATGAACCTGTTGGGTTAGCACCTTCGACTTTGAGCCAAATATCGTTGCCGAGCATCTCTGAGAGGACGCCTGCGTGAACGAGCGGGGTGCCACCTTCACGGAGCGAGATGATTGGGGTCTTAGAAGAAACTGGAAGGCGATCAAAATATTCTTCGATCACTCCGCGCCACTGATGTGCACCGCTCTGACTCTTCTGCTTCTTGTCGAATAGACCCATTACAAAACTCCTTCAACGCGGATAACACTGACAACTTTTTGAACAACATCAAGGTTGCGCAGATCCTTCACTGTGTTGGCTAGGGAATCTTCGCGAGCGACGTGTGTGAGCACGACCAGCTCTGCATCGGCGCCACGACCTTCTTGTCGAACAGTCATGATCGAAACCTCGTTCTTAGCGACAGTGCTTGCTACAGAAGCGAGCACGCCAGGGACATCTGCAACATCCATACGAATCAAATAACGAGTGCGGCTCACACCTAGTGGTGCAATATCGAGATCCGCATAGTCAGTCTCGGTAGGTCCAAGTGAACCTTCATTGCGGTTACGGGCAACCGCCACGAGATCACCCAAAATAGCTGAAGCTGTTGGGGTTCCACCTGCGCCACGACCATAGAACATCAACTCGCCAGCTGATTCGCACTTCACGAATACGGCGTTGAAAGATTCGCGCACTGCTGCAAGTGGGTGGGTTACAGGAATCATCGTTGGGTGGACGCGAACTGAGATTGTCTCTTCGTCGCTGCCATGAAGTTCATTCGCTTCTGCAATCGCAAGGAGCTTGATAACAAAGCCCATAGCTTTTGCAACGCTGACATCATCTGCTGTTATCGAGCGAATACCCTCGCGGTAAACATCTTCATCAGTTACCTGAGTGTGGAATGCCAAACCAGCCAAGATTGCTGCTTTAGCTGCAGCATCAAAACCATCGACATCGGCGGTTGGATCTGCTTCTGCATAACCCAATTCCTGAGCCTCGTGCAGAGCTTCTTCAAAGCTCGCTCCTGCTTCGTGCATGCGAGTCAAGATGTAGTTTGTTGTTCCGTTAATAATTCCCATCACGCGCTCGACGTGATCGCCAACCAAACTTTCGGCAAGTGGACGCAAAATTGGAATTGCGCCGGCCACTGCGGCTTCATAATAGAAATCAACGTCAGCCAAATCTGATGCGTGAAATAGCTCTGCGCCGTGTTTTGCGAGTAGCGCCTTATTGGCAGTAACAACTGCCTTGCCATTTTCCATGGCTTTGAGGATGAGGGTACGAGCTGGCTCGATTCCGCCCATGACCTCGATAATCAAATCAATATTTGGATCACTGACGACTGAATCTGCATCGTCGGTAAGGAGTGTGCGGTCAATGCCAGGGCGATCACTCTTGAGCTCGCGAACAGCAACGCGAGTGATAACAAGGCCCGCGCCCGAACGAGCAGCAAGGTCATCTTGGTTTGCGATCATCAAGCGGAAAACTTCAGCGCCAACATGGCCAGCACCGAGCAGACCGACGCGTAGTACGCGATCGTTGCTCATCGGTTCACATCCTCATTCTTGGCCGCTATGGCCGGTAAGTCTTAACTAAGTATCCGGAGAAGTATCTCAAAGAATGTTAGATATCCAACGCCAATAAATCCTCGTGGCTCTCACGGCGGACTATTACGCGGGCTTTTCCGTCGATAACAGCCACCACAGCTGGGCGTGGAATATGGTTGTAATTGCTCGCCATTGAGCGCCCATATGCACCAGTTGCGGGGATAGCCAAAAGATCACCGGGTCCGCAATCTGCCGCCAAATCAATTGCGCGGATAACAATGTCGCCACTTTCGCAATGCTTCCCAACAACGCGGGTATTAACCGTTGGGGCATCACTGCTGCGGTTGGCCATGATTGCGTGATATTCGGCGTCATAGAGCGCTGGGCGAATATTGTCTGACATTCCACCATCGACCGAGACATAGCGACGAATTACGCCATCATCCAGAGTGACATCCTTGGTGGTGCCTACTGTGTAAAGAGTGGTGGTGGTCGGACCAACGATTGCGCGACCAGGTTCAATCGAGATCAATGGCACGGCCAAGCCGTGGGCAGCGCATTGGGCCTTCACGACTGCAGCTAGCTCGGTAAGAACATCTGCTGGAACCAGGGTCTCCTGATCGGGTAGGTATGCAATGCCGTATCCCCCACCAAGATCTAGCTCAGGCAATTCTTTTTTATGTTCATCACGATACTGCGCAAGGAGTGCAATCAACTTATGTGCAGCAGCAGCAAATCCTTCTGAGTTAAAAATTTGGGATCCAATATGTGAGTGGAAACCTGCCAGTTCCAAACTCTCGTATGAGGAGACTTCTGCGATCGCTTTCCATGCAGCTCCACTAGCTATCGAGAATCCAAACTTCACATCTTCGTGAGCAGTCGAAATGAATTCGTGAGTGTGTGCTTCAACGCCAGGAGTGAGTCTTAAAAATACTCGCTGGGTTTTAGCTAGCTCTTTTGCGATCGCACCTACGCGATCAATCTCCATAAAGGAATCGATCACGATGGTCGCAACACCAGCTTCTATCGCACTACGGATCTCTGACTCGGATTTGTTGTTGCCATGCATCTCAACGCGAGACATTGGGAAATTTGCTGCCTTTGCAACCGCTAATTCACCACCGGTACAAACATCTAAGCCGATTCCGACAACATCGAGCCAGCGAGTGATCTCTTTGCAGAGAAAAGATTTTCCTGCGTAGTAAACAGTTCCGGCGCGATCACCAAAAGCGCTTTGGAGTGCATCGCGCCACGCGCTTGCGCGATCGAAGAAATCTGCTTCATCGACAACAAATAGCGGAGTACCAAATTCAGACGCGAGTTGGGCTGCGCTTACTCCCCCGATCATCAAATGACCTGGTGTGAAATTCGAGTGGGTCGAAAATACTTTCGATGAAAATTCGCTCATGGCTACATCTTCTCCGGTGCCTCTACGCCCAACAGCCCTAGCGCGTTAGCGACCACTTGCGCGGTTGCCTGGCAGAGAGTTGCGCGCGCACTATGCAGATCCGAGGCAGGCTCATCGCCCATAGGAAGGACGCGACAATCAGCGTAGAAACGATGATAAACAGCGGCTAATTCTTCGACATAGCGAGCGATGCGGTGTGGTTCGCGCAGCTGAGCAGCGTGGGCGAGCATCCGAGGAAATTCTGCGAGTGAGCCCATGAGTTCGCGTTCACGCTCGTGCACCAGTAGTTCTGGCTTAAATACCGAGGCACCATAAGCAATGCCAAGATCGGCAGCATTGCGTAACACGGCACAAATACGTGCGTGTGCATACTGAACATAATAGACAGGGTTTTCATTGGTGCGACTACGCAGTAAATCAACATCCATCACCATCGGAGTCTCTACTGGATAGCGAATGAGGGTGTAGCGAGCAGCATCTACGCCAACTTTTTCAACCAACTCTTCGAGCGTAATAATTGTGCCGGCGCGCTTAGAGAGTTTGATCTCCTCGCCGCCTTCCATAATTTTTACGAGCTGTCCGATCAAGACATCAATGTTGTACTCAGGGTCATCACCCGCACACGCTGCAATTGCTTTGAGGCGATTGACGTACCCATGGTGATCCGCACCGAGCATGTAGATCAGAACATCAAATCCGCGCTCTCGCTTGCTGATGTAATAAGCAGAGTCCGATGCAAAATATGCATGAGCACCATCTGATTTGATCATGACGCGATCTTTATCGTCACCAAAATCTGTTGTACGAAGCCAGGTCGCACCACCATCCATGAATACATGGCCTTGTTCCTTGAGGCGATCTAAGCAGTGATTGAAGAAATTGTTTTCGTACAAACTTTTCTCTGAGAACCAAATATCAAAATGCGTTCTAAAAGTTTCAAGCACTGATTGTTGTTGGGCCAACTGCAGCGCATAACCGGCGTCGCGAAATGCTGCTGTACCTGCTGCCTCATCGAGCCCTACGTACTCTGGGTGTTGCGCCACAACGTCGGTTGCCAAATCCTGAATATAGCCGCCGTGATATCCGTTTTCCGGAGTGGGTTGTCCAAGAGCTGCTGCGCGCAATGATGCACCGAAGAGATCCATCTGATTGCCGCGATCATTGATATAAAACTCGCGTGTGACTTTTGCACCAGCTGCGCTGAGCAAGCGTCCAAGCGCATCGCCCACAGCCGCCCATCGGGTATGACCAAGGTGAAGAGGGCCAGTTGGGTTGGCGCTGATAAATTCCAAATTAATAGAGACGCCGTCTAGAACCTTGCCGTGACCGAATTTCTCTCCAGCGCTGAGGATCGCAGCGACAATCTCAGCCTGACTTGCGGTATCTAGGGTCAGATTAAGGAATCCAGGTCCTGCAATCTCAACGGCTTTGAGAACCCCTTTGAGTGAAGCATCGGCTTCTAGGTGCTTTTGAATAGCGAGCGCAACGTCGCGAGGTGGCAGCCCAGCCGGTTTGGCTAAAGCGAGCGCAACAGAGGTCGAATAGTCCCCATGATCTCGATTTTTCGGACGATCGAGTGTGATGGCATCGGGCAAGGTGACTGCGCTTGGGAGCTCACCTGACTCGACCATGGCAGCCAGGGCGCGCAGAATCGAGACTCCTAGCTCGTCTTGAATAGAAAGCTCGCTCACAGGCGTAAGAGTATCGGGGTCAGTGATACTTACGCTCCGATTAGGCCTGTAGAGCGCTCGGTTTGGTTAAGTAGCTCTTCACCGATTACCCTTACCCCTGTTCTACTGCAGCTCGTTTACGCAGTAACACTCCAGCGGGAGTGGTGAAATGGCAGACACGCAGGTCTTAGGAACCTGTGTCTTCGGACGTGTGGGTTCAAGTCCCACCTCCCGCACTCGGGTTTCCCCCCTTAGAATTGCGCCATGAGCGATAAAAAATTCCTATCTTGGATTGGCTTTAAGAGCGCCGAGAGCAAGCCTGGCAATTCATCAGAGGGCTCAGAATCGTCTCTCGAGCGGATCCGTCAACTAGAGGCACAGCTTGCTGATCTTCGCGCGCGCCGTGACATCACCAGTCTGACCAAAGAAGAGTTTGAAATCCTCGCCACAGAGACTGCGATGAATCTCATTAAGACTGCGCAGAGCCGCGAAGCCAAAGCAGCTGCAATCGCATCCAAGGCCATGAACGATGCAACTCGCTCAGCCAGTGCCGCAATTAATGATGCTCAGCTCAAAGTGAAAGAACTTCTCGATGGCGCAGAATCACGCGCTCGCAAGGCACTCACCGCGGCAGAGGCTCAAGCAGAAGAAGCGATGGCGCAAGCACAATCTCGTATCGAAAGTTTGACTGAAGCAAAGCGCAGGGAAGCTGCAGCCACAACCGCAACTGCAAAGCGCGAAGCAGAACGCATGGTCAGTGAAGCAACATCTGAGATCGCAAACTTCCGCGGATGGCTGGGAACTGCAATTTCTGAGACTGAGCGCTTGCATCGCATCCAAGCCCAATCACTTAATGCAGCCGAAGAAGCAATTAAGCAGACTCGTTCGCGCCTCAATGAAGCTTTCGAGCGCCTAGAAAAACTTGGTGCTCATATTTCAAGCAACCTCACCGAGGACAATCGGCCGACCACTCCAACTTTCACTCCAGCTAGCGCTGCAAAGAAATCTGCACCGAAGCCAACTGCAAAGCCTGCTGCTAAACCTGCAACTAAGCCTGTAGCTAAACCTGTAGTGAAACCTGTAGTGAAGAAATCCGCTCCCGCGGCACGCAAAGGCAAGCAAACCAAGCGTAAGTAATGAGTCAAACGCAATCAGTTACACCTCAACCCACTCACAAATCGGGCTACATTCCGGCAATTGATGGTTTGCGTGCGATTGCGGTTGTTGCCGTAATTCTTTATCACCTCAACATCACATGGATCCCTGGTGGCTTCCTTGGAGTCGATCTCTTCTTTTGTATCAGCGGATATGTGATCACTCGCCAACTCTTAGATTCTGTCGCAGCTAAGGGCGGGCTCGATCTTCGCGAGTTTTATATCGCGCGCGCTAGACGGCTTATTCCGGCGCTTTTTTTCATGCTTATCGGAACTTCCATCATCATCGCGCTTTGGGCTCCAGATTCGGTACATCGCTTTGTCGCAGACCTGCCATACGTACTGACAGGAACTGAGAACTGGCACCTTGTCGCTATCCATCAGGATTATTTCTCAAGTATTGGTCGCGCACCACTATTGCAACACACCTGGTCGCTGGCGGTCGAGGCTCAGTTTTATCTCATCTGGCCGCTGGTCATCCTGCTTGTCTTGAAATATTTCGGGAAGGCACGAGTAGCAGTTGCCTCGCTGATCATTGCTGCTAGCTCCGGTATCGCTCTTTTTATCTTTTCCCTCTCACTTGATTCGCATGGCTCAGCAGTTATTGCCGATCGTATTGGGCATATATATTTCGGAACCGACACTCACTCACTCGGACTTTTTCTAGGAGCCACCCTCGCTGTGAGTTGGGTGCCAGCAAATCTTCATAAAGAAATTTCACAACGTGCGCAAGATTTTATCGATGGCATTGGAGTCATTGGGCTTCTAGGTTTGCTCGCAACCTTTCTCTTCATTAATGAGAACAACTCGGCCCAATATCAACTAGCTTTTCCATTGGCTGCGATTTTTGGATGCGCGACAATCGTCTCTCTCGTACATCCTGCTTCACGCTTTGCTCCTCTCATCGGCTCAAAACCTCTTCTTTGGATTGGCCAACGTTCGTACGCCATTTATTTGTGGCACTGGGTTATCTTTCAAGTAACACGTCCCACAGCAGATCTGGCAGGCAAAATCTGGGCAATTGATATCGCCCGCGTACTACTCGTTATTGCGCTAGCTGATATTTCGTTGCGGTTTATCGAAGTGCCTATTCGGCGAGGAGCGCTAGCCAACTGGATACGTGGTCGTCGCTATCGACGCAAAAGTGTGCAACGTCGCGAACGCGCACTACTCACAACCACTCCCCTTGTTCTTGTTGGTCTGGTAATTGCTGGCTCACTTGTTGCAGAGCATCGCGATCACTCTAACCTCATCAACAACCTCGCTACAGAACAAACAGTGAGCTCTTATAGCGGCAACAAATCCGTATCTGGACTTTGGGTTACGGGTGATTCGATCATTCTTGGTTCAAAGACAAAACTTGCGGCACGCTACACACTGGCCGAGATCAACGCCCGGGTAGGACGGCAGATCGGTGAACTTATCCAGGTTGTTGAGCAGGATAAGACCGGACTCGAACACGATCCTGTGGTCCTAGATCTGGGAAATAACAATCACCTAACAAGCGATGATGTCACCACGCTTTTTAACCTGCTCAAGGATCAACCAAAAATGGTGGTGGTCAATACTGCGGTACCTCGAACATATCGACTTGATAATGATCGAATTATTAAGCAAGTCATCGCCAGCTACCCGAATGCAACTCTGGTGGACTGGAATGCGATCTCCAATGGCCATCCAGAATATTTTGGACCTGATGGCGTACATCTGAGTGACCAAGGCAGCACCGTCTATGTTGATGCGATTATCTCCGCTTTAAGCAGCCAGTAGCCTGCGACTCATCCTCGCGCTCCCATAAAAAAAGCCCCCAGATTTCTCCGGGGGCAATTTCGATGGGTCAGATATTACGAATACTGACCTTTTATTCGGGTCAGATATTACGAATACTGACCTTTTATTCGGGTCAGATATTACGAATACTGACCAGGAAGTCCGAAGACCTTCCCAGCAACAACGCTTCCATCTGAATACACAGCAGAAACCTTGAATGAATCCCAACCCGATGTAGAACCCTTTGTGATGTTGAGCGAGAGCTGGGTTGAAGGAACAGTTGCGATTAGCTTAAACGCACCGCCGTTTGCAGCAACCTCTACGTTATAACTAGTTAGGCCCTGAGCGCCTGATGGTGCTGCCCAGAAAATAGTTGCGCCAGTTGATGTGTAGTGAGCAACAATTCCGACTGGAGCTAGATCAGTAGCTGAAGCAGCGGTGGTGGAAGTCATCGCGCTTGCTGAAGCTGGGGCCGATGTTGCTGGCGCAGCTGATGTCGATGAAGCCGCACTCTGCGTGCTTGCTGCAGTAGTAGAAGCCGATGCGCTTGCTGAAGCTGAAGATGTAGTTGATGTGCTGCTCGATGAGTTGTGGTTGCGAGCAACAACGATCAGAGCGAGGAGAACGACGCCCACGATCACTGCGAAGACAACGCGAGCAGATGAACGTGAATTGCTATCACGAACAACTGGTTGTGAAGGAATTGCGCTTGGTGCCGCAGGGGTTGCTGTAACAGCTTTTGGAGCAGGAGTTGTTGAAACTGAGGTTACAGTTGTTGTGCGCGCACCCGTCGATGGGACTGGTGGAATAACAATGCGAGCATCGCTGGATACTGCAGCGCTCTTTTTTGCAACGGACTTCTTAGCTGTGGCTTTCTTGGTTGCAGATTTCTTAACGACGCTCTTTTTAGCAACAGCTTTTTTCGCAGGAGCTTTCTTGGCTGCTACTTTCTTAGCCGCGCTCTTTTTTGCAACAGCTTTCTTGGCTACTGCTTTTTTAGCTACAACTTTCTTTGCTGCCGCTTTTTTAGCAGGAGCTTTCTTGGCGGTTTTCTTAGCCGTGCTCTTTTTTACTGCCACAGGTACTCTCCTAAAGATTCGGTGTTCTATTGCGAAATTGTACGTGCAAGAACGCTGGGAATAACGAAAATAGTACCTTAGATGAGTTCTTTGATTTGCGGCAATATCTTCGCTAGCGCTTGGCCTCGATGGCTGATTCGGTCTTTGGTCTGCGAATCCATCTGGGCCGTCGTTAGCTCATAACCCGTTGGCCTAAAGATTGGGTCGTAGCCAAAACCATTTGTGCCGATGGGCTGGTCAATAATCTCCCCCGCTATATCCGCCTCATGAACGATCTCGCGACCCTGCTGCAGGTGATCAGCAGGAAAAACAAGCGCAACAGAGCAGACAAATCGGGCAGATCGATCGACTCGACCGAGTTGGGATTGGGATTGGGACAAGGCATCGAGTTCGCGTAGTTGGGCAAGAACTTTGGAGGTATCTGCTTGGTCATCGCCATGAACACCAGACCATCTTGCGGAGTAAATGCCTGGATCTCCCCCAAGCGCATCCACGCAGAGTCCGCTGTCATCTGCCAATGCAGGCAGCCCTGTGAACTGTGCAATCGCTCGAGCTTTGAGCAGTGAGTTCTCGGCGAAGGTGCTGCCAGTTTCTTCAACATCGGGCATATCCGGGAAATCTTTGAGCCCCAAGACGTCGATCTCGAGATTGGCGCTTTGTAGTAAGCGCTCAAACTCTTTGATCTTGCCTAAATTTTGAGTGGCAAGGACGAGCTGCTTTTTCTTTTCCATGTGAAAGCTGAAGGTGAGTTAAGCCAGGGCCGCTTTTTGGATAGTGGTCAGCTCTGCGCAACCAGCTACACCAAGATCGAGCAATTGATTAAGTAGCGCGCGATCAAATGGAACACCTTCAGCGGTTCCCTGGACCTCGACGAAGTTTCCAGAACCCGTGCAGACAATATTCATATCTGTATCAGCATCAACATCTTCGACATATGCAAGATCAAGCATCGGAACGCCCTTGATAATTCCAACACTTACCGCCGCTACAGAATCACGAAGTGGCGTACGACCCTCAAGAACATGTCCTTGTTTCTTTGCCCAAGAGATCGCATCAGCGAGTGCAACGTAAGCGCCGGTGATTGCCGCTGTTCGGGTTCCGCCATCGGCCTGAAGAACATCGCAGTCGATAACGATTGTGTTCTCGCCCAGTGCTTTAGTGTCAACGATTGCTCGCAGCGAACGTCCAATTAAGCGTGAAATCTCCTGCGTGCGACCACCGAGCTTGCCTTTGACGCTCTCTCGATCAGAGCGTGTGTGAGTGGCGCGCGGCAACATTGCGTACTCACTTGTGACCCAACCTTCGCCCTTGCCTACCAGCCAACGAGGCACTCCAGGGGTAAATGATGCGACGCAGAGCACGCGGGTCTTGCCGAACTCAACCAAGACCGAGCCTTCGGCGTTATCAAGCCAATTGCGAGTAATTTTTATCCCGCGAAGTGAATCTGCTTTGCGACCATCGTGACGTGAGCTCATTCGGTAATTCCCTTTCGTACTTCGGTGACTTCTGGTCCCAAAAATCTTCGGGCTAGTTGGGCAAAACTTTGGGCATCTCCAGTAGCAATGAATTGGTGTACTGGCTTGCCATCAGTATTGAGTAAATCTTTTTCGACGAGTGCACGATACAGATCTTTAGCAGTCTCTTCGGCGCTTGAGACGAGTGAGACTTGATCGCCCATGACGTAGGAGATCACACCCGTAAGGAGCGGGTAATGCGTACATCCCAAGACCAATGTGTCGATATCGGCATCAATAAGTGTCTGCAGGTACTGATGTGCAAGATCAGTGATCGCTTTACCTGATGTTTCACCGCGCTCCACGAATTCTACGAAACGTGGCGCAGCAATCGATGTGATTGTCAGTTGTGGAGCTGCTGCAAATGCATCGAGATAAGCCCCGCTTTCGATTGTTGCGTTTGTGCCGATCACTCCAACTTTGCCACTTCTGGTGGCTGAGACAGCTCGGCGCGCAGCCGGCTGGATTACTTCGATCACTGGAATGTCATAGCGCTCGCGAGCATCGCGGAGCATCGCGGAGCTGGCCGTATTGCACGCAATCACGATTGCTTTAACTCCGGCGGCTACCAGCTCATCCATAATTTCAAGAGCAAATGCGCGAACTTCTGCTAGCGGCCGAGGGCCATATGGGCCACGAGCCGTATCGCCAACATACATAATCGATTCACCTGGGAGCTGATCAATAATTGCTCGAGCAACCGTCAATCCGCCAACGCCAGAATCAAAGACACCAATTGGCGCGCTTGTATTTTTACTATTGGACACAGGCTAAGGCTACTCGCTGTGGCTCTGGGCGATGACGAAGGACATCCGGGCTAGCAAATCCCTCATTTCTTGCCCATCTTCTTGCCCATCTTCTTGCCCATCTTCTTGCATGGTTAATTATTGAGTCAGCAACTCGAGCAGACTCTCCTGCAGCCAACCCAACCAGAAATAGACGGCATAGATCGACTTTTGCGGGTCCGAGTCAGGCAGCGACTCGAATACATCGTGGCTTTCTTCATTGATATCGAGGCGGACCGAGAGCGCAAGACGAAGATCATTGATAGCCATAAGCCAGAGTTCGGCGTCGATGTCATCAACAATGCCTGCTTGCTCCAGATCAACCATCTCGCTCAGAGCTTCTCGCACCGCACGTAGTGTGCGTTGTTTGTTACCGCGCAAAGTTGGCTCTGTAAAACGACGAAAATCTGCGGCCGCTTCTGGATCCGCGTATGCATTCGGTAGTAACCGCATAAGCACAGGATCTTCTGGTGGCGCTATCTCTTCAGGCGCCGCCTTCAATTGTGACATGAGTTGCGCAAACGGATCGTTCTCATCGTAGTGATGATGAAAGTCTCCTTCTCCTAAAAGTTCTAGAAGCTGCTCAACGAGGTTGATCAATATATGTGCTTCATCAATCGTGAGGTCGAGTGAGTAGACATCTCCGTCGCGAATAAATTCAGACATCTCTAACCCTGGTCATCTCGAGCGAGTGTTGCCCAGAGTCCGTGATCATGTAGGCGCTGAACATCGCGTTCCATCTCTTCGCGAGTTCCAGATGAGACAACAGCGCGACCATTGTTGTGAACTTGCATCATAAGATCATGCGCTTTCTCTTTCGAGAAACCGAAAAGTTTAATAAAGACAAAAGTCACATAAGACATGAGATTAACTGGATCATCCCAAACAATTGTGATCCACGGCTTGTCGAACATCGCGGAAATATCTAATTCAGTGTGAGTGAGTGTATCTGTTGACATCTACTCCCCCTTTTTATTTCTCTGGATATCTCCTACTTCCGGCCTTGGAGGCGAGAATTCCTACCGCACAACTACTGTAACAAAACTTGTCTGTGTCGCAGCAAATGTCGAATCTGCAGGTGTCGAAATGTTGAATGTGTAAAAGCCTGGCTGCGTTTCGATAGTGGTGAATGAGAAGTTGCCATTGGCGTCAGTAGTAGCGCTCTGTTTCGGAGCCGCCAAACCACTGGGGTTGGATGGGTTATTGAGTGTCACGGCAATGCCTGCACTCTGGGGTTGAACCTGCCCGGAGATAGTAAAACTCTCACCTCGCCGCACCGTTGAGGGAATGGTCCAACCAATCACTCTGTTTATGCCAACGGAGATCGGGTTGGAATCGCCCTCCACTCGCTGCCACGAACCATCGCTGATCACGCGAAGTGTCGTGCTTCCGCCGAGCAGTACTGGCAATGCGTATGTTCCGCTATTTCCAGTGGCTCCATCCATCACTGTGCTCCACGTGCCTGCACTATTTTTGAATTGCAGATGTACGGGAACTCCGACAACTGGCGTCTTATCCGGCAACGTGAATGTTCCAGTCAGTAGCAATGGAGTTCCGATTGAGAGCGTTGAACCAGTGGGTACTTCTGTGCCGGAAGGCGAGATCGCAGATGTGGTGCTTGGAGGAACTATCGTTGGATTAAGCAGATCTACATTAGCAATGACTTGATCAGGCGCTATAGATGTTGCAACAGTTCGCACTGAAGTTACGGCGGTGGCGTCTTCCATTCCAAAGGTCCACTCAGAAATTCCACCCAAGCGATATTGCCCGACAAGATTTGCACGTAGAGTGAAGCTCTGTTGATCTTGATACCAGACTGTTCTTGTTGCTGTACATGTGGTGAGAGTTCCATCAGCGGTAGTGCCGTTGTAAACCTTTTGGTAGTTGAATGTTGATTCGCCGTACTTGGCGTTGAAGGTTGGTGTCGCGCCATATGTATTGGCAAGATTGCTGACATCATGCATAACAAACGTTGATACAACTCCAGGTGCAACAGTCTTGAGGTAATTGACTGGTAGCGATGGGCAAGTGCCGGTAACTGCTGTGACCCAATCGCGACCATAGCCTGGAATACCTATATAGACCTTAGAAGCGGGCATGACTGAGATCGCATATGTCACGGCATCGGTAGTCCAACCAATAGGTCCGATTGGGCCTGGAGAGGATGTGGAGTAGTCATAAGCCATGATGTGAAGCTGATCAATCATTGAGGCTACCTGCGCCCAGGCATATTGGTAATAACCCTTTTTGCCGGAGGTTGGATTAAATAGTGGTGGTGTTGTAATCGATAACAATTTATTTTGAGCATGCAGCGCAGTGGAAAGATCTGAAATAAATTGCACCCAGCGAGTCTGCGTGGTGGGCCAGGTTGAGAGTGGATCAACGTATGCAAAATTTTCGAAATCTAAATCAATACCGTCAAAATTATTATCCATTACTAATTTCATAATTGTCGCAACAACATTTGCACGCGAGGTTGGGCTTGCTAGAAGATTAGAAAGGACCATTGATGTCGCTTTTCCGGTCTTGGGATCGATATCGGTTCCATCTGTAATAGTCGGGATTATTTTGAAACCCGCTCCCCGCAACACCGATAGCGGTTGGCTCATCGGCACACTTGGATTGGCAGGTGTATAGAGATCTTGGACTGTGTTCTGATCTTTAAGCGTGTACCAAAATGGCGATACCTCTGTAATTAAATCAGCGTTGTTTACAGCCGAAGGAAGAGCAGTATTCATTGAATAATAAGGAATCCAACCCGAGAGAATTTTTCTTGGCGGATTCGCAGCTCGCGCACCTTCAGGAACGGCTTGCTGAATAAAAATTGCTGCGATAGCAAGAATGGCTAGTGGCGCCAAGAACCGTCCGCTCACGTGCCAAGCGCGCCAGCGCGTGGGCTTCACTCTTTCTTCAACCCGTTATAGATCTCTTTACAGGTGGGACAGACGGGAAATTTTTCGGGGTCGCGACTTGGGACCCACTTTTTTCCGCAGAGCGCAGTCACAGCTTTTCCGGTGACCATTGACTCGGTGATCTTTTCCTTGCGCACATAATGCGAAAAACGCTCGTGATCCCCGTTGTCATTAGGGGCCATCTGCTCTTTTTCAAGCAGATCGGTGCCACCCGTAGGCGTCATGCCGGGTTGGCCGGGTTGGGGCAAAACTGGAGCAAAAGGCCCGCCGTCGCCTGTTTGGCGGCTAAAAGGGTTGCGAATCATGGCGGGTTCGGTTGCCATACGAATTACTCTCACGTGGCCAATCTTATCTCGTAGGATTATCGAATGAAGGATCTACTGCGTACCGCCGACCTAAGTCGCGCTGATGTTGAGCTCTTGCTCGAGACTTCGGCGGAATTTGCTGCAAAGCCACTGAGTGCCAATACGGCGCTGGCCAATCGCACCGTAGCGATCTACATGACCAAGCCTTCTACCCGCACGCGCCTTGCTTCAGAGACTGCAGTCGCTCACTTGGGTGGCACCCCGATTTTCATTCGTGGCGATGAGTTGCAACTGGGACGTGGCGAGACTCTTGCTGATACGGCTCGCATTATTAGCGGTTACGCATCAGCGCTGATCATTCGAACATTTGCGCAGTCCGATGTCGATGAATTGGGTGCCAACACAACCATTCCGGTTATCAATGGACTTACCGACGATGATCACCCGACTCAATTACTGGCTGACTGGGTGACAATTCGTGAGCAATTTGGAAAAGATATTTCAGGTCGCAAATTCACGTACGTTGGCGATGGAAACAATATGGCGCATGCCTGGCTAACAATGGGCGCGATCATGGGTGCACATGTTGTTGTGGCAACTCCTGGTGGAAAATATGCACCAGATGCCAAGGCTGTTGATGTTGCCAAAGAAATTGCCAAAAACTCTGGCGCTACTATTGAAGTAGTTACTGATCCTGAGACTGCTGCCAAAGATGCAAGCGTTCTCTATACAGATGTTTGGATGTCAATGGGCGATCCCGAGAATGAGCGAAGTGAAAAACTCAAAGCCCTCTCGCCATTTGCGGTTACTCCAGCACTCATGTCCCTCACAACGCCAGATTCAATCTTCATGCATTGCCTTCCTGCTCACCGTGGTGAAGAGGTTGAGGCTGATGTAATCGATGGTCCACGCTCAGTTATTTGGCGCGAGGCTTACCATCGCCGCACCACCATTCAGGCGATTCTGTATCACTTGGTACGTGGCGAGCTTTCAGGGCGCCAACTCTCAATTTTTCCCTAAAACCCAGCTCCAAAACTGCGCCAAGACCGCACCGAAACTATGCCTTAAACCCCTATGCAACGAGGGTTTCCTTCATTATATTGATCTGATGCGTATAGCCGTCCCTAAGGAAATCAAGGCAGGCGAGAAGCGTGTTGCACTCGTCCCCGACATCATCTCCAAGCTCACTAAAGCCGGTTTAGATGTAGTGATCGAATCTGGTGCTGGACTCGCAGCCGAGTTCTCCGACGATCAGTACGCCGCAGCTGGTGCAACGATCGTTGCTGGTAGCGTCATTAGCGATGCAGACATCATTGCATCGGTCGCACCCCTTGATCCACAGCGCATGATGCAAGTAAAAAAAGATGCGATCACAATTTCTTTCTTGTCTCCAACAACTGCGGTTGATTCGATTGAGGCAGCTGCGCAAGCAGGAATCACATCATTTTCGATGGAGCTCATTCCTCGAATATCGCGTGCGCAATCGATGGATGCTCTCACTTCGCAAGCGCTCTGCGCGGGTTACAAAGCAGCGCTCGTTGCTGCAGAGCTCTCCCCTCGCTTCTTCCCTCTGCTGATGACAGCAGCTGGCACAGTCACTCCGGCAAATGTCGTCGTACTTGGTGCCGGAGTTGCAGGACTTCAAGCGATTGCAACCGCAAAGCGATTAGGCGCAGTAGTTAGTGCCTACGACGTGCGCCCTGCCTCTGCTGATGAGGTGAAATCAATGGGAGCAAAATTCATCACGCTAGAGCTTGAAGCCCTTGACGGAACGGGTGGATATGCCCGCGAGATGACAGAAGATCGTGCAGCACGACAGCGCGAACTTTTGACTCCGTACATAAGTGCGGCAAATGTTTTGATAACAACGGCTGCGGTACCGGGACGTCCCGCACCACGACTTGTTACTGCTGAGATGATTTCAACAATGGCATCAGGGTCGATCGTTGTAGATCTAGCCTCTGAAACGGGTGGCAACGTTGAGGGCACGCTGCCTGGAGAAATTGTCACTACTGCCAACGGTGTTCGTATGTGGGGTGGAAAAGATGTTCCAAGCCAACTTGCGTATCACGCCTCAATGCTATTTTCGCGAAATGTCGTCAACCTCTTACTTTTGATGACAAAGGATGGAGTCGTTACGCCAGATTTCTCTGACGAAATTATCGATGCTGCAGCAGTGACCCATAGCGGAGCGCGCCGCTCCCCCGAACTAGTGAAGAAATAAGGGGTATCGGACATGAGTAATGGTCTAGCACTGCTCTCCATCTTTGTGCTTTCTGTCTTTATTGGGTTTGAGGTTGTGTCGAAAGTTTCAACAACACTTCACACGCCTCTTATGTCTGGTGCCAACGCGATTCACGGCATCATCTTGATCGGCGCAATTACCGTTGCCGACCGCGCGGTTAACAATGTGCAACTCTCACTTGCAATAGTTGCGGTAGTTCTTGCCACGATCAACATGGTCGGTGGCTTTGTTGTTACAGACCGAATGCTCGAAATGTTTAAAGGCAAACCACGCAAAGCCTCACAGACTGGTGGTGAGAAGTAATGAATCGCAATCTTTATGATCTTCTAGGTTTGTGTATTGCTGTCAGCTTTATCTTGGCGCTCAAAGGGTTGGCCTCACCGAAATCAGCGCGTCGAGGTAATCTCATAGGTGCAGCCGGTGCTACTGCTGCAACAGTTCTTGTTTTCTTTGCACCTCAAGAAATTGGCCAGAGTGGCACGGCGACGGCTTCAGGCCATCACCACACGCTCTTAATTCTGCTCGCGATCCTCTTCGGCGTAGTTGTCGGAGTGCCTGCAGCACGCAAGATTCAGATGACGCAGATGCCCCAACTTGTGGCGCTCTTTAATGGTGTGGGTGGAGGCGCGGCTGCGCTCGTTTCTATAGTGGAATACCTCAAACTTGGATCAGCAGCGAGCACCCCAGATGTTGTCGCCACTGTCTTCACAGTTATTGTTGGTTGCGTTTCATTTGCTGGCTCGGTAGTGACCTTCTTGAAGTTGCAAGAAATCATGACTACGCGGCCTGTCGTTTTCGCAGGCGGACGATTCCTCATTGCGGGAACGCTCGTCGGAGTTTTGGCGAGCGCAGCCTGGGTCATTCATTCCATGGGAAATACCTCGCTACTTGTCATGGGCCTACTCTCACTACTTTTCGGAGTTCTCTTTGTACTGCCCGTTGGTGGCGCGGACGTACCTATCGTCATCTCACTCCTCAATGCATTTACGGGTCTTACCGTGGCTGCTAGCGGATATGTCTTACAGGCAACCTTGCTTATCGTCGCGGGAACACTTGTGGGTGCTTCGGGAACAATTTTGACTCGCCTTATGGCAACTGCGATGGGTCGATCTCTCTTCGGCACGCTCTTTGGTGCATTTACAGCTAAACCTCAGGCAGCCGCGGCTGCAGGTGAAGCTCGCCCAGTGAAATCTGGCTCACCTGACGATGTCGCGATCCTGCTCAATTACGCACAACGCGTGGTGATTGTTCCGGGCTTTGGCTTAGCTGTTGCTCAGGCGCAGCACACTGTTCGCGAAATGGCTGATTTGCTGACTTCTAAAGGTATCGATGTCGCTTACGGTATTCACCCAGTTGCTGGTCGCATGCCAGGTCATATGAACGTCTTATTGGCGGAGGCCAATGTTCCATACGAGCAACTTGTCGAAATGGATGAAATTAATCCAACCTTCCCTCAGACAGATGTAGTTTTGGTGGTCGGTGCAAATGACGTCGTTAACCCAGCGGCGCGCACAACTCCAGGCTGTCCAATTTTTGGAATGCCAATCTTGGATGTCTCCCAAGCTGGCAACGTCATCTTTCTCAAGCGCTCTATGCGACCAGGATTCGCAGGCATTGAAAATGAGCTCTTGTACGACCCTAAGACCACTCTGCTCTTCGGTGATGCGAAGGATTCCCTCACTAAAGTGGTGAGTGCGCTTAAAAATCTGTAAGGCTTTTGATTTGGGAATGCGGTGGCTCGATCCCGCGTTCTATACTTAGGTTAGTTGAAGATTCAATTAAGCCGATGCCGATAAGAATCGAGAGTACGCACCATGCCAGCTGTAACAGTGAGCGATATAACGATCCTGCCACGAATTGTCAGTGAACCGGGAGCTCGTGCACGTCGAGTGAAAAGTGTGACGACCGCTCCCCAAGGATTTGAGGGTGAGGGTTTCCCTGTCCGTCGAGCGTTTGCTGGCGTAGATCTCAATGATTTAGATCCTTTCATTCACTTGGATCAAATGGGCGAAGTTGAATATGCACCGGGTGAGCCAAAGGGGACGCCATGGCATCCGCATCGCGGCTTTGAAACAGTCACTTACATCATTGATGGAATTTTCGATCACAAGGACAACCATGGTGGCGGCGGAACGATCACCAATGGCGATACCCAATGGATGACTGCGGGTGCTGGAATATTGCATATCGAAACTCCCCCAGAGCATTTGGTGGTTAGCGGCGGACTTTTCCACGGTTTTCAATTGTGGGTGAACCTTCCTGCTGCGAAGAAATGGTCAACACCTACTTACCAAGATATTCGCGCGGGCGATGTTGGACTGCTTGCTTCTCATGATGGCGGCACGCTTATACGAGTTATTGCTGGCGAGGTTGGTGGCCACAGAGGGCCAGGTTCTACCCAGACTCCCATCACCATTGTTCACGCGACGCTAGCGCCTGGCGCAGAGTTGCGACTTCCATGGCGTAAGGATTACAACGCGTTGGCTTACACGCTTAATGGTCACGGAACCGTTGGCGAAGAACGTCAACCAGTTCAGATGGGGCAGCTAGCGGTGATGGCGGATGGTGACGTGCTGGTTATTCGCGCAGATCAGAGCCAAGAGTCTCGCTCCCCTTCAATGGATGTGTTGATTCTTGGCGGCGAGCCGATTCGCGAAAGTGTTGCCTGGATGGGTCCATTTGTTATGAACACAAAGGCGGAAGTTCTTCAGGCGTTCGATGATTTCCAAAAAGGTTTACTTGGAACTGTGCCGGCAGAACACGTTGCCGTAAAAAGGCCGCTACAAAGAAGCGGTGAGGGTTCAAAACTCCAGGGCATTCACAACACGCCTGATGAAATTCAAAATAACTAAAAGAATTAATCGGAGCCAAAAACTACGCTCGATAATTGAGAGAAGTAACTACATTAAATAATTAAGCTAAGTAATTAAGCTAAGCAATTAAGCTAAGCAAATAAGCTAAGCAAATACTAAATAATTAAACTTAGTAAATACTAAGTAAATACTAATTAAATAGACGAAGCATTTTAAAGAGAGGCCAATGTTATGCCACAGCTCTTCGATCCAATAACTCTACGTGGAGTTGAATTTTCAAACCGCATTTGGGTAAGTCCGATGTGCCAATATTCTGCGACTAATGGTGTTGTTGGGAATTGGCACCTTGCTCATCTCGGCGCATTTGCGACTGGCGGTGCTGGTCTCATCATCGCTGAAGCAACTGGAGTTGTTCCAGAAGGTCGAATTTCTATCGGGTGCCCTGGGCTTTACACCGATGAGCAGGTCGCCGCATGGAAGACGATTGTAGATTTTGCGCATTCGCAAGGAAGCAAGATGGCAATCCAGTTGGCGCACGCGGGTCGCAAGGGTGCAACAGCTCTCCCCTGGTCAGATCATCGTATGGCGACTGAAGCTGAAGGAGGTTGGCAGCCGGTTGCACCGAGTGCGATTGCATTCGAGGGCTACCCGGAGCCACGCGCACTGAGCGTTGATGAGATTCATGAACTTGTTAAGGCTTGGGCTAACGCCGCACGCAATGCAGTCAAGGCCGGGTTTGATGCGGTTGAGATTCATGCGGCTCACGGATATTTGCTCCATGAGTTTTATTCACCGCTATCCAATACTCGCACCGATGAATACGGTGGAAGTTATGAGAATCGCGTTCGATTCCTCAAAGAGGTGACACTCTCTGTTCGTGCGGCCATTCCAGAGAGCATGCCGCTATTTGTTCGTATCTCGGCATCTGATTGGACTACTGGTGGGTGGACTGTTGAGGAGTCCGTTGTTTTAGCGGGCGAGCTAGAGAAACTTGGCGTCGATCTATTGGATGTTTCTAGTGGCGGCAATGTTCATAATGCAGCTATCACAGTTGGTCCGGGTTACCAGGTTCAGTTTGCTGATGCGGTTAAGCATGGGTCAACAATCGTGACTTCGACGGTCGGAATGATTACGGATGCGCATCAGGCGAATGAAATCATTCAGAGCGGCAAGGCCGATGTGGTGATGATGGCTCGTGAATTCCTGCGCAATCCACGTTGGCCGCTGCAAGCTGCTGCTGAATTAGGTGTAGATGTGAAGTGGCCGGTGCAATTGGAGCGCGGCAAGCCTGCTAAGTAGCTAGTTCTTGTTCGGGGCTTGTTCGGGGCTTGTTCGGGGCTTGTTCGGGGCTTGTTCGGGGCTTGTTCGGTTGTGGAACGGCATGCCCCGACTTATGCACAGGTTTATTCGCTCTCGCTATTTCGCACCTCCATTTGTCAGTTACTAACCACATAATCCAGATATGAACATTTCAACTGGTGAGCGAGTGGCAGAACTGCTTGTCGCGTGCGCAGGCATAGATGTTCTTCGTGAATTAGTGGAGATAGATCCGAACAATTTACCAAGTTCGGCCAGAGTCGATTATTTAAGTGCCCTCGAAAAACAGAGTGGTTGGCTTCAAGCGATCATGCAGCGTGCAATTGTTGCTGTTGCCGGGGATCAAGCCACGGAATCCACTGATAATTACTCCAATGTGGATGAAGCGCAACGGGAAGAGGTAGCAGCAGCGCTTCGGCTTTCTGGAAATACTGCCCAGGTCCGAATTGATGTTGCGCGTACGTTGATTCAGCATTTACCAGAGACTTGCGCGGCGTTGGCAAAGGGTGAAATCTCCGCAGCCCAAGCGACCGTTATTGCACGCGAAAGCGCAGAGATTATTCGTCATGGTCTTGGAGATCACGAGCTGCGCTCTCTCGAGCTGAACGCGATCGCTCACTCTGAGTTTCACACCCCGGCGCAAGTGGCAAACAAGATGCGCTCACTCATCGCGAAGATTGCACCCGTGGAATTTGAAGAGGTTGCACGATCAGCTCATGAGGGGCGGATGGTGTGTATGTATCCGCAACCACATGGAATGGCTCAGATAGTTGCACTTTTGCCAGCAGCACAGGCGCAAACCGTGATGCTGGCGATCGATAAATTAGCTAGAAAAAATCAGGTTGGCGAGAAGAAAAATCAGCTAGTGATCCGTGCTGGTGCTGGTGCTGGTGCTGGTGCTGGTGCTGGTGCTGGTGCTGGTGCTGGTGCTGGTGCTGGTGCTGGTGAGGATATTCTCAATGAGCTTGTCATGAGCCTCGACCAACACCGTGCGGATGCCTTGGCTTCAATCGCTGCAACATTCTTAGCAAGCACTGCCGATGAAAATCTCCAACACCGCAGACCAACGACCGTGAATCTCACGATTGATCTACCTACGTTGCTCGGCTTGGCAGAAAACCCAGGGATTCTTGCTGGCTACGGAGCAATTCCTGCATCCATTGCACGTGAATTGGCTGCCGATGGGAAGTGGCGCAGGTTTATTACAGATCCAATTACGGGCAACTTATTAGATTACGGACGAGACAAATACGAACCACCGCAGCCACTCGTTGACTTTCTCATGGCTAGAGATCGAATTTGTAGATTTCCCGGATGTAGACAGCCAGCGCGTGTGAGCGATATTGACCACGCGCACGCTTGGGAAAACGGTGGCGAGACATCAATTGAAAATATGGGATTACTCTGTCGCCGACATCACCGAATGAAAACTCACGGTGGTTGGAAACTTGAAAGTTTTCCAGATGGCTCCTGCAAGTGGACCTCTCCAGCTGGCAAGGAATATTTTGTTCAAGCTAGACCTGTGAACGAAGTGGCATAGCTGACTGGCGAATATTCGTGGCAGATTTACCAGGTTGTCTATTTGATTAACGAACTCCTTAGTTGATACATGTACTCGCCTAGTTGGCAAACTATCTCTCACGGTTGGATCGCCTAGTCGCGTAGCTGAGAAGCCATGCCTAGCAGTTGAACCAGGATGTCGCGTAGCTGAGAAGCCATGCCTAGCAGTTGAACCAGGATGTCGCGGCGTCCAGTATCAACTCGCGAAGTTGAACCACTTAGTCGCGTAGCCGAGGAGCAATCTCTCGAGTTGAACCACTTAGTCGCTTCGTTGATTATTTGGGCAAAAATTTTGCGGTGATCATAAAAATCACCGCAAAATTGCCGAACGTGGAGGTGCCGGGAATCGAACCCGGGTCCTCTAGTACTGACACAGAGCTTCTACGGGCGTAGTTCGCTATCCGTTTTCTCAGTCCTGACTCTCACGCAAACATGTAGTCAACGAACTCAGTTGTAGTTAATTTCCCCGATTACATCCACAACACTGTAACTAGGTAAGCCCTCTATCGACGCTAGGTTCCGAGTCGAAGGCGCACTCGGTCTAACGGATTTCTATCGCTTAAGCAGCGAGGTTGAAATCAGCGGCAGTTGTACTGGCGCTTATAGTTTTGCCAGGGTTATTGGTTAACGAGATCATCCCGGCTTCCTCGGCCCGCTTCCTCTGCCCCAACATCTAAAGTCGAGACCGTTCACCCCCATGGGTTAGGTTGCATCCTAAGTGTAAGACATTTCCGTTACTTAAGTTAATTTGATTCCCAGCAAGCAATTTCACGTTCGCTTGCGATTCAGCCTGAGCGTAATGATTGTAAGTTTTACTTGTGAGGAGCTCAATTCCTGCAGCACTTGCGCTCCAGATTTCGGGCGTGGCTTAGGCCGCCATCAAATTTTATTCTGTCCTTACTCACGGCCCAGTTTTAGGCCAAAGCTCAGGACTAGTCTTTGCCCGAATTCCGTCGTGAAAGCGCACGAGTCATCTCGCGATTGGCCTCTTTTTCCTTCATTGAATTTCTCTTGTCATGCGCCTTCTTGCCCTTAGCGAGGGCAAGCTCAACTTTGACCTTTCCATCTTTGAAATAAATAGTGAGCGGAACCAACGTCAAACCACCTTGCTTAATTTCTGCGGCGATCTTGTTGATCTCCTTGCGATGCATCAATAGCTTACGATCACGCCTCGGCGTGTGGTTATTCCATGTGCCCTCGACATATTCAGGTATGTGTACATTTGCTAGCCAGAGCTCGTCGTGGTTCACATGTGCAAATCCATCGATAAGTGACGCTCGGCCTGCGCGGAGGGATTTCACTTCGGTTCCAGTTAGGGCAATTCCACATTCCCAGACGTCTTCAATGAAATAGTCATGGCGCGCGCTCTTATTCTGCGCGATGAGCTTACGCCCGATCTCCTTGACCATCTCAATCACCACCTCTCGACGTTTGCCCTTCAAGTGTAATCCACTATCCAGTTTCTAAGAGTCAACAGGCAGTACTCAATGACCCAAAGCACTCAATGACNCNNAGCNCTCAATGACTCGTAGCGCTCAATGACCCAAAGCACTCAATGACTCGTAGCGCTCAACGACCCAAAGCGCTCAATGACTCGAAGTATTCAATAATCGGCAGCGCTTAGTAATCTGAAATCCACAATGCCCTGAAGCTCCCATGAGTTTAAGGATATAAATTTCCTAAATGGAGGCTGCGGGTTGAAAATTTGGCGTGGGAACACCCGGCAAGTAATTGTTGCCTTTGCCGTTCTTCTACTTCAAGGATCTGGGATGGAAACATTGAGCAAAGTCTTCAATTCTCACCCACATATCAAGGATCAGACTTTGAGATATTTAGGCAAAGCTCTCAGTCTCCGGGGCAAGTAAAAGGATCAGACTTTGAGATATTTAGGCAAAGCTCTCGGTCTCCGGGGAGAGTAACAGGATCAGACTTTGAGATATTTACGCAAAGTAGTGAGTGATGCCAACCCAGAGAGGAAGAATCCAACTCCTAACAGAATCGCAGAAGCTGTCCACACATCTGACCATAAGAAGAAGCGCGTGAATGAAAGCAGCGGGGCAACTTTTGAATCGATAAGCGCCTTGAATCCAGATAGCAAGCCCGTTGAAATTGCCCAACCGATAACCGCGGCAATCAAACCTTCGAGTAAGAACGGCAATTGGATCGAGAAGGACGATGCTCCAACGAGCTTCATAACGCCGGTTTCGCGGCGTCGACTAAAAGCAGACAATTTAAGGGTATTGCTGATCAGCAGCATGGCCGTCAAAATACTTACAACGCCGACCAGCAAAGCTCCATCGCGAAGCACCCCAAGAAGTTTGAAGAATTTATCCAAAATCACACGCTCATCCTGAACCGTATCCACACCTGGACGTCCAGCAAAGGCGCTTTGTACAACTGCAAATTGCGTTGGATCTTTAAGTTTTACACGGAAACTTTCCGGCAATTGATTAGGCGTGACGTTTTGCGCAATCGCCGAACCTTTGAATTGCTCTTGGAAATGCTGGTAAGCCTGCGCCTGGGATTCGTAATAAACCGTCTGAACCACGGGAAGTGCTTGAAGATCACTCTGAATTGAAGCTCGTTCAGCTGCAGTGACTGGGCCGCCGGCACACGAAGTTGATTCCGAGAGTGCTCCGCACAGGAATACAGAGACTTCAATCTTGTTGTACCAATAATCTTTCATGACGCGAACTTGTGAATTTGCAAGTAAGCCGACGCCTAGAAGCGTGAGTGAGATTGCAACCGTCACAATAACGGCGAACGTCATGGTCATGTTGCGACGTAGACCAATCCGGACTTCGCTCCAAATAAAACCTGCGCGCATCAAATGCTCCCTATCTAGTACTCACGGACTGCTCACTGCTCACTGCTCACTGCTCACTGCTCACTGCTCACTGCTCACTGCTCACTGCTCACTGCTCACTGCTCACTGCTCACTGCTCACTGCTCACTGCTCACTGCTCACTGCTCACTGCTCTTAGAAGAAACCTTGTTCGACTTCGACCAATCAATCAAACTTCTCCATGCCCGCGTGTCCGCGTGTCGACCCATGTGTGGGGTTTCCAACTTGAGGCAATCAGCCCGTGTATCCGTAGACGCCGCGAACCTGGTCACGAATAACATGCCCGCCCTCAAGTTCGATCACGCGCTTACGCATCTGATCGACAATGGTCGAATCGTGCGTCGCCATAAGGACGGTCGTGCCCTCGCGATTGATCCGGTCAAGCAATTTCATAATTCCGATACTTGTCGCTGGATCCAGATTTCCCGTTGGTTCATCCGCGATCAAAATCATCGGCCGGCTCACATACGCGCGAGCGATGGCAACACGCTGCTGCTCACCACCGGAAAGTTCACTTGGTCTACGATCGCCCTTTTCTTCAAGTCCAACAAGCTCCAAGACCTCTGGGACTTCACGATTAATCTCTTTTTGTGAATACCCCAAAACGTGGAGGGTGAAGGCAACGTTCTCGGCCACCGTCTTGTTTAGCAGTAAACGAAAATCCTGAAACACGGTGCCGACCTGTCGGCGGAGTTCAGGGACCTTATGCGCTGAAAGTGAGCCGAGCTCTTTGCCAGCTACGATAATGTTGCCGGTCGTAGGTTGCTCCTCACGAAGCACGAGTCGAAGGAATGTTGACTTGCCTGAGCCCGATAGGCCGACCAAAAAGACAAATTCGCCCTTAGTAATCTCCAAATCCACCCGATCAAGCGCAGGGCGCTCCTGTTTCGGATAGGTCTTGGTGACGTTCTCAAATTTAATCACTCAGGCAGTTTAGTTAGTTGGAGTGCAAATACGGGGTGCGTACACACCTATCTGGCTGTGAAAATCTGCATAAAAGGGATATTTGGCTGGAACCTCGTTGGTGAGCCAAAAAATTTGAGCACATTCGATTTGGCGCCGTATCAGCCACCACGCTCACGACTCATGCGTGACTTAATTGCCACCACGCTCACGACTCATGCGTGACTTAATTGCCACCACGCTCACGACTCATGCGTGACTTAATTGCCACCACGCTCACGACTCATGCGCCAGCGAATTCCCGCCTCGATAAAGCCATCCAGGTCGCCATCCAATACGCCAGCGGGATTTCCAACTTCGTAATCCGTGCGTAGATCTTTAACCATTTGATAAGGCGCGAGCACATAGGAGCGCATCTGATTTCCCCACGAACCTGAATTATCGCCTTTGAGGGCATCAATTCGCGCACGCTCTTCTTGGCGGCGGCGTTCGAGCAACTTAGATGCAAGCACTGCCATCGCAGTCGCTTTATTTTGAATTTGGGATCGCTCGTTCTGGCATGAGACAACAATTCCCGTCGGAATGTGCGTAATGCGCACCGCAGAGTCGGTCGTATTCACGCCTTGCCCACCCGGGCCAGAAGAACGATAGACATCCACCCGAATCTCTTTTTCATCGACTTCAAGATGGTCGCTCTGCTCAACAACCGGAACAACCTCGACACCTGCAAAGGATGTGTGGCGGCGACTTTGGCTATCGAAAGGTGAAATTCGCACCAAGCGATGCGTTCCCTGCTCCACCGAGAGGGTGCCGTATGCATAGGGCGCACTAACTCGAAATGTCGTCGATTTGATGCCTGCTTCTTCCGCGTAGGAAGTTTCAAGCACATCAACCTTGTAGGAATGGCGCTCGCAATAGCGCAAATACATGCGCATTAACATTTCGGCCCAATCGGCGGCCTCCACGCCACCAGCCTCGGAACGAATTGTCACCAAAGCATCGCGCTCGTCGTACTCTCCGCTCAACAAAGTCTGAACTTCCAAATCACGAATCGACTTCGTGACAGCATCTAATTCTGCGCCCGTGTCAGCAAGCGCCTTTTCGTCGCCCTCTTCCTGGGCTAATTCCAACAGGACTGGAACATCCTCAAGGTGTCTGCGGATAGTTTGAACACGATTGAGAGTTGCCTGAACTCGTGAAAGTTTGCTTGTGACGACTTGCGCTTTATCTGGGTCATCCCAGAGGTCCGGTGCGCTTGCCTCGGCCTCAAGCGAAATCGCATCCGCTTTGAGCTTGGGAAGGTTCAGCACTCTCTCAATACTTACGAGGGTTGCGTCCAGCGCCTTCACCTCAAGTAAGTATTCGCGCGCAGCCATGACCGGAGTCTATCGGAGAGAAGCGAGCCGATCCCCCTCGGGCAAAACGTGGTCGTTCGCCGCCTGGTACAGAGAAAGTGGATTTTGCGCAGGCCGCTACGAACAGCTTTCGAAGATTGCAGTGCGGGATTGCAGTGCGGGATTGCAGTGCGGGATTGCAGTGCGGGATTGCAGTGCGGGATTGCAGTGCGGGATTGCAGTGCGGGATTGCAGTGCGGGATTGCAGTGCGGGATTGCAGTGCGGGATTGCAGTGCGGGATT
>JGI24891J29808_1000212_pt1 | contig 61437 bp, 58 predicted proteins | sample FreactcultuFSWF8_FD_29808 | JGI IMG/M metagenome (IMG submission 29808)
TGCTCCTCCAGCTCCCCCACCACCGCCACCAATGCCTTCGACTGGCGCTCCACCACCTCCTCCGATGCCCACCGGCGGCGCACCACCACCGCCCCCTATGCCTTCAGGCGGTGCACCTCCCCCACCTCCTATGCCTTCCGCACATGCAGCAGGAGGCGCCAGACCCAACATTGGTGGTCTCTTAGGAGAGATTCAACTGGGCAAGGGACTCAAAAAGACGGTGACAAAGGATAGAAGCACTTCGTCTACCGCGGGTCGTGTATTGGGCTAGAGTTGATTGTGTTCCTTATCGTCATTTTGTATCCAACCTTTCTTGTTTGACCTTAGTGACTTGTCTGTTTTCAAAGTGTCTTGAGATAGTAAATAGTAGAAGTAGCTGAGGCCAGCTAGTAATTTGAGAAACTATATATCTGTCTCGTGTTGAGGTTGATTTAATATCCTTCTCCAGAGTGAGTGTCTGCTTCTGCAGTTCCAAAGCACTTGACCTCAACGTTGCAACATAACGTAGTTCCTAGAAGAGACCTTGAACAAAGACAAATGCTTGCTCGGAATATTCCCAAGGTTGGACACCGGGGCACATGCACTTTCAGACACGACATAGGAGGAATGACATGGGGCCCACAGGTGAACAGGAGTGCCCCTTCTCACCATGGAAGAGTAGCGACGAACTCTATCGACAAAGAAGGGTGCAAAATTCGTAAGTTGTTCATACAATGAGTACATATGATTCAAACAGACTGCGTGACAACAGGAGTGTAACGTATTTTACGATGGCGTCGGAGCATGTAAGAAGTGTAGACCAAAGGAATAGCGAACATAACCCTGTGATAAGTTAGTATGCATATACAGAGTAATCAGAGCATTAAAAGTCTTACAGAAATATTGCGTAAACGATGAGTGTGATAACACTGAAGGAGCCCAACGCTATGTTGGAAAGCGCGATGATGAATACGACCAACCATAAGGTAGTCTTGATGGCACCAGATGCGACGGCAAATACAGGGCGTAGATCATGCTTAGCTAACATGACGATTTCGGCGACGATTAGGATGAAGCTGACACTGGAGAATGATATCCAGATGGCACCACTGGTTCTTAAGAGTATCTGTTAGCTACGATCATGCATTGATTCAGGGCCAGAAGCTGCATACTCGAGGGCTCTACCCGCGCCTTCAACATTGTGGTGGTCAGTGAACAACGATTTGACGTTGAGTGCGACGGCGCCGAAGAACCAGCCAACGATACAGACGAGAATCTGCAGTACCCAGAAAGTGATGAGAAAGCCGTAGCTCCAGTTCATGGTGGTCATGTTGAAGTTGTGCAGTGAGATGCGTCGATGTATGGGTTGGTGCTGGCGAATAAGTGGACGATCGATAATATATGGCAGAAGCTTTGAATGTATGTGGATTTGAGATTTGACGTAGAGAGAAAGGCTGGACAGGCAGAACGACAGACAGAGTCTTATAGTTGAGATTACAGACCTACCTCGAGAGGACTAGGCGACCTACCCACACAGCATTGACACCATGTGAAGCACGTTGAGAGTGGCAGAGAAAGGATTGCAGGAATCGAAGGATCAATCACAGGAGGCTGAGTTGAGATGGGATGTGGCTTGGCAAGTCTCTGAGCATAGAAGCCTGACTCTCATCGCAGAGACATAGCAGGCAGTTACAGAGTATATATTAGGCAACTCAGCCTCAAATTTGGAGTTTCTGCGGCACAAGCAGTCAAAAGCTGTTGTGTGGCTCAGCGCACTTGATCTGTTGAGACGAGGCTTGAATAAATTGAGAATGGGCAGCTCAAAGCAAAGTCAAGTCAGTGCGACGAAGGATTGTTTCGAACAGAGGGCGAAAGATAGGAAAGTGAGACGCGGAAAGCGTGAAGGAGTTGTGGAGGGAGGATGAAACAGCATGCATAGATTGTGACGGATGCATAGATGATGAAAGATGCATAAGACTTGGCGTTGCACGTGTGACGGCATTGGAAGCTCTCCGTCCATGGTCCGAAGGCTCGCAGTCGGCCAAACATCATCCATCTACCACGAGCTTGTCGCCGCCTTCACATCACACCATCTCATCGAACCACACACAGCTCACATCCGACACAATGAGCGCCGACCCCGAGAGAGAACACGCGCTGGATGGATACAAGACCAAGCTGCTGGAGTCAAGAGAATGGGAGGCAAAGCTCAAGGCGCTGCGATTAGAGATCAAGGGCCTGCAACATGACTTTGACGTTTCCGAGGACAACATCAAGGCCCTGCAGAGTGTCGGTCAGATCATCGGAGAGGTCTTGAAGCAGTTGGATGAGGAGCGATGTATGTTGTTGCCCGCTTGGTCCATGCAAACACAACTAACCCACCCTCCGCAGTCATCGTCAAGGCATCATCAGGACCGCGCTATGTCGTCGGATGCAGGTCAAAGGTCGACAAGTTGAAGCTCAAGCAAGGAACCCGCGTCGCCCTCGATATGACCACCCTCACAATCATGCGCATGCTCCCGCGAGAGGTCGACCCGCTCGTCTACAACATGTCCCTCGAGGATCCTGGACAAATCAACTTTGCTGGTATCGGTGGCTTGAACGAGCAGATCAGAGAGTTGCGCGAGGTTATCGAGCTGCCGTTGAAGAACCCCGAGCTCTTCCTCAGAGTCGGCATCAAGCCACCAAAGGGTGTCTTGCTATACGGCCCTCCTGGTACCGGAAAGACCCTTCTCGCTAGAGCCGTGGCTAGCAGTCTCGAAACTAACTTCTTGAAGGGTATGTTGTCCTTGTCATCTTGAGCTTCTGACTGTTCACTGACACACTGCAGTCGTCTCATCCGCCATCGTCGACAAGTACATTGGTGAATCCGCCCGCCTGATCCGCGAAATGTTCGGCTACGCAAAAGAACACGAACCTTGTATCATCTTCATGGACGAAATCGATGCCATCGGTGGTCGCAGATTCTCAGAGGGTACCTCTGCCGACAGAGAAATCCAAAGAACCTTAATGGAGCTACTCAACCAACTCGACGGTTTCGATTACCTTGGAAAGACAAAGATTATCATGGCTACAAACAGACCCGACACTCTCGACCCTGCTCTTCTCCGTGCCGGTCGTCTGGACAGAAAGATTGAGATTCCTCTGCCCAACGAGGTCGGACGCATGGAGATTCTCAAGATCCACGCAGAGGGCGTGGTGAAGGAGGGCGAGATTGACTACGAAAGCGTCGTCAAGATGAGTGATCAGCTCAACGGTGCCGATCTGAGAAACGTCGTGACCGAAGCGTGAGTTTTACCCCCTCTCGACAAACAATCAATAAGCATGCTGACATTCATCCACAGTGGTCTCTTCGCCATCAAGGACTACCGCGACGCCGTCAACCAAGACGACTTCAACAAGGCCGTCCGCAAGGTCGCCGAGTCCAAGAAGCTTGAAGGCAAGCTCGAATACCAGAAGCTGTAAATCATGACCACCTTCTGCATGCATCTACACGCATCTTTGAGCGGGGCGTTATTTTCAACTTTTCTGGGAAGGAGGTTTCCTCTTTCTTTTTCTCTCTAATGAATAGCAAGGAAGGACATGGGAGGATGGCATGGGCTGCTTCAGATCCGGCAGCAACTGTGTCTGCGGACGCGAACGAAAATACTGTACCATAGATCTGGAAACGATCAGTCATGATTTCGAATCGCATGTGCTCTCGTGACAAGACTTTGATCTATTGATACATTGTATGTCCTTATTGTATCGGGGCCTTCAACAATCTCTGGCTCGACCCTGTAGTACTTTGATCACTTCTTCCTCGCCGCCTTTGTGCAAATCTCACCTGGAGCGTAGCGCTTCCTCAATCTAGGAGGCGTAGGCGGTTCCCTCTCATCATCAAAAGCCTCTTCAACCTCCTCTCCAACACCATCCTCAATCTCACTCTCAGACCTCTCCCTCTTCTTATTCCAAAGCTTCTCCTGCCCACTAGGATCAGCCTGACAATGCCCCTCCCCATTCGCAACCTCCTCCACCATCCACTCATCCAACGCCCAAATGAGACTACTCAACACACCCCTCCCCTGCAACTCCACCAACGTCGACCTCACTGCATCCACCACCCCGGACCCACTTTTCATCCTCCCATCTTGTCGAATCCCATCCCGCAGTGCCAGTGAAACCTTGGATCCAGGACTTATTGTTCGTTTTGTAGGGTCTGTGATGTTGAGAAGTGTTTGCAAGCCATCGGTTGGAACAGTTTGTTCGCGTATATAGCGTACAAGTGTATCTAAGGATTTCCTGGTGATGGAGAGGCGGGTGCAGGTTTCGTCGGGACTTAGTCGGAGGTCAAAGGTATAGGCTATCGCTATTGCTGTTTTTTGGGGGTCGGCTAGGAGGTCTAGCATTTTTTTCTTCTCCCTTTCGCTGATTATCGTTTTGCTGTTTTTGTTGTGCTGGGTGGACGGTTACAGAGTTGGGGCTTTTTGGTGAATTGCTTTGCTCGGTCGGGAATGGAAAATTTGGATTCAATGAAAGCCTGTCGCGACAGTTGGTATTTGAAGACGTGCGCAAATCGAGAGACGGTGTTTCGCACACGAATGCGCGCCTGTTTAATGACCAACAAATAATGAATTATATACGATATTGCTGGACTTTGCTCATATCACAGGTTGTATAGTGTAATGGTTAGCACATCGGATTCTGATTCCGGTAATCCCAGTTCGATCCCGGGTACGACCTTTCTTCTTTTGCATTTCTTTTTGCCTAGTCCGCGATCGATCGCACGACAAAGCTGGCAGAGCATGCGGTGTGAGTTACATTCAGAGTTTTGCGACACAATTTTGCTGTCGTGCAGGTGCTTCTTTCTACCTTGGCGTCGGTATGGCTAGATCATCCGATACCCCTGGCGTGAAAAAGTATTGAATATTGCAACATCCGTTGTGTGTCAACTCATCGCTTACACCTTGATTGAGCTATCGAGTTGTCGTGCAGCAATATCTGACTACATTGGCTAATCCGCTGCTTCTGAAGCCACTGCCTTCATCATCAATATCTATCCGACATATTACTGTCATCTCGAACAGTCCATCACGCCTCGTGACTGCTAGTGGCTTCGTCACCTCCCTGATATTCTACCGAGTCAGTGTCGTTTGTCATAGCCTCTGAAGTTGTCAGGTCTTCCTCCATATCAAGACTCTGATTATCAGCCTCGTCTGCCTCTTTATCAATCGCCGTCATTCGGACTGCGAACTCTCGTTGAAGCTCTTTCAGCCAACTCTGCAAGACCGGTCCTTCCATCGCTCCGGTATAGGCGTGCATGAGCTCTTCCTTTAGACCAAGGATAAGCTTCCTTTTTCGACTGAGGATGACGCCCTTGGAAGCTCTCTTCCTTCTTTCTACTTGTCTTTGAAGCTTCTCCGCCACCTCTGTCGCATACTCGATGACATCGGGAGGTAGTGGCATTACTTTTGCCAATTGCAAACCATAATGTTGTTCTGACACAACACCATCGGTTAGTCTGTACAGCATAGCCATCGTGTCGGCCTCAGACATGTCAACTGCCAAATGTTTGTTGACTACACCATTGCGCTCAGCCAAGATCTTTGCCAGATCTCTAAAGTGAGTTGCGAACCACACCAGTGCTCGACTTGACACCATAGCTTCTGCAATTGCCAAGGCTATAGCAAGTCCATCTCTTGGACTAGTTCCTCGACCGAGCTCGTCGATGATCACCAGGCTGTGACGGTCAACATTTCTCAAGATGAATGCTGTCTCTCTCATCTCTGATGCGAAGGTCGATACGTTGGCTTCGATACTGTCATCAATGGAGATTCTCGCAAACAACTGCTTGATGATGGGGAAAGAGCCAAATTCAGCTGGCACGAAGCAGCCAATTTGAGCCATTACTGACAACAAGGCAACGGATCGAATGTAAGTACTCTTCCCACTCATGTTGCAGCCGGTGATGATCTGGAATCTAGACTGCTGAGTCGCGAAGACATCATTCGGGATGAATGTGCTATTTTGTACTTTGTCCCTGATTGGGTGACGACCAGCCTTGATTCCAAGGGTATGCGTAATCCTAGGCCGGGTATAGTCCTGTAGGGTGACATTGTGGGCGAAAGAGGAGAGCATGTCCAACATGGCAATACTTTCCGAGACTTTGAAGAGCACCGACATGTAGACACGTATCTCGGAGATCAACTCTTGTATGGCCTTGTCGCTCATCAACAATACCTCAGTATGCGAGTCAGTTATCTTTTGGCTTCGTTTTCGCAGATCCAACGTCGAGCATTCGATCTTGTTCTTTTTGCGTATGACGTTGATGAACACCGGCGGCAAGTTTCTTTCTTCGAGTTCGGAGGCGTTGAGACGGAGGTAGTACTGCCTAGCGTTGTCATAGACGAGCTCCAATGGTAAGGTATGCGTCTCTGAAGGGCGGTCAGAACATTCTCCATCTATTCTCAGGCAGCACGAATTACCTGATAACTCTTGAACGAGCTCATACACATCCATGTTGGCCTCTTTGTATGTTTGCCTGGCGACATCAAGCAGACCATTGACCCCTGACTGTGTCGATTGTCAGTCCAGGCGTCGGCTATAGTTGTCTCAACGCACTGCCTACCTTTACTGCGTATGTTCTTTGGTTACGCAACTCGACTGGCTTCGTCGCATACGTGATATCCTCGTTGATGAACTCATCGATGAGATCCTTGATCGGGTCGATGATGGCAGCAATACAGTTCTTGATTTTTGTCAGTACGAGAGTCGTAGTACACTGATCGTTCGAAGTACTGACACGCTTGATTTCCTTCAGCATGACGCTTTTTGCACCTGTCAACGCCTCATGAATTGGCTGAATGCCGCCCACAAACTGCTTGAGCATGATGATGTTGTTGATACTTTGCTCGGTAGAATGTAAAGATGGTTTGGTCGGGATGATGATGAGCTGAGTCAATATTTTGTCTGCATCGAGTATCACCTTCATCGCTGCTCTTGTCGCAAAGAACATCTCTTCCTTGGTTGATAACTCTTCCAGAGCGTCGTACCGAGTCTCTAGAGTCTGTTCATCGGTGAGAGGTTGTAGGACGTTGCTGCGTAGCAGTCTCGAGCCCATCGGCGTCAACGTCTCATTCAAGACACCGAAGAGGCAGTCAGACGATTTTTGATTCTGGAGATTCTGGATCAGCTCGAGCGAACGAATGGTAGAAAGGTCGATCATCATGGAGCCTTCGGACGCTTCATATTTGATTCTCAGCGAGTGTGGCGGGAAGGTTTTGTTCATAGCAAGCTCTATGAATTTTAGAGTCTGTACATCGTCAGCAGACTGTCTTTAATTATATGGCAAGAGTAGAACTTACTGCAGCGAAGCAACAAACAGAGAAGTAGTTACCATTGACAGACATTTTGATGCTTTCAATATCTTCGACGAAGGCATATTGTTCGATGAACTCAATGCCGGTGGTCTCGGCCCAATAACGTCGATTGAGGAGAGTCAAGTTGCTGTTCAAATCATCCAAGTTCTCCTCAATGATCGAAAAGAGCTTCGACTTTGGTTGGGCGGCAGTATCCACAATCAAGATCTGCGAGGGGCTGAAGACTGCCAATTTATGCAAAGTTCGGACGTACGACTGGCTGTCTGGAATCTGACTGAGGACAGCTTCACCAGTTTCCAGGTTGACAAATGCAAGACCGACGGTAGGAGCAATACCTCGAGATTCACTGACAGCGCAGATGATCTGCCGGGATTCTACGCCGATTGTGGAGATAGCAGTACGAGGTCGGGTCGAGTACTCGTAGGAGGTGTATTGTGAATGGCTTGTTTGACCTGATCTCGTCGATGCAGGAGATGCAGGGGATGCTTGAAGTAAAGCCCGGGTACGGCGGCGCGATGCATTGGAACTCATCCTGTAGATGAGTTGTACAGGGAGATTAATGCGTGCGGAGTTGGGTTGACAGCCCAAGGTTCCTGTTGGTCGTGACTTCCCACTTGGTTATGCCGGCTGAACCCGTCTCCTCCATGGTTGAAACACGGCCAGAATCACGTCGTAATGCACATTGCCGGGTGACCCGCGTTCTGCTCTTGTTGGGACTTTGATTATCTTGGATTCCGCCCACTAATTCTACAGGCGTGCCTTGGTCTTTGCGAATTCGACCTTGTTGATGCAACTACCCACACCTTCGAGATTGACTTCAACAACATCACCATCTTTCAACCACACTTGAGGCTTGCGACCCATACCGACTCCTTGTGGACTGCTCTCGTGTAAGTATGTGTATTGCTCGGGTGGTTCGATACACTTACGTTCCAGTGAAGATGAGATCTCCGGGCAGCAAAGTGGTCCCTTGACTCAGGATACTGATGGTTTTTGCGACTCCGAAGATCATGTCACCAGTATTACTGTCTTGCACAATGTTCCCGTTGAGTTTTGTGGTAATTCTCAGGTTTTGCGGATCTGGGATCAACTTGGAGCTGACTATGGCAGGGCCAAAGGGAGCCCATCCATCGAAGCCTTTGCCGAGACCCCATTGACCACCGCCACGTTTGAGTTGCCAATCACGATGAGAGACATCGTTTCCCACAGCGTAACCTACCACATGCGAAAGTGCTTGTGCTTCGGGAATGTTGGATCCCTCTTCTCCGATGACGGCAATCAACTCGCATTCGTAGTCGAGGCCTTCGCCTTCCTGAGCAGCGGCGCAGACGGGTATGTTGTCAAAGGGACCGGCGACGGAGGTGACGGGCTTGTAGAACAGAACGGGGTATTTCGGAATGGGCATGTTGGACTGTTGACGCGATTCAGCAGATGCTGTCGGACTCGAGCGAGCAAAAACATACTTCGATGGCATGTTGCTCGTAATTAAGGCCCAGACAGCGGACAGTCCTGATGTCTTCTCGGACTAGAGGTGCGAGGAGCTTTTGCACATCCTGGCCAACTTCAGCGTGTGTGTTGTACTGACGGTTCTCGACGACAGCATACAGCTATGCGGTCTGTGACGCGGTGTTGTCCCCATGGTGTACCTTGAATAACCTTGGCCTGAGCCACTCTTGTCATGTCGGTCGCTCCTGATGGCATGAGTGCATCACCGTAGTATGTTTTGCCATCCTTCGCAAGGAAACGGACAAGTCTCTACTGGCCATTGGGATTAACAGAAGACAATTGAGCAGATCCGAGCGCACATACTGAGAAAGACGACATGTTGCGTTCTTGTTACAATTGAATCGTGGTCGCATCACTCAAGATAGACGATGTCGGCGACCCCAGCTTTTCCCCAGAAAGTCTTCTCAAGCGCGTCATGCGAAAACTCCCCATCTCGTCTTCGTTCCCCTAACTACTCTATCGATTTAGCATGCCGGAAACTGGATTTTTCACCCGAGTTGCTACTACTCTCTGTGATGTGTGCCTTGTACTCTTTGCATCGTTGTCTGAGCATCGCTTTGTCATCCTCGCTGGAAGGGCGGCGGTTGGTTACTGATGAGCACAATCACGTGATATCCGAAAGGGGAAGTTTCTGGAAACTTCCTTCCTATTCTGGAACCATCTATCCTTTGTACCAGCATCTTTGTCAGGAGACATGACTGGCACCTTCTAGAGGTGCATTGTGCAGCAGCATTGTGGTGGTGAGACTGGACGAGCACATTCTGGTATACTCTGGCAGCTTAGAGATGACTGCCTGGAGCATTGGCTAAAAGGTATAAAGGGAGCAGTCGAGTCCACCATGGAATCTCATCATCAGAACAAGAAACAACCACAACAACCAAGCAAACAATTACATGCAACACTACCGCATCTCCAACAAGCTCCCTCAAGCTTACAGAATCATCAAAATCGCTCAGCCTACTCCAGTCAGAACAATGTTCTCCTTCCCACGCTTCCCTTCTGGCGAATTCGCCCCTCTCTTCCGCCTTCTTGACGACTACGCTTCTCACCAGATCTCTCGTCAAGGCGATGAGTTTGGCAACTTCAGCAATCTGTCTCAACTTCAATCCTTCCAGCCTCGCTTCGATGTGAAGGAGGTCAAGGATGGTTATGAGCTCCATGGCGAGCTTCCCGGAGTCGATCAGAAGGACATCCAGATCGAGTTCACTGATGCTCAGACCTTGAGCATCAAGGGACGTACCGAACGCCATCGCGAGTCCGGCACTCCTCCTGCCGCACTCGAAGGTCAGCAGGAGCAGGGCCGTATTGCCTCCGCCGAACAGTCATCAGACACCTCCAGTCAGCATTACCACAAGCCCACCGTTGAGGACGAGACCACAATGTCTGGTGCTCAACCTTCTGACCAGTCCGCAGAGGACCAGCAAGTCATCACCACCAACAACCAGAACCAGGACGTCCAGCAGGCATCCGAGCGTCCTCAGTCTCGATACTGGGTTTCTGAACGCTCAGTCGGCCAATTCTCACGCTCTTTTGCCTTCCCTTCTCGCGTCGACCAGGACAATGTCCGTGCTAGCCTCAAGAATGGCATCTTGAGCATCGTCGTTCCTAAGGCATCTGCACCCACCACTCGCAAGATCAACATCGAGTAAGCGACACATTTCTACACCACCAAGATCCAAGAAGTCAATTGGCTTCACGAGCAACGAGCACTATTGGACCAGATGCATAGCATGGAGTTTCTGTCTGTTTTGTCTTTATTAGCATTAATGTCTGTTTTTCTTTGGTTCTTCATTCTGTTTCCCCTGATGAGTTTCTGCTTTTTTGTATGAATTAGTTTATACTGTAATATAAATACAACCAGTCTGCTTCGCAATGCACCACCCTTGCCTTTAATGTGAGTAGAAAGAAGTGATCAGTACGAAATTATCCTAGAAGAAGTTTGAACAAGCAATGTATTTGCCGATTTTGATGCATTGTTATTATGGCCAGGAACAAACGTACTCCGTAACGTGGGAGTGCTAGCTGTCGGTGAACTAAGCCGCGGAGGGATGGCATACCCCGCCATCGTTGAGCAAGACCAATCCAGAGCGGACTTGTAATACCTGACTCGAGCTTTGCATAGTCGTTGTAGACGTTGCGATTCGTTGTTTCTGGTGAGACAGGTTAGGAAACGGAGAATGTGGAAGCAGAAACGAAAAGACGAGGTGGCTGGTAAGGCTGGGAAGCCAAGAAATTGTTGCCAACGTTTCTGCTTCCCCTCTCACCGTCTCTTCCTTCCTTGAACTCTCCGAAACTTCAACTATCATCGCGTGTTTTCTTGTCAACACGCTAGCCCTTGATTCTACATCGCATTCAGGTTCTGCGTCCATCTCATGCTTGTCTCGGGCAGAGTTGTGGAATAGATCTGTTGGATATGTGCCTGACAAGTGCCGACGACGGCTATTTATCGAAGAAAACGTTCAACGCTCTCCCACCGAAGCGACGACCATAGACGAAGAGCCTGTGCATTTCGATAGATCTGTCTCATTCATGCTTACAAGGGAGCTTCTACACAAATTCGTCGACGCCATTGCTACTGCCGTTGTAGAACCATTCGCGTCTGCATACAGTCAATATGGACGTGTATGAGGTAGGTAAAAGGCATGGGTCTCTCCCAGCTTCCCATTGCTCCTTCCTCCATTATTTTGACATTTCTCTTCCTTCAAAACACTACACCAATTCATTACGTTCCTCCACTCATTTCGGAACGATACACTCATTGATACCATCTACTTCTACCACTGTCATTGACCGCCTATCAATCCAAACGATCGCCATCCAAGCTCAGGCTCGTTTGATACATAGCTCTTACTTCTCCATATCTTTCCAATCTCCACAGTGTCACACCAGCCCATCGTCATGGGTCTCGAAGGGAGAGCAAACACCATGATTGGTGTCTCCAGCGCATATCTAGTCGTCGCATGGATCGCATTCTCATTGAGGACCGTCGTCAAAGGATATATCATGCGTTCATTTGGTCTAGACGACTGGCTTATGGTCATAACAATTGTATGCAACAAGAATAGGAGTCCACCTCAGATCATCATACTGACTCGCTCCCAGCTCATCTTCACAGCCGATAGTGGCCTTCTCATTGCCATTGGACGGAATTTGAAAGATGTCGAGGTTGCCACAGTCTATGTCACTGTAAGTCTTACTTGCACTCTTCGGCATTGGAGACCTCGAAACTGATAAATCCAACAGTATCAGGTTTTCCAGTTCGCTTTCTACACTCTGGGCAACGTATTCCTCAAGGCCTCATTGGCAATCACCTTCAATCGCATCCTCTTGGAGAGATGGCAGCGTATTGTCGTGCAGGTCTGCGTTGGTATTCACACAGCCTTCGGCCTTGCTACCTTCTTCTTCACCATCTTCCGTTGCGGCAGCCCGACCAACTTTTACAGTCGCTATCATCACTCTATGTGTGTCAGTTGGGACGCCATGCAAGGCATTCAATACACAAACAGCGTCATCAATACCTCGGCAGACTGGCTGCTCACACTCCTGCCCATCTTCGCTCTCCGCGCCATGAAGATGAATCACCAGGCCAAGATCTCTGCTTGCTTCATTCTCGTGCTCGGATGCGTCAGCAGTGTCATGTCCATGCCTCGCTTTGGCTTCATCCAAGCACTGGGTGGAATGGGATCAGAATTTTGGACCAACGCGTACCCGGTAGCCGTCCTGAGTGTGGCTGAGGTCGGTACTGGAATCGCTGCCGCCTGTCTCCTCACTCTGCGTCCCTTGATCAGAAGCTGGCGCGAACGCAGCGACCACTCTTCAGACAACCCCAGACTCGACGCAATGGAAGAGGCAGAGTTTGGTGAAGCCAAGGCTGTCAGCGTGCGTTCCATATCCGCTTCTTCCGTATCCGACGGCACCGACTCGATGCACAAAGTCAAGTCTATCCCTGCTCCGGTCGTCATCAACGCGACCGAGGTGGATATTACACCTCAGCCTTCGCCTGTCGAAACCTTCGTACGAAGACGTTCTTCTTGCAGAGCACCAGACGACGCCACACTCCACGAAGATGAAGACGCCATCTCCCTGGAAGAGGTCACCATCCAACAAGCGGAGCAGCGCCAACAGCCCGAACAGCGTCAGCAATCCCAATCGCCCGAGCTCACCCAACGCATCACAGAAGACTCAGGCGTCAGACCCTGGGTCAAGCCTGTACAAATCGAGACCAAGAAAGCCGCACGCGACAGAAAGCGATTGACGTGGAACGACTTGCACGCTCAATGGAACAATATGCACGTCAGCCGTGCCGCGTACCATGATCCGGTCAAGGAGGCACCGAAGCCTAAGCGAATGAGTCTGAAGAGACTTACGATGCTGTTCCCCAACTGGGAGGTTGAGAAGGAGTAGTTGTTTCTTCTTGGCCAATATCTTGTCTTTAGATCTTTAGCGTTGCGGCTTTGTCTTTTTCGATTTTCTCTTCACATATATATATACACTAGAAGTCAGCTTAATGTTAAATTATACTTTGAACAATTGTATCCGGTAATCGTTCGCCTCGGTGATCAATATTCTTTGAAAAATGTTGGCAGACACAAGAGAGCTGCGCACATTTTCCATTTCATCGATTGTGGAAATGCAAAATCGTCAATTGAGTGACGGAAAGGCGAGAGCCCCCAGCTAAACTTCTTGTGATGGTAGCTAAGATCCTCCCGCTAGTCCCAGAGCATTTCAAAGGCCATGACAGAGGCTGATTGGCTCGATACATCGAAGAAGGTGTCGAATGTGCTTGTCGAGGGTATGACCCTGGCGCATGGTCTGGACTCAAACACCAACCGAAATTTCACATTCAGCTGCGCGAAGCACCAAGGGCGATCTGATTTCTCCTTGGAAAGGCTGCAGAGAACCAATTGAAGAAAGTATCTACTCCATACCCGCCCAAAAGCCCCAATCGATATCTTGAAATTCGAGGTCCAGCATCGCATTAAGATCTTCATCCGTCATGACGGGCTCCAACGATTGTCCAACGACCTCAGTCTGCGTTTTTGTCGCATATCCACGATTGTCTGAGAGAAGAGGCTCTAATATGGAGACACAAGCCGGCTTGTAGGCAGAAGGATCAGCTGTCTGTCGAGCTTTCCAAGCACTGGTGATTAGTTCGGCAGCGTGAAGTTTTCGTCTATCCTCTGACAGCTCGAGGAGATTTTTGTTGTAGGTGTAAAGGTCGGAGAGTAAGTCCCAGATGCGCTGAGCTTCGGTTGAGCCTTTGAGTTGCATGACTTCGACTATTACGCTGATGACTGCAGAGTGTCAGCACTACAGTTTGGGTAAGGTCTGACGGACGAGACTCACAAGCATGCCATTGGAAGTAGCCATTGATGAACCATTGGAAACGTTGGATCTCTGGTCGAGAGTTCAAGGCGATGTTGTACTCCAAAGACTTGATGGCAGCCTCGACCAACTGAGCATGTCGTTGTTCGTCGGTGATATTTGCATCGCCGCTGAACGACATTGGATGCAAGGTGAACATACGCATAGTGCATATCAGTGCTCTGGAAGTCAGCTGGACTAGGATGTCAAGCGGCTTAATAGGATCGCAGTACTGCAGGAACTTCTTGTTGAGACCTTCCTCCATGATATTGATCAGAGAGTTCTTAGTAGCATGAGACAGAGATTTATTGGATGCCCATGATATGCCGAGCTTGCCCTTTTCGGAGGAGAAGAACTCGCGTTGCTGTGATACGATCCAGTATGTCCAAAGGCAGTAAGACAGGCTCGTCAAACCTTTGCGCTCAACCGGAGCCTCGGTCATGTCGGGTTTGAGGTCACTGTCTTCGACGTTGAGTGGAACATTTGCATCCCATCCGGCCATCAGCGTGAGTGGTGTTGTTCCGCAACGCACACCCAACGCAAGGTCGAGATGCTGTAGATGCCACCATAATCTACGACGACTTTCTGTCTCCACTGGATTGAGGCGAAGGATGGCACCATCGCGATGGATACCCAAGGCTTCTGCATTGCGTATCGTGAGACCCATGAGTGAAAACAAGCTCCGTATGCTCAATCGTTCGATGGAAGCCGCCTATGGAGCAATTAGCAGGTGGTCCAGGCGCTGGAGGAGACACAACTTGCCATGTACAAGATCAGAGCTCGTATGATGATAACATCAGCGATGCAGAAGATGTTGCTGCGTGACAGTGCTTGTTCGCAGACAGCTTGATAATGAGATAACAGTACTTGCTTTGGTTGGTGCAAAATCCTTGTACACTCTTCCTCGGGAATGCTGACAATACTCATCAGATAAAGGCAGAACAGAAAAGTATGCTCTGGGTCCTTCAGACTTGTCCGGCCTTCTATGTCAGTCGAAGTAGCTCGCAGTCCCTTGAGAGCCCAGTCAAAGTCAATCTTGATCAATGGGTTGGCATTTCGCTCGAATCTGTCCCATAGAAAATTGGCATCCTGGACGGAAGGATGTTGAAGCGCAAGGTTGATGTTGTAGTCGGCACGAAGAAGGCCTTGCAACGCGTCCGGCTTCGTTCTTGAGATGAGAGGTCTGCTCATCAGTACATCATGATTGACCTCGTTTTGTTGATTGACTTCTAGACCGAGATGCGAATGCCAGGCACGCCTAGAACCATCAGCATGAACACCCAGCCTTCCTCATGTAATCGGTTTACTGACATTTCAACATAATATGATTGACCATCTTGCTCCACCAAGATGGGTTGTCCACGTTCGCTCTCGGTGGAGGCGCCCGCATCTCGGTCGTTACTCTGGGTCTCAACAGGAGAAGGACCCAATCTCGCGCGCTTCGGGGTGCGACTTCCATCACTATTCGGATCGCCTCCGAGGCTTCTAACAAGAGATTCAAGTCGTTTGACGCGGTCGGTAGGAGCTGCCTCTGGGTAGGTGCATTGATCCTGCTTTCTCCGCTTGCAGTTTGAACACGGCTGTTGTTTGTCGCATCGCACCTTCCGTCTCGCACACGGCTCACAAGCTTGATTGCTCATGTTTTTCGAGATGTCTGCTTCTGATTCGGCGACGAAAATGCCCACATGAGTGTCGTGAGAGGTTGTCTCGAGAACGAAGGCTTCGGGGGAAGTCCGAGATTTCCATGGGACGAGAGCTCGGTCCCCGAGGCCGAGGTTCAAGATAAAATCAACCATCGTCATGGAACGAGGAGGTCTCCCCAAATGGCAGACATTATCGTTGCCTAGATCTTGCTGGTTGAATATATAAGGAAAGCATTCCATCTTTGGTAATCCCTCGCGTCTTCATCCTCATTATCTTTGACTGAAACCGAGATTCATACCATGGATAGAAAGAGCTCGGAACAGGACCCCAAAGATGGGGTGAACAAGTTGGACACAACCAAAAGCGAAAACACACAAAGTTCAGAGCACGAAAAGGATGAGAAGACATATCCTTCTAAGAAGGTTGTTCTTCCAGCTATGGCTGCTATATATTTGGCAATGTTTCTTGTTGCATTGGTACGTCCCGATTGCTTTAACATTTCTTCGGCTTGCTGTATGTTCAATGGTCATTGAGTGTCATACTTGTTTGTACCTTCAATGGAAGTCTCTCCAGACATACTGGCTTCGTGCATTGCGACAACCTCAAGTTTGATCATGAAGCCGTAAGAAACGAGACTAACATATTCACACAGGATCGTACTATCATCGGCACTGCTATTCCTGCCATATCAAACCAATTCAACAGCTTTGGAGACATTGCTTGGTACGAGTCAGGCTTCCTCCTCCCTCTCTGTGCGCTCCAATTATCATTCGGCCTGGTATACACATACTACTCATCGAAGTGGGTTCTCATAATCCTCGTCTCAATCTTTGAGATCGGCTCCATTGTTTGTGCCGCTGCCCCAAATTCCAACGCTCTCATCATAGGGAGAGTTATACAAGGCATCGGTGGAGCAGGTATCGGGTCCGGAGCAATCATCCTCATCAGCATGCTGGTGCCTCTGCAAGCCAGGCCTCAATGGACTGGTGGCATCGGTGCCGTCTTCGGACTTGCAAGCATTCTCGGACCACTGTTGGGAGGATACCTCACATCGGTCTCCTGGCGCTGGTGTTTCTGGATCAATGTCCCTGTCGGCGCTGTATCTTTAGGCTGCCTTGTTTTCTTCACGCCAAACAGTCCTCCTGCTGTCAAGGCAGCTCCGACCTGGCGTGGAAAGCTCGATCAACTGGATCCTCTCGGCTTCATCCTGATAGCGCCGTCAGTCATCTGCCTCCTGTTCGCCATCGAATGGGGTGGTTCCAAATATCCCTGGAACAGTGGTCGCATCATCGCGCTGTTCGTCGTCTTTGCCGTCCTTCTCTTGGCCTTTATCGCCTCTCAAGCCTGGCGTGGAGACAAGGCAACCTTACCACCAAGGATCCTCAAACAGCGCAGCATAATAGCTGCATCTGTGGCGAACTTGGGTGTTGGAGCAGTGCTCGTCATCTATGCTTTCTACTTGCCGATTTGGTTTCAGGTCATACAGGGGAAGTCGCCGCAGAAGTCTGGCCTGTCTCTACTGCCACTGCTGCTCAGCAACGTCTTTGCTGTGATTGCATGCGGTGTCGGAACGAGCTTGCTAGGGTATTACACGCCGTTTCTTATCATCGGGAGTGCTATCCTCATCGTAGGGTCAGCACTGCTTACAACGTGGTCGGCTAATATCGGAGCCGGGATATGGATCGGATACCAGGTAAGCTGACTTTCAACACTGCATGTACGATACAAAGGCTAACAAGACCCAGATTGTGACAGGTGTTGGGCTTGGTGCCATCCTCCAAGGACCGAATATTGCAGCTCAAACAGTCCTTCCAGACAGCGATGTGTCTATTGGGCTATCGTTCCTACAATTCATCACGTTCTTCGCAGGAAGTACCTTTGTCACTGTTTCTCAGACACTCCTCGAGAACGGTCTGGTATCTGGGTTGAGAGACATTCTTCCAGACTTGGATCCGAGTACAATCTCGGGTGCAGGGGCAACCGCCATCAGAGACATGGTGTCTCTAGATCAGCTTCCTGTCGTGCTGCGGGTGTACAACGACTCCATCAGGTCGATTTGGTACTTGGGATTGGGTTTGTCTTGCCTCGTATTTGTGGCATCCTGGGGCTTCGAGTGGCGAAGTGTCAAGGCAAAGAAGCAAGGCGAGGACGAGACCAAAGCTTGAAGATATGTAGAGGATATGAGCTCATCAGATAAGATTGAGTAGAGTAGCTGTACCGGCCGTCGTTCACACCTTCAATCATGTCCCTCGACCTCTTTCTTGATACGGATCTGCATCTTCAAGTTCGGGTCACCGTGACTGTCAGACTCCTCCTCCTTGGACTTCTTCAGAGACTCGGCGTACTCTTTCCAGAGACTGCCAACGTCCTTGCCAAACAGATGATCCCAGAACTTGTCGTTCTTGTATTCCTTGTTGCACAGGGCCTGGTTTATTTTGTAAACACTGCCTATGCCCCTGCTCTTCTCAATCCAGTCGAGGAAGTAACCAGTGTTTTGGTATCCAGAGTCCCAACTCTTGCCAGCCTCTCTCTTCCAGTGAGGAGGAATGTAACCTGCGTTGAGACGAACCCAGTCGGCGATACCCTCAATCAAGCCTCCATTGCAGGTTCCATTCCCATTCCATTGGAAGCAATGTACAAGCTCATGACAGACGACACCGAGGATCTCTGTGCGGGCGGAGTACCCAGGCTTTTGTGACGCGACATGATTGAGGTAGGAGAGGGAGAGGTGGATCTCTTTGTGGTCAGAATCGAGGTCTGTACCGGTAGTGTATGCTACACCGTCCATGTCGCGTAGAATCAACGTGACTGACCGCGTGCCGGGAATCATCGTATGCGCGGGTATTGGCCCTGAGGTCGACACATCTTTGTGGTCGGGAATGCTGTACAGCCGTGTCAAGACAGTCTCAACCAACTCGGCAAAGTCTTTTGAGCTGTCAAAGTTCTTCAGGAAGAGGCTGGTGGACTTGTGACAGACGTCGCGGAGTTCGAGGCGCAATTTAGGTTTAGGGAAGATGGACGTCTTTGTTGACGTCGGTTCGGCGTCTTGAGTTGGTGTTGGGAGCGAGGGAGGCGCTTGCGAAGGCTGGGGCTGTGGAGGTATAGCAGACATGGTTTGGAAGTATGGAGTAGCGGATGATTTGGACATTGATTTGGTTGTTAGATACATGAGTGGTTGCTACGCATCCTTACCCTGGCCTGTCAAAGTGCTCCGCATAGACGTTGGAAGGCGGCTGCTGGTGATTTTCAGGGTCTTGCATGTGATGAATGATGCACGCGAGTAGCTCACTACTGAGGAAGGAGCGAGTGCCCTTTGTTCAATTTCCAGACAGGAAAGAACGAAATCAACTTCTTCACATCCCATGCCATCTTGGACAGACAGAGCTCCAAAGGGCTGGCAAGTCCCATCGACTTCGCTTAGTAAGCAGCTTAGTAAGCAGAAGCTGAGCACAGGCCTCATCAAGGTGTATAAAACAAGTCTGCACCTCGCCCTCCTCTTTCTCTCATTAGTCGACTTTACTTCGTATGTGCCACCACTACTGCCACTCTTTGAGCATCTTACTGACCCCCTTCAAGATAGAATCTTTTTCATTTAGTTTGTCTTCTTATCTGAACTCTTCAAAAGAGCCACAGAACTCCAACCTGGCGGATGAGATATATCCTCGGTGCCTTAGAGTGATACCAAGTACTTTAGCTCCGGCTTCAGTGGTGATGATCTCGACCCTTTTGAGTGTCTGGCTTCGGTCGGCTTGACTGGGTAGGCACTGATGGACTTCTGACAGGCCTTTCTTCTTTATTTTTCATCATCGTTTGGCTTTACGCTGAGTTTTGGAGAAGAATTTGCAAAATTTCTACCATAGAACGTGACTTTGAACATTGTTGGTCCGAGGCCTTCAAAGCCATCATCGTCATGGCATCTGGACGGCGCGCAACAAATCTCTGCAACCAAATTTTACTCGTCTACAACCCTCAATACGCACCTGTGCCACCGTGCTTTTCCCCTGCTTGTACCGATCCGTCGCTAGAGACAGCAAGGAGCAACACATCTGTTTGCCCTCATGCCCTTGACTCAAGACAAAGTCTGTCAAACGCGAAGAATATCAGACTAGGAAGTTTCTACGGCGCATCCCAAATAGGATATTCTCTTCCCGCATCAGAATCGATTTTACATGCTCGCTTCAGTTCGCAGCAACTCTACTCCGTACTTGATTTCAAAGCCGGCTACTGTTTCGATCAGCCTTTGAACATCGTTGGTTTCATCATCTGCTGCAGCCCTGGATCTTCGACATATTCCGGCCACTCAATCTAGCTTGACTTGTTGCTGTGCTTATAAAATGATCGATTCCTGGAAGCATGAGCCCTCGAGATCAACACGGAGATGGTGATGACACTCGGCCGAGCAGTCCAACATGCGGTCTTTTCGAACTTTCCTCAAGAACGACTACTATATACAGCGTCCAGACAGCCCTGATTGACGCGGCTTGCCGAAGGGCGCATTCACAACAAGACAATCGACCATCGTGTTGGTACGGAGTAGAGAGTTGACCAAGGCGCGCTGTAGGGCCTTCCGCAAAGGCAAACTCACTTGTGAACAAGCCCTCACCGCGTAAGACAGATATACATGACACACGCCAGCAGACTCGGAGACACATCATGAGCCAGCGCCATGACGTGGACTGACAGTGTACATACGAAGGCAGCAGTCTATATAACGGATCCATCCTCCGACAGCAGTTGCAACCGGCCACTGATCCGTACCTCTTTCCTGCAAGACCTGTCGTTGTCAAGACATGCGCAACTCCATTCTGGCCGCTTCGGCCACAGCCGCCATTGCTCAGGCTGCGTCGCTGGACCAAGTCTGCACCGCTGCTCACGTTCGCAACTCGCTCCCTGAGAACGGAACCTACCTCTTTTATCCCTCCTCTGTCACCGCCAACGCCGTTTACAACACCTCGGTCAGTGGCCAGACCTTCTTCCCTGACAGCACCTTCAACTACTGCAACGTCACCTTCGCCTATGGTCATGCCGGAAAAGATGACAGAGTGCTTCAGGAGTACTGGCTCCCAAGCCCAAGCAATTTCAAAAACAGATGGATGAGCACTGGAGGTGGTGGTTTTGCCATCAACTCGGGCTCAAACTCACTCCCGGGTGGCATCATCTACGGTGCAGCAGCAGGTATCACCGATGCTGGCTTTGGAGATTTCACCACCAACTACGACACTGTCTCGCTCTACGCAAACGGCACTCTTGACTACGACGCTCTCTACATGTTCGGATACAAGGGTATAAGAGAGTTGACTGTCGTCGGTCGCGAGTTCACCGCAAACTTCTTCGACACCAAGGACAAGGTCTACACCTACTATCAGGGTTGCTCCGAGGGCGGTCGTGATGGTTGGAGTCAGGTCCAGCGCTTCAGCGACGCTTTCGATGGTGCCATTATTGGAGCACCTGCCATCCGCTACGGTCAGCAGCAAGCCAACCATCTGTTCGCCAATGTCGTTGAGCAGACTCTCGATTATTATCCTCCTCCTTGCGAGCTTCAGAAGATTGTCAACGAGACGATCGCTTTCTGTGACCCTCTTGACGGCAAGACCGACGGTGTCATCGCTCGTTCTGACCTGTGCCAGATTCACTTCGATCTCAACTCTACTATTGGAAAGCCATACCACTGTGACGCCACACAAGCTTCCAGCCTTGGCTTCGGCTTCGGCAGTAAGCGCAAGAGACAGATTATGGGCAGCACCAGCTATGAGCCCGAGCAGAACGGCACTGTTTCCGCACAAGGCGTTAGCTCGTTCGCACCATTCTCAATGGTCTTCATGACTCGGAGGGTCGTCGTGCCTACATCAATTACCAGATCGGCGCTTCGTTCGAAGACGCCTCTACTACCTACAACACCAACACCGGCGCTTGGGAGCTTGACATCGCCTCTACTGGCGGTGAATGGATCGCTCGCTTCATCAACCTGGTCGAAGCCTCCAACCTCGACACTCTCGCAAACGTCACCTACGACACTGTCAAGGAGTGGATGATTCAAGGCTGGTACATGTACGAAGATGTTCTCCAGACCACCAACCCCGACCTCTCCGCCTTCCACGGCGGCGGTGGTAAGATTCTCACCGTCCACGGCGAACAAGACGACTCCATCCCCACCGGCTCGTCCGTCCACTTCTACGAATCTGTTCGCAAGACAATGTACCCCAAGCAGTCCTACAACAACAGTGTCGCCGCCATGAACGACTGGTACAGACTCTATCTTGTGCCCGGCGCTGCCCACTGCTCAACCAACACTCTACAAGCCAACGGTCCTTGGCCGCAAACCACCATGGCTCAAATGATTGACTGGGTTGAGAACGGCAATGCTCCCAAGACTTTGAACGCTACTGCTATTACTGGTGACATGGCAAATTGGCAATTGTGCAGCTGGCCTTTGCGTCCCATGTACAAGAACAATGGTACCGAGCTTGTTTGCGAGTACGATCAGGCTAGCATCAACACTTGGATGTATGACTTTGATGCATACAAGTTGCCTTTGTACTAGGGTGTTCGAGCAATCACCATGCTCGAGGAGAGGAGCGTGCATACGTGCATGTCAGAGTTTGAGATGGAAGCATATAGATGTTCGGAAGTAGAAAAAAAGGATGCCTGAAAATTGAAGAGGTATATACCTTCGTCTCTTTTTTACAAGTCTAGTCTGGAGATCTAGAAACCGAAGACAGTACATGACGCTACCATCCCGATGACAAGTTTTGCCGAATTTATACTCTCCGTAACTTTGTGTACGTCAAAATGCACACCTATCGTCAAGACAATTCTTCTACTTCATATTCCTATGCTTTGAGCTCTACCTGACCACGTCTCACAATACCGTCAATCCCTCTCTTCCCCCACGCAGTTCCATTGCCCAATATCTCTTCAGGTTGAGTAACATTCCTCTGCGTAGTATACGGCGATACTTCCGACAAATCCTCAATCCTTCCAAGCAACTTTTCCAGATGTCTATACGCAGCAGACGGCGCGCCCTGAGGCAAAAAGTGTCCAGTCAATTGCGTAAGCACAAAAGTCAAGCCTCGTTCCTCGACCCAAGAACCGAAAATACCAGCGCCAGCCATACTATCCATAGGATGATCATGGTAAGGAACATAGAATGGGTTCTTTGGGTATTCGCTGAATCCTTGTACGCCATTCCAAGTCAAATTCTGTAGAGTGGCAAGAGTGCCGTTGGCGAAAAGGACGAAATCAAGAGTTCCATGGCCGATGATAACATTGTTGGTGCGTTCAATGACATGCTGTAGAGGTCCGTCTTGCAAGCCAGAAGGTGGCGAAGTATCAGAGTCACCACCAACGAAAGGGTTTTCCTCGCCAGGGAGACAGAACTCCCAATCTACATCTAGGGGAGCGTGGATGGCTTTCTTGACATCCGTGCGGTTGAAATAGGGTTGAGAATAACCATCGGGGAGGTAAAACTGATCGTAGGAGTAGGGGAAGCCGAGGGAGTCCCAGAGTAGGGGACATTGTTGACCTAGCTGGTAGATGTCGAAGCAGGGGTTGATTTCAAAAATGGCGGTGAACAGGATATCGTAAATGTCGCAATTATCGTAGTCGTAGACTTCTTCGTAGGTGGAGGGAGGCGGGGGAAGAGGCCCTGTGGGAGGGAAGGTCATAGCTGTTTCCATGAAGGTGTTGAGGCCGCATGATTCGGAGATGTTGTTCACTTGAGCGTTGATGGTGTCGTTGAGGGGAAAGAAGTTGCGGTTTTGGTCCACAAAAGAGAGGGCGGGTGCCTGAGAGATGACACCGTCGTAGCCAATTGATGGATCATAAACCATGAGTCCGTTCACGTTGTAGTAACTTGTGTCGTTGTGCTTGAGCATAGCAGAAGCGATGTAAGGTGTGTACATGCCGGCATACGACTCTCCTGTGATGTAGATTCTGCGTCCTTTGAGGTCGAATGCGTCCATGAAGTTACGCCAAAAGCCTAGAAACTGTGTTGCTACAATATCCTCATTGGTCGCAGTAGCATTTCCCGTACTGAAGCCAGTCGAAATAGGTTGGTCGATCCAAATAACATTGGTCAGGTTCGACCAGGAATATGTGTTTCTGACAGGGCGGTATGTACCAGAAGCCCAGTTGACAGGACCGTTTTCGTGAAAGAAGCCATCCAAACTCGAGCATCCAGGCCCACCATTGAGCCAGATCACAATCTCATCGCTGGCCAATGGATTTGTGGTCGGCACGAACCAGAAGAAAAGACTGTCGGTTGTACTGTTTCCTATTGGCATTGATCCGGCATAACTCTCTCCGATGTCAAAGTCAACTTCAGGTAACCCAGACCCATTGACCGCAAAGGGTGCCGTGTTATTCGTCAAGTAAGCATGATTCGCACGCTTTTGAAGCCTTTGATCTTGTTGTTGCTCCTTCTGAGCAGCAAACATCTCGATGCGACGCTCATGCTGGATCCTCTCGTACTTGGCAGACTTCGGAGAGCGAGCTAGTACCGGTGATGGTAGTAATGAGAGCAAAGAGGTGGCCGTGCAGGCCAAGGACAATAGATGCATGATACGAGATGCCAGGAGATGCAGATTGATTTGACAAGATCAAAAATCGATCTGATCTGATAAGGGAAAGCTTCTGCATTTTATACTCGGAGTGAGGGAAATTTCTGAGAGCACCTCATCGCTTTTCCCGGTACCGCAGAGCGACTGGCTGGTAATCAGCCTACATACTGATGGCCGATTCATTGACCAGGTTGATCGACGTTCATCTGGGGATAGATCCGGAGATCCTCATCTCAACGGGTGTCTCATATTTGGTGTACCGGGACTGAGGCGCGGCTTCTCAATTCGAGTCGGCATGCATGGTGGCATTGCAGGAAGCAGCAGTCTTTGATGACAAAACAAACGCCTGGGAAATCAGCCGGCAGACACAAAGCATTCGTTCAGGGCAGTCATGGAGGAAATGTCGAGAAACGCTGCTGCTGGGGGCAGAGCGAAGTTGAGTCGACCTCGGCAAAAATTTCCTTGATCGTCAGAGCTTCCACAATTTTTTATCAGATCCAATCAATCATGAGCTCTAGCCAAACCATGCACACGCGTCTGACAGCACGATGCTTTGTCATATTACTGCAACTTGTTGGGCTTCTTCATCACCACCGCTGATTTGATACAGGGCTGTATCGAGCTTAAGTACAGAAACTGCTGATCTACCATGAGACGACCGCCAAAGCTCGTCGCGTCTCCTACTCCATGCGGATGTTCACTGTGCTCTATTCACCCATCAATTGATGCTACAGACTTTTTTTATTGAGAAAAATGGAGAGCGCCTCTTATTTGGCCCAACTCAAAATTTCTGGTTGGACAGATGTCACTCCGCAATCGGTTCTGCTTGGAGTTCAGCTACTCCTCAGGTATACACACAATATTTTGTGCACAGGATTATGTATCATGGTCTTCTCTGAACACTAGTTGATGTACAAGGATTATAGTATCGGGCAATGCATGGGTTCAGAGATGGTATAGTGGCTAATATTCAATAATTGCCTAAGGTCTCTGTACTGTCTCAGTCAACACCCTCTCAAACCCTGCCATCGCCTTCGTGAATGTATGTCCACAATACGATCATCAAAGTCTAGAAGTTGCAGCACTCTTCTTGGAAAGGGTAGCAATCTCACGAAGACCAGGGGCCACTGCATCCCCTTCAGCATCAAATGTAGCATATCCGCCAGGTAAATCGGTCACGTATCGACCTCTGATACCTGTGTCTATCCAGCATTCCAGTTTACTAAGACTGCAGCGCACTAGATTGTGATGGCTCGCAAGGTAGTTCAGTATCGCGCTCCAGTCAGGGTCCTTGTCCAACAATACGCGGTCAAATCTGATCTCCTGCAGATCTGCAAATGGCCTGAGATACCTGGCCATAATCTCCTCCCCTGTGCCGTAGAGCTCGCAGTCTGAGATATCCAGTCTACGGACGGGCCTCTTGGCTATCCATTTGTCAAACACATAGTCCGAACAATCATCCTCCAGCTGGATGTGGTCCCCTTGTAGCTCCAACAGCCGCTCGTCAGCTTTATACGAGATGCTGCTTTTGCAATCATCACCTCCTGCAAACCTGAAGTTGATGTTGTCATCGATTCTGGCAATCAAGCATTCGGCGACGGCTTCCTCGAGAGCATCGACCTCGTCCTGACCAACGAAGAAACTCATATACTCACAATCTCTCAACTCAATGCTTAGGCCTCGAACCGTGACTTTAGAGAGATCGGCTGCCTCAAGAATCTGCCTCAAAGTGTGAGAAATGGGGTAGAAGGCGTCTTTACCAACTGCGAGTTTCTCCCAACCGAAGCTACCGCCACCCTCAGAAGCACACACGACAATGTCTACGGAGTTGCCGAGATTTTTCATGTTTTCAAAGACCTTCTGCATAACGCCGCAGAAGCTTCCAGAACAAACAAACAGGTCTTTGTTGACCAGAGGGCGCGTTTCGGAATCAACTGTTTCTTTGCAGGATACCTCAATCTGAACACTCCGGACGCAAGGACCAAAGGCCGGATGTTCGGTGATCGTAAGCAACTCTCCAATGCTGTATCTGGATACGACATGATTTCTCTTGACGAAAAATGCGATACCGAAGATGTCGACAGAAGCGGCGTACAAGGCTTTGCAAGCTAGGCGGAGACTCTGGAGGCTTTTACAATCCCATGTATCAGGCTCATCACCAATTGCGACCTCTTCTGCGACTAGACAGTGGATTTCCGGTGGCAGGTCCAGGAGGTGAGGCATGATTGTGGACGGTATCAGTGGGGTGAGATGCGGAGAACAGATTCGTGGGCGGCGAGACGGTTGATATACGTGAGGCAAAAGAACAAACTGTATGTTCATTGTTTGAGACTCTGCCTTTTTAATAATGACTGCATGGGTGCCCCTCCACTCATCAACCTGTAAAGATGGTTTCTGACCATTCTCTGGGTTTGTAATGAGAGAACATACTCCCCGACAAAGAACACTCAACCTTGAGCATAACATAACCTTTCGCCTAATTCTCAGAGTCATCATTCCCCAAATTCATAGCTATTGACGGCCTCTCTGCTTGACGCGAACGCAGATTATACAGCCCTTTCCCCTTCCACTTGCTTCTCGAGCCCGCTGGCAACACCTAACCCTGTTCCAGATCCAGTTTTCATCTCCTTGCTTTCTTTATCTCTCTTGTCTTTGTCATCCTTCTTCTTCTTCCTTTGCCTCCTCTTGTCTGCCCTCTTGGTCTTTCTGAGAAGAGTACACTCGGGACAACGTTCCGAAGCATTCACGGGTGTGTACGGGCGGTTATTGCGATTGGCACTCTCGACATCATTTGACAAGTCGTCCCAGTCTTCACAGAGATCCCCGCGTTCTTCGGCTCCAGGGCAGAGAACAGGCTCTTGAACCGTGTGTTTGCACTTCATGTGGTAGACACAACGCCATTTGCACATCCCGATGGTTCGATGGATTAGGTGGAAGTGTGTGGTTGAAGATTGGTTCTCTTATAGAGAGTGAATGGTGGCACACGATTCGCGAATGATGGAAGGTAATTGCTTGAGGCTGGATGGTGGGTGATGGCTGATAGACGATGAAGGGCGGGTGAAGACTCTTCGGAGAATGGTTGATCGAGTTTCGCTGGTGGACAAGCGCCAAAAGAGGATCTTTCTGTAGGCAATTGATGATATATGATTGCCGATGAATAGTTGCTGGTATACGATTGATGGTGGATTACTGGTAACAATTGGCTGATAGAATGCTGCTGCTACTCAAGTAATGAAGAAGCAAGGATTGCTAATTGCTGAAGCCCTGGTCGCTTTTGCAACCAGGCAGACGCCAACTGATCGCTCTTGCCCAAAGTTCTGGTTTGAACAGCATCCAGCTTTTGCTACAGATATAGGAAGAAAGAACCACCCTCAATCTTGGCCAGGACGCGTTTATATGGTACACGCCGTGCATTCAATACGTCATGAATCTTCAGCAGGACCACAATACTTCATATCAGAAGGAGCAAATTTATTCTCTTTCTAACTCCGCAGCAGTTTCCATATGGCAAGCCCGTAGCTCTCCATCCAGTCCATCGCTACGTTACAAGCTATACTTCCCCATAACGAAAATGATTAGGACAATGCAATATAATGAACAACATGGGCGCCGAGACTCAGGGGTTGGATTCCATAGATATGTACGTGCTCCAGCAACAGACCTCGACGGTCAGCTAGCTATCGGAATGCACGAGTATTTTGCAAATGCCAACTTCGTCCAGTGATAGCATGAGAATTCCGTTTCTCCGCACGCTTCTTACATCTGCCACTCTCCGTCATCGTCGGGGACGTAAGGATCTCCATCACTTTCCTCCTCGGGTCCAAAACCGTACTCGTCATCCCAACTCTCTTGCTCGATGAAGCTTGACTGCACCTTGCTGTGACTAGCTTCGTCCTGTATCTTCTTGTTCTCTGACTTTCTCTCCTTCCAGAACTGCTCAATCAAGCCAGCGAATCCGTCGTGGACCCCCTTCACTCCACGCCATTCGCGTCCGTCGAGAGCAACTTGTCTTGAGTGAGGTCTCTTGCTGGCATTGCAAACCAGATTTTTGATTTGGAGGTCTTCCACTTCGAGGCCATGGAGCAAGCCAAGGAACATGGTCAAGAAAGGGTATGGCTCGTCATCGTCGTCCCAATCCGACGAGTCCAGCTGGACGTAGACGTTGACCATCTCAAGTTTCTTGAGCACCTTGCCTTGACCCTTGAGGAGGTCGAGTAGTTGGGTGGCGGGTATAGCAAGAGATTCGAGTTGAATCTTGTGGAAACCGCCTTGCTTGATGCTCTCGTGTGCGATTTCAAAGGTAGGGATGATGGCCTTTGGAGAAGTGAAGTGAGACACTGCATTGGATGCTGCAGTGTTCACTTCACCAGTGCACTCCAGCTGGCGAAGTTGAGCCGGGAGAGAGTGTGTGGACACACGGAACTTGAGGTTGGGCTGTAGCTGGTAGGTCTGCGAAAGCGGCTTGTCAGGCCTTACCATAGGGCCGGCGGTGGATGGAGGGTTTGATAACATGTTGTGAGGTGATGTGTTTTGTATTACTGTGTTATTTTGTTGGATTCTGGTGATGGGGCTGGTGAGAAGAGTAGAGTGCTGGAAGGAGTCTCTACAAAGTAATCAGGAAGATTGTGAAAGAAGAATACTGCAATCCTTCACTCTATTTTTGAGCGTGTCCTCTTGGCGCAGGCTCTCTCTGGCAAACTGGTGTGGAATGAATTGAATTGTGCCTTTTTACAGTCCTCTGTCAGCCACATCACGACAATGGCTGGAGACTAGAGCATTTGCGTCTCATCTCCAACCTCGCGGAAGCTGCCCCTGGGTTATTCAAAGAGCAATGCTGCTTGTTGTTTACCGACTTTCGAGAACAGCAGCATTGTTTGACAAGCCCGACACTCGATCGCAAACGCGTTCCTTCTGTTTGTTGACCACAACCACCCAGTTTTCACCGACTTTCCATTATTAGTCGCACCAATCTTGCACCCTGTCACATTATAGTGCCACGCTTGACGATTTGTCAAATCACACCATCATCCCTGTCACCATCAGACACACATTTGAGATGTCTGCTTTGTCGAACCGGAGGCGTTGGCGTTGCTGCGTTTGACCTGCAAAGCAGTCTGTAACGTGGTCAACAAGCCATTTGGCGAGCATTTCCTGGCTCACCGTCGATTTATCCTCACGAAACACATCCTCACTGGTCTCGTCGAACTGACTGCCCATTCTGTCCTTGGTAGTTGTGTACGCAGTATCCTTCTCGGAACCTATGATCTTGGCCCTTGCTTCTCGAAATCCTTCTCAATCGCCGACGAAACGGACTTACTTCATCGAATTCTGATCCTGGCACATGGACGCGTCTCTGAAGAGGTCCGAAAGAAGATGATCCTACATTTGCGCCGTACCTGGGAAGATCAGTCGGCCAACTCAGACATGCACGTTAGGCTCATCTGATCGCCCAGATGCATACAAGAAGAGAGAGACTCCTCATGGGTGGAGAGGAAGATTGTGACTACAGTGGACCTGAATGGAGCGATGAGGATGATGGTTTCGAGGAGGGTGATTACGAGTTGGAACGCGAAAACGGGTCTGAAGATGAGAGTGACAGTGAGTCTACTGATCAAGACGACGAGGCAATCTGGGACATGTAATGTGAAAACTCCCAGCGGACACTATGATCTGGCCCAGTGTTAGCTTTAAATAAAGATTCACATAGCTTCAGTCAGCAAAACATTTCAGCTTGAGCTTGCTAAATTTTGCCATTTGGACGCGCTTTTTATCAGCCACATCAGGTAAACGCAAGTCACATACACTACCCACGCAAACCTTCCAATGCCTCCTTCAGCCTCTCCCATCCCTCCGTGTCTTCCCAGCAGTCCTTGCCTTTACCCATAATACTCCTGATTGCGCTTCTCGCCTTGAACTTCCAGTCCTTGGCAACCAATGCACCAGTTCCACCTGCCATACCCTCTGTCTTCTCCATCTGACCCAGACTCTCGTATGCATCACAGAGATCGACGGTGGCATCAACAATGACATTCCAGCGACCCTCGCTCTCGGTCTCCCAGCCAGGTTGACTAGTCACTGCTCTCCAAGCCTTCTCGTTGGCGTCTAGTGCAGTGGCTGGTTTCTTACGCCAAAGAGACAACTTAGCGTATAATTGCCACAGCTCGCGAGAGGATGTGATGAGAGGTACAATCTTCTTGTCAAACATCTCTACCAGCAGACGTTCGAAACCGGGCTTTGAGGGATCGTACTCGTCGTTCAAAGCAATGACATGGCGAATCATATGCTCCATGATTTCGACATCGATGCAAGATTCACCGTTGGTCTTTGAGCGGAGGTCAATGATGTGACGCTGAGCTGTCAACACTGTGTCGTAGTCTGGTGGTGATAGTGATGCAGCGACGATGAGGAGGTTCTCCCAGATACGGTGGCTATCGTGTTTGAGAGTAGCAGCACGTTTGAGTGCACGAAGAGCGTCTTTCTTGTTCTGCTGCGGGTCAGGCTTCTTGGTTTGGGGGGCCATCGACTCGTCTTCGTCTTCGGCGAGCTCGACAGCGGGAGCCGCGGGTCCGTCGTCAGCAGTAGGAATCTGATTCTTGAGGAGGGCAGCGGCCAGATTACTCCATGCTTCTGCATCAGTCTCTTCAAGCTGGACAGTGCGAGAAAAGGCTTCAGCGGCCTTCTCAAATTGCGCAAGCTCCAGCAAACAACACCCCATAGCGAACCAAGAGGCGTGATTCAACTGATTAGCCCGCAAACTCTTCGCATATGCGTCAGCGGCCTTGAGCATGTCGCGTTGGCCAATGTACATGCGACCCAGCGAGCGTTGGGCGCGAGCATAACGTTGACCCGAGACCTCCCACGCCTTCTCGTACATAGAAGCGTCTTGGTCAAGGTCACCGATAATACAGTAAAGACGTGCTGCGTCAGCTGGTGGAGGATGTCTTTCAGGACCCTCCCATGTCTCTTCGTCGCCGGCATTGTCCTCGTCACCATTGTTGGTTGCGTGGAAGAGCTGGCGGCGCACCAACTTCTTCGCTGTCTCTTCCTTCTCGGTGGCAGCGTAGCAGAGAGCAGCCTCTGCCCACATCTCCAGACGCACGTAGATGTCGAGTGCTGATCGCAATCCTCCCAAGGTAACCCATCTCTGTGCAAGTTCACCCTCCAACTCCCATCGAGTAGGGGCTGCAATCTGGAAAATATATCGCAGTCTCTCCGAAGCTGGTGCAGAGTCCTCGCTTTCGCCTTTGCGCAAGAAGCTTGTGGCCGTAACATCAGCGTTTCCATCTGCAGGGGTTTCAGTGGTATCTGCAATGACCTGGTCGACAACGGCTTGTAATTGCAGAAGACCGCGTTCAATGGTTCTAGATCGGTAGCCCTCCATTCTACTACGAACGAGCAGTCCTTGTGTGTAGACCTGCCAGTTCGAGCTGCCACCCTCCAGTACGCGTGTAGCATAGGGAAGCGTCTCTTCTCTAGTAAGACCATTGGCGGGAGATGTGTTTGTGATGGAGGAAGCAAGGGCGAGTAGAATAATGGAATCCAATGGAAGTAGCTTGGGCTGATTTGAAGGGTCGAGTTCCGCTAATGCTGGCGGCAAGGACTCTTTGGTCTGAACATCTAGGTTGAGCGTTGGCTTTTCGGTGAATGATATGGACTCTAAAAGTGTGTCATCATTGAGGTCCACATTCTTGGGGCCACTGTTTGCGCCTTCTGTCTGAACTTCGGAAGACTTCACGCCCTTGGCATCCTCGGTATTCTGTGCACTTTTGGCAAGCACAACCAGTTGACTGACATCATGCTGCTGGAACTTTGTTCTTCTTCCCAAAATACCAGTGAGCGCGAATTGGAAGCCCTGTTCAGCTGCCGCCTGGTCTAGATCAACTCTAGCCTTTTTGTCCAAGCCATAGAAGGTCTCGATACTGGCACGTTCAAGCAAGAATTCAACCTTCGCTTCATCATTGCTAACCTTTGACTTGCCCTTGGGCGACACATCAAAGAATTGCTCTTGTATCGCGTCAACATCGGCAAAGATCTTGTCCTGCAGAGTTCCGCAGTCTTCAGATAGAAGTCTTTGGTGCATAAATGTGACTCTCAGTCTGGCCCATCTAGCGACCGGAATATTCTCGAGGATATCCAGGTTACTGATAATGACGTTTGCCAGGCAAAGAAGTTCAATATTTGGTGTCAAACGATAAGCTGCGATACCGTCGACTGCGAGGCTTGCGATGAGTTGACGGCGCAGAACCGTCACTTGTTGCTTATCCTCGGCCACCTCTTGTGGTAAGACAGTTTGTGAAGGTGTGAATGGAAGAGGTGGACCGGTAGCATTTGATTGCAGGAAAGCGAGCAGCGCGGCATATCCAATGATGAAGAAGATACCCTGCTTGTATTTGGCATTCTCCTGGTCGGCGGCAAGAATTCGGTTCAATCGGATTGAGACGTACTCATTCCAGGATGCGCAATCTTTCAGTTTCGTTTCATCCAGCTCTGAGCCTGCACTGCGTCCAAGAAGTTCTTGGGCATCCTTGGATTGCAGAAGGGCGGAAAAATCTCCAGATTCAAGCTCGGAGAGACGTTCAGCCAACAATCCCGAAATCTCATCGGGCAGAGAGCCGCGGAAGAGAGTCTGTAAAGCATCCGCCATGTTTGTCACTGACTTGTAGTGTTTCCGGTCTGTGAATCTTGCAACAATTATTTCTCTGGACCCTTGATCGGAACGCGCTTGAAATGGAAGCGTTTGGAAGTTTTCGAACGCGGAACTTTCCGCCTCCGCTTCTGCTTCGTGACCTTTTCGAAAATCACCACGCTGAGTCGATTGTGCATTTGTTCGATTGTATCGTGTGTTATGGAGAGATAGCTAATAACGGCTGTACAGGGTTGTAGCCCACAGTAAACAAACATGCGCAATCCATCTACTCGAAGAAGTAGCCCCCCAAAATCCGAGTAACGCCAGCCAAATCTTCCTGAACAACCATATAAACAACGATCTCAATTCACCAACGTGCTAGCGCTGCTTTATGTCCCAGTGTGCAGTCTTCTGCCTTCCATGACCATACCAAGAAGTTCCGAGCTGTAGAAACACACGAACGTCTCCAAGTCCGAGTTGTGTCCAGGGAGTGTCATCAGTTACACTCTGTTGATCACTTCTTATTCTGGATGCCATCCCAGATGCTTGTTGCAATACCGATGTACGCTGCAACCATGCTGCCACTGTAGCCATAGGGCATGGCAGTTTCGACAGTCTTGACCGTCTCGTCGGCGAAGGTTCCATAGAGCCTGTTGCCTTGAGAATAGACCATCCATGACATCAGAGCCTTAGCAATACTAAACATGAGAGGGTCAATGCGGTACTTGGGTCTGTAGTCTTCGTACCCATCCTTCTTCTTAAGCTTAAGAGAGAGGTTGAACAACCAGCCCATGGCAAGTGGGGCCCAGAAGTTCATGGTAGCCCACAGCAAAGAAGGAGCCCAGTAGTGATGAGTAAGCAACACAAACAGATCAGGTAAGAACACCGCAAAGCCGGGGAATCCGAATAGACTTGGAACATCGAATGCGAAATTACGCGGAACGGTTGCGTAGTGGAGGGCGGCAAATTCGAGGAGGAAAATTGTGGTGTGAACACCGGTGACAGAAGACAAACCAACACGAGCATCGTAGAGCATGTCCATGATGTGCGACGCGTTCCAGAGCTTATTCACGCCCTCTGAGATACGAGCAGTTTGCTCCTCGATGGCATCTGTCACGACAGCTGGTGAAGGAGGCAATGGCATACGCGGAGGGCTGAGAAGTGAAGTATCCTCGATCATTGCGCCTCCAACTGTAGGGGCATCAAAGATTGGTTCCTCAATCCTGGGAGCGTCGAATATGGCAGCCTCGATCCTGGGAGCCTCAACTCTGGCCGGAGTTCGCACAACTACGGCGCGAGCAGCGCGCCTGCCAGTAGCTGCAGTGGGAGAGGAGACTGGCTCACTAATAGACTATCATGAGTTTGGAAGAGTATCTGCAAAATGAAGCATGACTTACGCGTCTGATTCACCCTTGATCTGGGTGGCGCGTCTGCGAGTGACAGATTTTGTCACATCTAGCTCGGCAGCAGGAGTGGAACCCATCTCTCGCTTGGTGGGAGAACCTTTGCGGGCATAGTAGCCTTCGAAGACTGGAAGCTGAGAGTACTCTGACGCGTGATTTGTCAATCTTTCTTCAAGAAGAGCGACGATTTCGACTTTGCGAAGATCAGAGACGCTAAAAGGATCAGAACGATGATACAAAAGGACGCGTTTGGGCTACGCACTCGTCAATTCCAGCTTGGCCGGCAAGATCCTCGAGGTCGGCTTTGCGATGCGTGTTCAACCAGGAAGGCATGATGCGGAGTTTTTATGCAACACGTCGCGTAATTAAGGCGATCAGATATCTCGTGAGATGGAGGCTTTAGGAAAAGTATGTCGCGAGCAATTTGATGGAAAGGAAAAACACGAGTGTGCAAAGACGCGTAGGGAAGCTGTGCAGCTTCGATGAGGTAAAGTAAACACTCCGAAGCAGAGGAACAAATGTCTTGGCACACAATCAGTTGGAGCCATCTGACCATGTGATCTGCTTCGGTGCTATAGCGCTGAGCTTCCTAGGGATTCGGTATCATTAACATCCCACGCTGTGCAGAAGTACAGCTTCCACTTGAGCATGCGGCGACAGGCAGAAGACGAAGGCCTCCGAGAGACTGCGGTCAAGACAAGGTAGTCGTCGGAGAGTCGGTGCACGGAAGCGGGAAGTGCAGGCGACGCCAAGCAAGATGACGCCGAGTGCAGAAGGCTCAAAGAAAGTTGAGAAGGCAGATGCAAGACGACAAGAAATCTGTACATCCCATATCAACCTTGCCGCAAACGCCCACTAATATACCCTCTCTCGATTCCCCACGTTTGCTCCAATTGGTCTTCTCGTCGAAACCGGAAAAGCGCAAAGGAAGCGCATTCGAAGGCATCCATGGTATTAGCCCGCGTGGCTGAATACCTGTTCCCGTCCGACACCATTTCACACTATGATCCAACTGCGGCGGCGACACAGCAACGGAATCAGCAGGCCGAAAGATTGCTGCAGCAGTCAATCATGGACGAGGAGGATTTAGATGCGGTCAGACCGCCGTACATTCATGTTAGTCGGATCGAGACACGGCCACGACGGCGTGGGTTGACTGAGTTTAGGCAATGTTGGCAGGAGGTCTCGGTGGTTTGATGGGTGACATGCTCATGCACTCGCTCGATACAGTCAAGACAAGGCAACAGGGCGACCCTCATATGCCGCCGAAATACACATCCATGGGCTCCACCTATCGCACCATCTGGCGCCAGGAGGGTCTGGTACGAGGACTGTACGGAGGTGTGACACCTGCTTTCCTCGGTTCTTTTACCGGTACTTTGACCTTCTTCGGCGCCTACGAATACTCCAAGCGCGCAATGATCGACTTTGGTGTCAATCCCTCAGTCGCCTACTTCACCTCTGGTAAGACCGCTTCCGTTGCATCGAGCTCCATGGCCTTCCATGCTTACAACCCATCCAGGCTTCTTCGCCGATCTTGCCGCCTCGCCCTGGTACGTCCCTTCCGAGGTTCTTAAGACCAGACTGCAATTGCAGGGCCGATACAACAACCCCTACTTCCACAGCGGCTACAACTATCACGGCACCTGGGATGCCTTTAGAACAATCATGCGCGTTGAAGGATGGCGGGAGATGTTCTCTGGCTACTCGGCCACCCTGGCACGCGACCTGCCCTTCTCCGCTTTACAGTTCGCCTTTTACGAGCAAGAGCAACGCATTGCAAAAGCTTGGATGGGAAGCAAGGACATCGGTCTTCCGCTAGAAATCTTCACCGGCGCGAGCGCTGGAGGAATGGCAGGTGTCATCACTTGTCCACTGGATGTGGTCAAGACACGCATCCAGACTCAATTGGACCCCGAGTTTGCTCATGCGCCCGCCTCGCAGCCCTCGAAGCCTGCCTCCGCCGTCAGTCCGGCCAGCACAACACATAGACCCACTGGACATGGCCCTTCGATTCAAGATTCCAAACGGCCCATATCGACTGGAGGTCCCTCGACTGCTTTAAAGAATCACGGAGCGGTTGCTCTCGAAACTGAAAATGTCATTGCAGGCTTGAAGGTCATTTACAAGCATGAGGGCGTTGCTGGTCTCTTTAGAGGTGTGGGCCCTCGTTTCGTATGGACGAGTGTACAGAGCGGGACCATGCTTGTAATGTACCAGCAGCTCCTCAAGTATTTCGAGTTACATCCACTCATGGGTTCCGACGAGGACGAGCTGGCGTTGTCGTGAAGAAGCGCTTAAACGTGTATTATAAGAACGGTTTGTGCTATGGAAGCATTTCGGGGGCGTTACATCTGCAAACCCAAGCCATGATAGACGCATTTTGGAGCGGCGTTTTTGATCTGGACGTTTGTATTTTCGCTTTTAGAGTACTCGGCTCATAGCCGTAGACTTTTTGTATATCAGAACCAATACGGCAATACCCACTCACTCAATTACATCCCTTCTATCCAGTCAGCATTAACCAGAGAACTTCGATTACAGCTCATCGGAGGATCGATCACAAACCAGTAAAATTCGATTTTGTAATAATCGTGAAGAGCATCGAGGGAAGGGCATGCAATACATGCAGACCTGCATCAGATCGACCGAGTTCCTCATACCTTGTGGCATTGATCATCTTTACACGTGGTACGCGCACTTATCGCTTGCTATCTTCATCTCGTGATGTATCTGCAACATATATCAAGCAGCAATAGCGTAGGATTGAGATCGCTGCTAGATCTTCACGGGCTTATCTTGTCGCATCCGAAAATTTCCAGCAACAGCGAACGCCCCTGTACAGCACACGTCATTCGCAGATGGTCGGCAGCGAATACTCCACAACAGCAGGGCAGATCCAGGCGAGCCCTTGGCACAAATTTGATGAGAAAGCAACTGCGACGGAAGGCTTCCGACGCGCTCAGTTTTCAAAGGCCGCCGCGCGCCGCCTTGTCCGACCGTGCGAAGGAGAGTCGAGATGAGACTGGAACGCTCTGGCAGTGTCAGAAGCCCGAGGCCGCATGAGCCGCAGCACTGTTCATGGCAGATTTTGCCGCCTGGTTTTGTTGTACAAATAAAGCAGTCTGACAGTGGCGAGCACACAATTATTTGAACCACCAAAAAAATCCAGGAAATCAACTGGTCACGAATATCCAAGTCTCAACTCTCGAACAAGGACACAAGCGGACATAAAAGTCGATTTATGTACGAAGTGCACGGTATGTCGTTGAATTGAGCACACAAGACCGAGCAAAACCGCTGTTAAGCGATCGGGAATTTGTTTTGGCTAACAGACCCTGCCGACATCGCTATTGGGTAAGGATCCGCACGAGGAAGCTGATGCCGGGTCGTACGACGGATGTACCAGAACCCGAACCGAGCCTTAACCTTTTACACATTCGAATTTCTACCCAACTGATAGGAGTGTAGGTTGGAGGCTCTTTCTGTGGCTCTCAGGCACAGCGCCTGGCAAAGCTTGGAGGCGTCGATTGACTCAAACCGCTCCACATACGTAGCGCGCTACTTCTGACGACACTCCTACAACAGAAAAATTGCTTCTCAGAGGCAAAGTGATATGGTATCCAGACGCTTTGCTATTGAGCAGTTCTCGAAGCAGGTCCAGATTGGCTGTTCTGGGGACTCCACAATGCGTCCCCAAGATATGAGCACAGAAAAACTGGGGACCACGTTGTCCTGAGTGCGAAAGGATTTTTATTACTTGATACAAATCGACAACGAGTCGATCCATCAAGACCAGTGCGTTGCTTGAAACCTAAACGCATACGTGCTCAACCAGGAGCATGATTCTTTTTACCTAACACTCTGGGGAAAGGCTCCGTTATAAGGCCGTAGCGTCTGGTGCATCGTCCACTCTCCTCCACCAACAACCAAACGACAGGAGCAAATTTTTACGTAGGGACAACCGTCTTGCTTGGTGATCTGCCGTACTAGTCATCTCTACCCCAACCACTATTTAACTACCTGCCCCTCCGTTCTGTGCCCTCTACCCTCTTCCTCTCCATCTCTGGTTATTCTTACAACTGTCACGCTTCTGTGGGGATATTCAGCAGCCAGGCACGCCACTCTTTATATCCGGTCGGATCCTATTGAGGCTCACCAGACTTGACACTTTATCCGGTTCACGCCTTCTCTGTCCTTCACCATGCATCACAACGAGATGCCCACACCTATTGGTCACCCACCTCAATACGACCAGGAAAAAAGGGTTGATGATTTCGGAGCTATTGGCTCAGTCCCTATTGCCGACGATGAGGAGTCTAACACTACCATGAAGGAAACCGAAGTGCTGGACGTCTTTGGTAACGAGGATGGTGCCGATATTCAGTACAAGACCATGACCTGGTGGCAAGGTGCCATGATCATGATCGCCGAGAACATCTCCCTTGGTATCTTGTCTTTGCCTGCTGTCTTAAAGACCATCGGTCTGGTCGGTGGTATCATCGCCATCCTCCTGATGGGTATCATCACCACCTACTCCGGTTACACTCTTTGGCAGTTCCGCATGAAGTACCCTCAGGTCGCTTCCTTCGGTGATGTTGGTCAGATTCTTATGGGAAAATTCGGACGCGAGTTGTTCGGTTTCGCCTACGTTACTTTCTGTGTCTTCTGTAAGTTCTTCTCGTGCGCGATACGATTTCCATCAAGCTGACCAAAATATAGGCATGGCTTCTCACGTCTTGACATTCATCATCGCCATGAACACTCTTACCAACCACGGAACCTGCAGCATCGTCTTCGGTGTTGTTGGATTGGTTCTTTTCACCCTCTTAACCATTCCTCGCACAATGAAGAATGTGTCGTTCTTGGCTATCGCCTCCTTCATCTCCATCCTTGCAGCCGTCATGATCACCATGATCGCTCTGGGCATCAACCCCATTGAAGGACGTAACCTCGTCGACACTGCACACCCCAACTTCCCCACTGCCTTCAACAGCGTCTCCAACATCGTCTTCGCTTACGGTGGACATGCTGCATGGTTGAGCTTTATCAGCGAACTCCGTGACCCCAAGGACTACCCCAAGGCTCTGATTACTCTTCAGTGCGTTGACACTTCGCTTTACCTGGTCGCTGCTGTTGTCATCTATTACTTCGCTGGTGACATGGTTACCAGTCCCGCTCTGAGCAGTGCTTCTCCTCTTGTCTCGAAGATCGCCTGGGGTATCGCTCTGCCCACCATTATTATTGCCGGTGTCATCTTCGGTCACGTTACTGCCAAGTACATCTACATCCGTCTCTTCGCCGGTACCAAGCATCTTCACAGCCGTGGTGTTGTTGCCACTTCTTCCTGGTTCGCCATCATCTTTGGTATCTGGTTCGTTGCATGGATCCTCGCTGAGTCCATTCCCAACTTCAGCAACTTGCTTGGATTCGTCGCTGCTCTTTTCGCCTCATGGTTCAGCTACGGTCTTCCTGGCATCATGTGGCTCTATATCGCCAAGGGCACTTGGTTCAGCAGCCCCAAGAAGATCTTCCTTTTCTGCTGCAACGTCATTTTGGTACTGTTGGGTATCATCATCTGCGTTGTCGGTCTGTACGCCTCAGGTACTGAGCTGGCCAAGGACTCTAGCGGCCACTCTTGGTCTTGCGCGGACAACTCTTAAGCAACGAGCACTGGATGCTTGTATGCTATGAATCTTGTTTTTTAACTGCATTTTTGATGAACTCCTATACATTTTGATAGATACCTATGACGAAAAGAATTTTACAATGATCGTCCTACAATATTCTCCCTTCATTTTTACGATTTCCAATTCGTCCATATCTCAATTGAACATTGCTAAGATTTCCATAGTTCTCAGAAAAGCCTCGCACTTCAAATCCAGAAAGAGGCTTCACAAAACAAGGTCTGAAAGGTGCAAACTCTGATGTCAGGATTGAGGAGTTCGGCAATAAAAAGAGGGGAAGCATCGAAGGACTCTGTCTGGCTGTCGTTCTCAGGCCACTTTGTGCGTCCGCTAAACAGACGTCAGAAAGAGAAATGTTGATCCATTAACCCAAGCCATTTACATCAACATCTCGCCGCTGCAGATGAAGATCAGCCTAATCAGCGAGTCAAGAGACTTTGAAGTTGGCCAGGATAATACCTGCTCTAGGACTGGTTCGGGAATCTCATCGCTACGCCACGAAGGAAGCCGCTGTGGACGTTGCTAGGCTACATCGTCTGGATGCCTGGCGGGAAGCTGCTTTGATCGCGACTGCCTGGACAAAGACGGCCGCGCAGGCCTCTGTTTTGCCTGGTGAGAGGACAAGCGAAAGCCTGGCGTCAATCCGTCTTAACCTTTTCCAAGTCATCCGAATGCCGCATGGAGACACCTTCATCTTGGCCGTCTCTCGCACATCCGAGATATCATGGGCTGCCTTACTCAGGACAAGCACGCGCGGAAAATCCTATCCGAGGGATCTGCATAAAAGCTGCAGTCTGCATATCTGGCATCACTAAACCGTCACCGGAATCAACTAAACCAACGAGGCTGGGATCCAGAGCTACTGCTATTGCAGCGCTGCCAACTGAGCTCTCAGAACGCGGTGCCTCATACATGATCTGGATACAAGCCACACAGGACCCCCTGACGAAGGCGATGGAACAAATCCTCAAGGGACACAAAGGAGCCATGACTTCACACCGAGACTGCACCTATCAGAGGACCCCTCTTGCACCCACTAGTAGGCTACGCATCTAAAAATGACAAGGCCGCCCGCCGCTCTTCCTATCTTGCGAATACAGATCTCCTTCCACCACCGTCACTATGAACGTACCGTCACTCGTTTTAGTCAAAAGATCGTCTCCAAGTACAAGCTCTTCTTATCTTCCCCAGCATCCGGCCACTGTTTCTGTCGGCTTAACAGAAACGTACGCAATATATCCGAGTTGTCGTCGAGAGTGTTGGTGGTGAAGCTCAGGGAGCCTCGCGCATAGCGTCGGCATTGGCAAAAGGCGGTAGCATATCTTTCTTGCAATCAGCGTGCCGGGCTACCGTGTACTCTTGGTTCACGTACTTCTCTCCGCATACAAGAGCAAGCGCGAGGTTTAGCGTTGACCCATGAGGTTGGTCGTGTCGAGGGGGGTGGTGTTTGACAGGGGTTAGGCTGGCCCGGATGTCGTTACGGGGCATGAAACGCGATCACGGTCCGGGGTTGTTATGTCGGTGTTTGAAGGTCATCGGCAATCATAGAGTCTCTCAAGACTCTATTAGAGTGTATACTTTTGGTCTTTGATGTGGTTACTGAAATGCAAAGATGGTGTGTCGTGAAGCTCGGTTCAAAGCGGCTTTATCTATAGACATCCTTACACAACAGCATATACTTGTATGCTTGATGTATGCATGGCACTATGATACTGACACTAGCTACTGTTCCTACTGGCTCGGTTCAATGCCATATTCATCACTATGGTATCGCCAAATGACTAGTATCTACGCCGATCCTCAACCGCTTTCCTTCGGCCGAGCCATGAGCACTATGAAGAATTGCCTGTCGCAAACCACCATTCAACCCTATTGCTCAGTTGAATTTTGGGGTCAGAACAACGCTCACAAAGACCAGAGTCTTTTCTTGGGAGGAGGAGCCTGGCGTCCTGCGCTCGTTCGATGTCTTCGTACCCTCCCACAACCAAGGAGCTTGTCTAGCGACATCACCAGAGACCAGGTTGATGAACAGACACATACTCACAACGCTCTCACGATGGCATGGTTTGTTAACCATGTTCGAAAGCTTGATAGAAAGCATGATAGCAAACGTACTCGTCTCTTTGAGGACGGGGATATACGAATTTAAACGGGTATAGGGACCAGGTTTGTAAACGAATCATCACTTCCAACATTGCATGCCCCCTTTATAACACACTGAGGAGACGCGACGACATAAATATTCACCTCATCACAAGCAAGGTCATCTCTTCTCGCTATACAGTTCACAGACGTGTTTGCCGCCTCTGTCGATACCACAAGCACAGATGAGAAGCAAGAGAATTACCACAGTAACACACAGTAATAAACAAAGACACTTTGGTAGGTATTATGATGAATGAACAAATTCGTAGTAGATTTTATCCATGTCTCTAGTATACCATATCCTCTCTTGCACAGATAACAAGAAATGTCTTACCTTCTGTCATCTTTCCCTTTGTCTTTCTCTTTGTCCACTGTAGGTTGGTGATTCATAATTTGATCTCTTTCGCGTTAATTCTCGTTGGATTGCTAGACTTCTGAAAGACCATAGGTGTCTTCTACACGTAAAACAGGCAGCCGTTAATCACGCAGGCACGTGAACGTAGGCAGACTTGATTTCAAGCAGTTATGAATATTGTCAAGTGCGAAAAGCAAGAAAGGTAGATGAGAAGATGATTCTGATATACATCAAAGGGTATCGAGTCAAAAACCAAAGAACAATGTAGGGTATATGTCACCCAAACTCCAAAGACAATGTGGGTATATGCTGCCCATGTCAAAATCCAAACTCCAAACGCCAAATTCCAAATTCCGATATCCCAAAACCATGTAGTAAACCCCCCTGATATCCCATGACATGTGTCAAAATCTTGATTCCCCTTAGATGTATCTGCAGATCAACTTATTGCCAAAGACTTCTTCGTCAATGACCTTTTTCTTGAGCAAATCGGCAAGAGTCTTGTTCTCACAGTCGGCGTAAACCTGCCAGCCAGCAGAGTCGAACTGTCTTTGGATGCTGGAGTAGTAGGCAGAGATGTGATCTTTCGAAAGGGTGAGGAAATTTTCCCAGTCCTCGATCCAGAGGGCATAGTGGTCGATGGGGATGACAGCCAGGAGAAGGTGGACTCCATTTATGCTAGTCAGGGAGCTGGAGCTACTCTTGATGTGTTGTGGTGTTTTGACGGCACTGCTGTTCTTCTTGTGGCCCATGGGTGCCATAGGAGCAAGGTTGGTGAGTGGCGAGTGAGAGTCGCGAGGCAGCGGCTTGAAACCGGCCATGGGTTTGGCGGCGCGTTTGGTGTTGCGCTTGGTGTTGCGCTTGGTGACGCGTCCGGAGGTACTTTCGGGGACAGCAGGGTTGGTGGTAGGCTCGGTGGTGACTTTGATTGCGGTCACGGAGTCTTGCTCAGGGGCCATGCATGGAGGCATGTTTGCTTTGTCCCCGAGTGCGCACTCGAGTGCTGACTTGTGCTGGTCCTCGAGTCCAGACATGATGGGAGTCTCCTGAGCTGGGAGGGTGATTGACTGCTCAGCAACCTCGGACTCGGCGGTAGTTGTCTTGGTTTGCGGTTTGGAGCTTGACTGCTCAAACTTCTTGTTGATGCTGTGGACCTTCTGGAACAAGTCGGAAGGTTGGTGGCTGACTTTGATGATCTTTGTGACGCGAGACTTGTCGTCGTTGAGCTTCTCATGGGGGAAAGGAGCTGCCCAAGCGCGAGTACCAAAAGCCTGTTGCTGTTTTCTGGCACCCTTGAGGATCTTTTGCATTGCCGAAGGAGCCATGATGCGAGGCGGGATGCTTTATTGGTAGAAGAGAAGGGGGTTGGAGAAGAAGGTGCTGATAAGAGGTAGAAAGTTGATGGAAGAATGTAGAAAGTGGTAGTACAAGTGGATGTTGGCTTGCTGTAACGTGTTGGTGGGAATGCAAGATTTCGAGAGAAAAGTGCAGACTTGGTGTCAGAAGATCCAAAATATAGATGTCTGGAAGAAGAGTCAGACGTGACTGGTGCGTGATGTGTTGTAGATTTCAGCATGATAATGCGCGCAATTTGGCTCAGAAAGGCGAATCAAATGACTGGTTTGGATTAGGAGTCATTGGCACAAGTTGGTGTATAAGCTATTCTGATGATTCGAGGAGTCTTAGCGCCGGTGAGTGTAATGATTAATGGTGTGTTATGATGGGATGAATTGTAGTTGATGGGCAGTATGGCTGCATCTAGGACGTAAATATGCAGAGGGGTTTCAAAAGCAGAAAGGGGCTTGAGCAAAAGGGAAAGGGTCATGGCAAGCGCCGTGATGTGGATTTGGATCGGGGCTGGGCATAAAAGATTGTGCTCTCAACAGTGGAAGGCACAACAACAAAGACAAGCAAACAACCGAGACAAAACAGTCTGATATCTTTCGACCAACACACCTACCTGTACCGTTGTCTCACAGGACAAAGAGCGACAGATCACAATGCCCGCCATCGAGGGCATCGTCTTGATGCTGGAAACACAATTCGATGCCGACACAATTCCAGAGGCGGCCATAGCAGACGCCTCGACTTCTGATGAGCGATCAGTCGACATCTATGTCCCCTCGTTTCTTGCCTCGCAGTTCTGGTTATCCTACACAATCAACCCAGCCATGCTCGCACCTGCTCATGCCCCGACAAAGTACATGTTCTTCAAGCTACTTCTCGACGGTGAGTGTGTCGTCAGCTGGGGAGTCGGCGAGAAAGATGAATGGAAGGGCAAGACAATGTGGGCCTTCTTCCGTGGAGAGGACAATGGCGGTTGGCGTACTGTCGACAAGCGCGCTTTCTTCTTCCGCCCTACCGGAGACGACCAAGACTTTGATGTCCTGGCATACCGCGCAAGAGGCAGACGCCAGGCCTGTAGGCAGTTCGACGACATGCCTCCTCCTGGCGAGACGGGCTTCGATCTTCTCAACTGGGGTCGCCTCAAGGAACACCATCCTCAAAACTTCTATCAGTACGCCCTCATGGATCCTGTCGACCAGCCGTACGCCACCTTCCGCTATCATGTCCGAGGCGGTCCCCATGTCAAGGCCCGCCGCTCAGACCAGCGACCCGAGAGATACAGCAGCGACGACTCGTACCTCGACGCCGACGACCATCTTGAAGGCGTCGCAGACGAACTACCAGACCCAGTTCAGCTCCGTAGACTCTCTTACCCGCCGAGTACCCGTCTCACTCCTACCTCTTCGAGCACCGAGCCTTCTTCGCCAACGAAGCTTGACCCCGATCTTCCTGCGCCTCCAGAAATAGGCCTTTCAACCATGCTCGACCCAGAGCCAACGGTCAGCGCAGAGCTACCGCCAACTTCAACCTCACCTGCCGCTTCAGAGCCAGCGTTGGAAACCCTAGATGAAAGCGAGAAAGAACGTCTAAGCAGCGTGGATACAGTCCTTCGACGACACTTTGTCAGAACACCTACACCCGCCGTGACAGATCAGCACGCCACGGCTACACCACCATCAAGTCTGAGAAAGTGCAGCGGTGCAAAGATCAAGGAATGGTTTGGAAGCGTTTCTAAGAGAAGAGCTACCAGATCGACCAGCCCGATCCATCCAGCCCTCTCCCACAAAGCCAGCTCGGCATCCTTCTCTTGACCGTCGTCCTGAATCGAACTTTCGAGTCTGCTAAGCTCGCGACGGACTTTTGGGAGAAGTTATGAGGAAAACATGAAAGACTCCATGATGGACGATTTATGATGAACGAGAGGTTGTCGGACATTCTGGCCGTCGCAATAATGTGTGTGACGCGTACAGTACACGAAAAGCGGATCATTCCGCAGGGTTGATCAGAACTTCGACCTCGGCTAAGTTATGGGTCGCGTCGTACACAGCTTTTTGCACATGCATCGCCAACACTCAAGTATTGCAGCAATACAATGAACAGACTATATTGTGGCACACAGTCACGCGTGTCTTTTACATGAAGGATATTACCTGTACATGCAACTCATCTTCGATGGCGGTGCTTGGAAGCTGCAAGTAACCCTATGGTTGCATGAATAAATTGACCCCGCCATGCGAACGTGGGGTGCTGCAAGGGACGAGCAAGCCACCGACGCAGATCTCGAACATGTGCTCACTGCCATTTGCTTGTCCATGTCTCTGTCTATGCGTCAGCTGGACCGTCCTTCCTTCTTCCTTGCACACACATCAAGTCTATGAGTGCGCTAGTGAGGTCTTGAGCTTCCATCTCTCCCCCCTCCTCTGCCTCCATCTCCTACTTTCTATAGATCAGCTGGACTGAATCTCTGTCTTTTGCTTGTCGTCCCGTCTTGAATATTCTTCTAGAAGATGAAGCTTCATCACGTTGCCGTGGCTGTGACGTCGCTGGTTTCGTCGGTCGCTGCTTCCACTTTGACTCCTCCTGTCCTGCCGTTGGTTGTCAGGAATCCATATCTTTCGACCTGGCTAGGCAACGCAAGGGACAAGCCATGGACCAAATGGCCCATGTTTTATACCGGAGAAGAGGTGTGTAGTTGTAGAAGCTTGCCGCTGTCTCGCCATGTCTGACTGCCGACGTAGATTGGCTTCTCTGTTCTCGCAAGCGTACCCGAGACTAGCACCGCGTATCCCCTGCTTGGTCGTCCTCAGGACTCTCTGGACGACAAGGACACGACGTTGGTACCCATAGCATAGTCCAACAGACACCCGACTGACAGGTTATCAGCTACAACATCTCTTATCCTGTGTACCAAGGTGCCCAGTACGACGCATCCGTAACGAACCTTACGTACCGCATCCCATCGCACGACTCGAAGTCGGAACATGTCGAGATCGTTCTGTCTTTCCTGTCCCCAGTCACACCGTCGTCTACTCTTCGCCAGTCCATTCCGGCCTCATACCTCAGCATTCACGTTACCGGAAGCTTCGACATCGATATCTACGTTGATCTCAATGGCCAGTGGGTCAGCGGAGACCGAGGTAGTGAGATTGTTTGGGAGCTTGAGAATGCCGAGACGGAGAAACTGAAGAGCTGGGTGGTCAAGAGAAAGGATGAACTCGTCTTTGCCGAATGGAACGATCGTGCTGAATGGGGAAGCCTGAGATTCACTGGTCCATCTGTGAGCATGACCTTCTCTGTCTTGCTACCCACGCTCCACAGCACGGAACTGACATGTCGAGCAGGACGTCCGTCACGAAAGTGGAACATCGGGTGTGTTGAGAAACCGCTTCTCCCGTACGGGTACCCTACAGAACGAGAACGACGAGCGCTTCCGAAGCATCATGCAGGATGAGCCCGTCTTTGCTTTCTCAAAGTCTTTCAACCTAGCCCCCAACACGAGCAACCACAAGAACACTTCCTCCGACAGCGTCCTCTTCACCATCGCTCACATCCAGGACCCTGTCACCCAGTATGCCTCCGCACGAGGCTTGACTTTCATGCGCCCTTTGTGGAAGACCTGGTTCCCTACCGACGATAACCTGACTTCGTTCCACTATATGGACTTCAACAACGCTCAGAAGCTTGCACAAAACTACTCTGATCAACTCGCTGTTGACGCCTACCAATCTGGCTCCGACTCATACGTCGACATCGTTGCTCTCTCGGCTCGTCAGACCATGGGCGCTACTAGCTTTTCGGGAACCCAAGAGAACCCGCTCCTCTTCCTCAAGGAGATCTCGAGTAACGGAAATAGCCAGACTGTCGATGTCATCTTCCCGGCCTTCCCCTTCTTCCTCTACACTCAGCCTCGCTGGCTCGCATACCTGCTTGAGCCTCTGATTGAGCACATGCTCAGTGGTCAGTACCCCAACGACTACAGCATGCACGACCTGGGCACGCACTTCCCTAATCTCACAGGACATGCCGATGGCAAGGACGAGTACATGCCCGTCGAAGAATGTGGAGACATGCTCATCATGGGTCTTGCTCTTGTCAACTCGTTGACATATGGCTCAGGGCCCGAAGCTCAATCCGTCTGGTCTGCTCTGGGTAGTGATCACATCCCTCAGCCTAACGAGGAAAGCCCCTTCGCTCTTGGTACCTTGGAGAACCGTGACCACATTGTTGGTCTCGACGATCGCTGGGGTGGCTCGGCTCAAGGACTGAAGCAGGCCCGCAAGTGGCTCGACAAGTCATACGGCTTGTGGAAGCAATGGACCTCATACCTCGTCGAGTACAGTCTGGAGCCTCACAATCAATTGTCCACTGACGATTTCGCTGGATGGCTGGCTTTGCAGACTAACCTTGCACTCAAGGGTATCGTTGGTATCCGAGCCATGAGCGAGCTGGCTACAGTCATGGACAAGAAGGACGACGCAAAGCACTTCCGCAACATTTCGGACACCTACATCAAGCGCTGGGAAGAGCTCGGTATCTCTCGTGACGGTACACATGCAAAGCTCGCATACGACTGGTACGGCAGCTGGACTACTCTGTACTCACTGTACGCCGACGCACTGCTCTGCTTCCATCCTTCGACCACAAACGGCAGCAGTGCTCGATCTTCCGACAACTACGCTCAAGTCTCCGGCGGCAAACAAGAGCCCATTCTCGAGCCACCAACTCACGACTTCATCCCCAATCACATCTACAAGATGCAATCCGACTGGTACGCCGCTGTGATGCAGAAATACGGCCTTCCCCTAGACTCTCGCCATCTGTACACCAAATCAGACTGGGAATTCCAAGCCGCTGCCGTGTCTTCTCGCAAGACTCGTACGGAGATCCTCGACAGAGTCTCCAAGTGGCTAAATGAGACTTCTACAGACAGACCTTTTACTGATCTGTACGACACCGAGGGTGAGGGCGGTTTCCCTGGTCCAAACTTCTTCGCCAGACCGGTTATTGGTAGTCATTTTGCCTTTTTGACATTGGAGAGAGCTTGTGGCGGTACTGCCATGCAAGGTTTGAGCTTTTTGGATGAAGAGTAGGGTTGATTAAATACTCTGAGTTGGACAGTCATAGTGGGACAGCGGTTGATGGCAATTCCTGTCGAGATTTATGAACAGCAGTATAGGATAGTTATGACTCTATCGAATTCGTGTACCTACCTTTTTGGTCTGGATGGGATCGTTTATCGTGTACTGAGTTCGAAAAGTAGAATATTGCACGAGAGGTGATGTGAAGCATTCCAAGTGGCCGGTTGACCTTTTTTCAGACAGGGTTATACCATTAGCAATGCCTCGTGACACTAAAATGACTATTACACGACAACCGTACATTCTTTGTCTTCTTCTTAACATGCAGCATATCGTATGCTACTACAGACACTTATCCGGTGTTATCCCTGTTGTGAGCATTCATGTCCCGTCAATAGAGATATCGACCAAAACCACTTTTGGATTCGGCTTGTTCAGAGAAGTGACATATACACATTGGTCTGTGAAAGAAAGCTCTGGCTTGGACCAGAGTTCGAACATGAGAAAACTGAGTGGTACTACGTATGAGAGCATGCAATCGGCTGATGTGACAATTCGTGTTTCGTTGCGGTGGCTTTTTCCATCACTTTTCACATCGCGTACTTTTTTTTCTTCCTTTTTTTCTTTCTTTTGTCTTGTTGTGAGATTTTGTGTTTTAGATCACATCCTCTATGAATACTATGTGAGATGTACATGGTAACACACCGAAAAGAGCCGAAAATATAAGGAGTGCAATTTGGCCACTTGCAATGGAAGATTATTGGTCATATATGAGTCGTTACTGTCTTGGAATAAGGACTTCTTCATGGTTAAAGATAGGTACATATGTATCTACTTGCCTATCCAATCCTACGCATAGGTCCATAGCCGCTCGTAAACTTCAACAAAGCGGGCCCGCAGAAGTATAGTGGCACGGCGAATAGCAGCAGGAAATACTGTATCGCCGCCATCTCGCCAAATACAATGGAAGCTCCTTGCTCGGCAATCCAGTCGCTGGAGTACATACTCAGCACGCAAGCAATGACATTGCGGATCACAAAGACGATGACCAAGGCTTCACCGGCGAAAGCTTGGTAGCAGTCTACCACGTAGGTAACGACGACGTTGCTGAGTGCTGTGAGGGCGAATGCGTGCATGCCGAAGCCGAATGCTGGGCCCACCCATGTCGTTTTGTGCGCGACACATTGGCCGTATGTTATGACGCCTAGAGGACCGATGATAGCTGGAATAATCAGAGCGACGAGACGAATCTCAGGACGAGGGTGGGAGGCACGCTGGCGTGCACGAGTGGCGATCAAATCGATGAGACGGCCACCAAAGTAGAAGGACAGTAGTGCGCCGATGAAGGCGGAGAGGGAGAACAGGCCGATGGTACCCGTGGTCCAACCGTATGGCGACTTTGTAAAGGTTTGTGTTGTAGCGATCTGAATCACGATGGTCCAGCCGACGAAACACCCGATGAGTATGCCAGCCCAACAGACTGGCGGATAGGTTGCCATGCGCAGGATATCCCAGAAGGTGCGTAGGAAGTGTCCTTGAGGGTTGTAACCCACAGTAGGTGACAGCCAGCCGACGAAGCTTCTCTTTTCTGGGACTTCGTCCTCGGGATGTTGAATTCGAGGCCTGGTGTATTGTGTCTCTCGCACAAGGAGGAAGGTACAAACGAGAAGTACTCCAGAAAAGATGGCGATGAAGCCACAACTCCAGCGCCAACCGTAAGCTCCGACGATGTAAGCATTGATTAGGGGGCCCAAGAAAAGACCAGAGGCCAAAGCCACGTGAAAGAACATCATGCAGTGACCACGTTGATCAAAGTAGAACATCTCGGCCACGAGTGAGGGCACTGTAGCATCAGCACACGCTGCACCGACACCGCTGAGCATACGTCCACCCAAGAGACTGCCCCACGTCTGTGCAAATGCGCTCCAGATATTGGCCACGGTGAGGACCGTCAGAGCCATCAGGTAGACTGGTCGTTTTCCAAGCACTCGCATGAGAGGCACCCAAACAACATTTCCGACACCGAACATGAGGACGTTGAGTCCGACGAGGAGAGTCGCATCCGTGGCATCGATGTGGAAGTGCTTTCGTAATGGCACGATTGCGACCGTGAAGTTGCTGCCGTTTACATTGGCGATGAACGTGAAAAAGCAGACCGTGAGGTAGACTGAGATCTTTATAGATACAGGCCAATTCTATAGACAATCGTCAGTATGCTGCACCAGGCTGGCTTGACAAGAATAACTTACTAGAGGATCGTTCGGGTCGTTACTTGGTACTGGCAAACGGACAGTGCTTGCGTCTCCGATAGGCTTCATATTCTCAACATCGTCGATTCTGCTCTCTTCCGGCTTGTCCGCCATGACTTTCAGATGAAGTAAGCTGGAATGTAAAGATCAAAGAAGGTGTAGAATCTCCGACTTCTAGGAAGAGTGATAGACACAGAAGAACTTGAAACCCCTCAAAATGGGCAAGGCCGGTGCTATAGGGTGGTCGTAATGCGCGACCCACTACACCCGTACAGTGCGTCAATCATGTTCCTACAATACCTACCTATCTCTGCAAATCCTTTACTATCTGAGGTCGGCAGGTAGGGCTTTGTCGTCGTTGCAACATCCCCACGAAGATCTGCAGTCCATAGCAATAGCTACGTCGGACAATGGGGACCCCGCAGTCGTCCGGGCCAGTAAGGTGGAAGATATATCTATCAGCGTACGCAAGTCCTCTCAGGAGTCAGGAGGCTGTGGTGGGAAGTGTGGAGAAGCGTGGAGAGGTCCTGCCCTAATCGAGGGCAGCCACAAAGTGCGGAATCGGATAGACGGCGAGCCCGAGGCTCTGGCACATGGCTCGGGCGAGAAGGCGCCGATAAGGAAGCACGTGAAGGTGGCACTGTGGTTTGCAACGAGTTGAACCGAGATGAGACCCTGTGTGTCGTTTGTGCTCGGAGGTGTTGCTCCGAAAGATTGAAGGGCAAGGAGTCGTGCGGGACCGAGCGAAACCGAGCGCGCGGAAAGGATGATGAGAATCCCACCCACCGGGCTTCTGACGGGCGAGACCGATGTCGAAATTTGAGTAGGAAACAAGCTGCAAAGCTCACACGTGGAAGAAATCTTATCGCAAAAGGCATGACGGTGGCTCGCAAACAAGCAAGGACGAGGAAGCCACCTTCGTCGCCCACCTTCCGTTTCTCGAAGATGTGGGGTCATCAGTGACATTCCTTCGGCGCGACTGGGGAGATTCGTGGAGAAGAAGAGAAGGACCGACTTGACGCCTGTTTCTTTCTCGGGCTTTTTCTGTCGCGAACTTCTTCATGTATATACAGGCTAAATGCTCGACTTGAATATAACCGCCAGCAGGACCGAATTGAAAAGCAACGTTACATGCCAATTGACGCCGACGGTCTCTCCGTCTGTTTCTCATGCCGAAAAGTCATGACCCACGGGGAAATACATGGCCTGTATTGCCGAACTCAACACCACTGACGTTGTGGGATATGACATCGTCGAGGTAGGTACTGAACGCGAGAGGTTGGTGCGATGTCCCATCCAAACCGTCGCTTGATTTATACCATCACCCAATTATTGCGCGAGTGACGAACCCTTCAACGCGTCGTTTACCTCTTTCTGCGCGTCGTAGCCGTAAAGCCATGGCTGTACCACCGGGCAGGTCCTACGAATGTCAGCAGATGTTTTCGCACGGACGCCGTCACATAATATTCCCACTCACCAACGACTTGGGAACTTGACTTCTGGTTCCGCTTTGCCAAGCTGACCAGCGAACAGCTCATCACGCGTTTGTTGCTCTTCTCCATCCTCCATGTGGAAGTCGTTTCTCTGAGCAAAGGTTTCTCGAACGATAGCTTCACCTCGCTTCTTTCTCAGGTTCTCATACAGGCGTAGTGCCTCGGGCAGCTGTTCCTTGCTCTTAACCACGGCCAGCAGATTTCCAAGCACCGCACCGTCTTCCAACGAGGAGTTGGCACCTTGGGCCAGGTAGGGGAGCATGGGATGACTGGACCTTGTCAGTACTGGAATGGTATGTAAAATAGCGCAATGCTTTCCGCTTACCATGAGTCTCCGAGGAAGACGAAGTTGCTCTTCTTGCTGACCCAGCTGTCCAGTTCTGGTCGGTGCATGAGCTTCCATTTGTCTACCGTCTTGACATTGTCCAAGAAGCGATTCAGAATTGGGTCCCATTTTGTGAAGATCTCTCTCATCTCACTAATGTCTCCGGAAGATCTCGAAACATCCGGAGGAAGATTGTCGGGTACAAGAAGGACAATGTTGTACTGCTTACCACCACGGACCGAGTATGCGACGACGTGGGCTCCTGGTCCAATCCAGAAGTGGCACGCCGGCTTGGACACCATCTCGCGGAGCTCAGGATCTTCGAGGTCGTCCAAGTCAAGTACAATTCGGTAGGCGAGGTCTCCAGTCGGTAGAGGTGCATCTTCTTTACCCGACTGTTTCAAGAAATGCGCTCTGCACTTTGACCACAAGCCATCAGCTCCTACCAGAAGATCTGCTTCGTATGTGGTTCCGTCATCCAGATGTAATGTCGACTTGTCAAAATCCACGCTAGTCACCTTGCTGTTTAGCCTCAGCTTTACGCCAAGGTCCTTTGCTCGCTGTGCAAGTGCCCTTTGCAGGTCCACACGGTGCAGGTCCCAAAAGGGTGCTCCGTATTTGGCTCTTATTTTCTTGTCGAAATCTTGCTGCAAGGCAAGTACTTTTCCATCGGAATATCTGTGCACCGCGAGGAAGGTCGGTTCGGCCGCCAACGGTTCGAGAACCTTATCAATCCCCCATTGTTGGAATAGTCTCGACGCGCTGTGATGCTTGTCAGGAACCAGTTCATTTCTTCCTGCCCTCGGCTATTGAACGGGTGAGCCCGGATCTTCTGGCTTACTTTGGTGTGATTTGCAACCCTGCACCGATCTGAATTGCCGGTCAGTAAAGGTGTCTTCCGCCGGGACCGCATGTGAAAGGAGCGCGTACTTCTGCCAGTTCTCTTGCTTGTTCCAATACTGTTACGTTGTGGCCGCCGAGAGCACAGGAGATAGCGGCAGCCAAGCCACCAAGTCCAGCTCCGATTACAACGATGTCCAAGGATGAAGAGGTCGCGGAAGGCATGGTGATGATGATAATTTGGATGTTCGTGGAGGAGATGAGGGCAGTCAGATTTGTTTAAGTACAACAGAATCAAGCAGCTCTCCACGTTGTCGTCTGCCCTAGATGCCCATCCATAAGCAGCAGCTCCGTGAAGACTTACCGATCCCCACTGCCAAAACCCCACGCTGCCCAGAAAGCCGTCGAGCCACAGCGGGGAAGAGCATCTGGAATTGTGGGAAGTTTGGCGCTACCCGTCGCTGACCCAGTGGAGTAGCGCGAGATTCATTACGTCTGTTTATCGGCCCGACCTGGGCCTTTTCCGCCATGGTCGGCCCTGTGAGACCTTACCCTCCTCCACATTGGAATTAAAAGCGCCGCCGGTTAAAGAGTGACAGAGGAGGAATAACGAGGGCAAGACAATCCGCCGTCCCGATGGGTCCCTGTGCTCGCGAATTCGTCCGCAGCAGCGCCGTGAGGTCGTTTGTATTTAGTTGGGTTGCTCGCCCATCCGCTTGATAGAAAGAAGTCGCGACCATTTGGATACCGAACAACCCATCTTTCAGTCAAACATCACAATGTTCTCCCCGGACTACTTCCACACAGCGGCAGCACCCAAGCTTCAAGACTACCAGGATTACGCCCAGGCTCATATCCGGGATAGGCGTATCTCACTCTCACCTTTGGCCAAAAAATGGCTCAGGAATTATAGAGAGCCCTACAAAGGCTTCACCTCGGATGGAAACATTGTTCCTGGTCTCTGGAAATCAAACCCCAATGCCAATGGACCTACCCACGCGATGGTGGATGCAGCTCAATACTTGCTTTCAGTAGCATCGGCAAATGAAAAGGCTCGGTTCCGTCACCTCGTCACTGCTAGAGAATGGCGTGCCTGGTCAAACCCCGAGGTTCGTGTTAGCATGCACGCTGCGGCTGATCAAACCCGACTGACTGACAATAGGTTCTTGTCATGGAGTGCGGCCTTCGCGTTGATGCCATGAGCACAGACACGATGAATGCAGTGTACGAGCTACTTAGAGCATCACTGAGTCCTGAAGGCTTCGAGAAGGTGTGGGTGGCGATGATGATGAGCAACTCTGAAAACTCGGAAGACTTGCACCGCATCGCTGGCTACCAATTCTGCTTGTTTGGCGAGCCTGGTCCATATTCACCTTGGGGGTTCAACCTTTTCGGCGACAACGTGTGCGTCAATGTCTTCACTCTCAGCGGAGAAGTGGTGATTGGCCCATTCTTCGTCAGTGCAGGCCCCAGCTTTACCGAGCAAGGTCTGGTAGAAGGTGTACATGTGTTCGAGAGGGAGGAGGCAGCCGGACTCGCTTTGATGGCGTCCCTCAACCCCGAACAACAACGCGAAGCCAGTCTCCTTGGCGAAATTGAGGACTTCAGCGCAGATCAGGATCTCTTCGATCCTATGGACTACCGCAGCCTTGGTGGAGCACAGCAAGATAACAGGGTCGTGCCTTACGAAGGTATCTGCGCAGCCGATCTCAACTACGAGCAACGAAGAGCGCTCCTCGACATCGTGCGATCGTTTAACCAAGTATTACCACAAGACTCGCTGGAACTGTTTATGCAGCGTGTTGAGAAGCACCTCGACGAGACATACTTCTCCTGGCTCGGCCCTGTCCATATCGATGCGCCTTTCTACTTCCGCATCCACAGTCCTGTGGTCATGGACGAACTCGATCACCAAGACGGTATCATGGTGCCCGGAGCATCGAGCAGACAATACCAAATCCACGCGACGCAGCGTCTGCCCAACCGAGGAGACTATGGAGCAGCGTTGCTCGACGAGTGGGTTATGAAGATGGCTGGATTTGACCGAATCGGCAGCATGGTTCGATGATTGAGAGTGATTTGGCGATTTGATTGTTTCAACAGCGCTGGCGCATAGGCGATTGGGATTCTGCGATGACACACTTTACGATACCCTTTATGATTAATGAAAACCAAGATTTCTCTTCAGCTGACTCGTTTGACACTGCGTGATGTTGTGCATGTTAGGCGCAGAAAGCAATCAGCCACGATTCGGGCCGGTCAAGATAGGCAGAGGAATAAGGTGACCTTAGTCAGTCGAGTGTTGACGCCATCGTCCATGACGCGACGAAGGTGAAGATATATGGTCACAGTAAAGTCAGCGCCGAGCGGTTGATCTCACGAAGCAATATTGATTGTATGTTTGTGGGACGAAGTGCAGGCGCGATGGGTCGTAAGTTCTCAGTCAAGAATGTTTGCATCGTGGGAGCGGGACCGTCGGGAGTTGCAGCAGCCAAGTGAGTCCGCAACGCGAGTCGCGCCTTCCTCTTGCTCGTCTAGGTCCAAGCAACAAAGCTGATGGTGGCAGATACTTGCTTGCCGAGAAGGCGTTTGAGCGCATCGATGTTTATGAACAGCGATCCCGAGTAGGAGGTGTATGGGACTACTCGCCCGAACAAAAGACGCCCGACGACCTTCCTGTGCCATCCGTAACACCACACGCCGGCCTCGCCAAACCCAAATGGCTGCAATCGGGTACCAGAAAGGCCTTGGGAGGTCGCGTCGAAGAGGACTCTCTCTTCCTCAGCCCGCTGTACGACCGCCTTGAGACGAACATCCCACGCACGTCAGTCACCTTACCCGAAGCTCTGCTTGAAGCCTCCATTGGACTGACGCCTGCCACAGGTTGATGGGCTACTCCGACTTCGACTGGCCTGAAGATTCACAACTCTTTCCCAAGCACGAGACTGTCACCAAGTACCTCGAAGACTACGCCGCTGATGTCAAGCACCTCATCCACTTCAACACCCAAGTCCTCGATATCAGCCTGGCAGCTACGAAAGAGGATGGACAAGAGACATGGTCTGTCAAGACCCAAAAGGTCCAACACAAAATGATTGAAGATGCAAAGGTACAAACATACGATGCTGTCGTCGTCGCCAACGGTCACTTTGCCGTCCCTTTCATCCCTCAAATCAAGGGCATGAAGGAGTGGGCCGAGAAGTACCCTGGTGCTATCTCGCATTCCATGTACTACCAGAAGCCCGAAGACTACAAAGACCTCAAGACGGTCATCGTCGGCAATGGCGCTTCAGGCATCGACATCGCCATGCAGGTCATGACGGCCTGTAGACATCCCCTGATCCAGTCCCAGAAGTCAGAATCCTTCCTCCTCTCCGACCCTTCACCGAAGAAGCAAGAGCGGCCTGAAATAGTCGACTTCATCATTCAAGACAAGGCTGTGCGCTTCGCCGATGACTCCATCGAGAAAGACATTGACTCGATCCTCTTTTGCACTGGATACTTCTACTCCTTCCCCTTCCTCAACAACCTGAGTCCACCGCTCGTCACCAGTGGCACTCACGTCGAGAATCTGTATCAACACTTGGTCTATCGCCAGCATCCCACCCTTTGTTTCCCTGTATTGCAACAGCGAGTCATACCTTTCCCCATGTCCGAAGCCCAGAGCGCTGTTATTGCTCGCCTGTGGAACAACCGCATATCGTTACCATCAGAAGAAGATATGAAAGCTTGGGAAGACAATCTCCTGAAAGAGACGAATGGGGGTGGTAGAGATTTCCACCTGCTCAAGTTCCCCAAAGATGCCAACTACATTAACGAAATGTATGATTGGTCAATGTCAGCTCCTGATGCAGATACCAAGGGCAAGCGGCCGCCACATTGGGGCGAGAAAGAATACTGGATGCGTGAGAAATTTCCCGAGATCAAAAAAGCCTTCCAGGACCGAGGCGAGGGCAGACACCAAGTCACTTCGTTGGAAGAGCTAGGTTTCGATTTTGAAAAGTACAAGAAAGATAGATTGGTCGAGCAAAAAAGTCTGCTCTGAATAGCCGTATGCTGATGATAGCTCAATCGACCCATTAGATCCAAATCCTAGACGCGTTCGAGTCATGCAGGACAGCACAGCAGAATGGCCACAAAACCAGAAACAATATCTGACAGGATGTTTCCCGTCTTATCGTGAAACAACAATCATCAAGCTGCCTTCACATGCGAGCTTTGAAATGTCATACTTCATCGCGTCGCTCCGGGCATAGGTGCTCGGAACCCGGAAAGAGAAGATCCCGAGACGTTCGGAGACCTTAGTAACACGATCCGTCTGAGGGCTGAAAACCAACATCTGTGGCGCAGCAAGGATGACTCGACTGCCAGGTTTTGATGCTTACCATCTTACATCAGTGACACGCGGATTGTTTGCAGCTGCAAAGGGCCCAGACGTCCATGTAATTGTAGTCTCGAGTGTCGCCGCCACGAGTCGATGGAGACTACTCTTGTCAGGAACTAGCAGTACTCACACGATGCGTTGTTTGATAGACGCTAACACATGATGTGCACAACGGCAGCTCGAGAGCTCCATCTCAGAAGGCACAGTCAACAAAAGCTGTTTTGATTTCCATAACGATGACTGGCTCAAAACACGGATATGAATATGCGGGGAGGATGCCCTAAATTGAAAATGCATCACAGCTGCTCAAGAGCATGTGAATATGGACCAATGATGACAGCCTCCGCACATAGGTTACTACACTGATCGCAAAGAATACCCTTTACAGCCATTCTATATGCATGGATCGGCGTGGAAGCAGCGAAACACCAGGATTCTGTGCTGATTTCCTTGTTCGACGAGCATGCGTCGCGTTTCGCAAGGGTCATCGATGCAATCTTGAAGTTGCACAGTGAAATTCGACCAGCCTTTCAGGATGTAAGAGCGATCAATCGAAAGTCTGTGCCCTAGACTATCAGCCCATGAAGAGCATGTGAAGGTGGACCGTACTAAGCAAGCGTGGCAGTATCCAGCAGAACTTGAATATGGTGCAGAAATCGCAAGACATGCTGCTTACAGAAGTTGCAAGATCATGGATCTCTGGTGTATAAAGTCGACCGTGTGTCCTTTGCACCTTCCAACCCAGACAGCAAGCATGACAGCCTCCGAAGCGATTCCTTTATTTGGACAAGCCTCGAAAGTGGTTGGCTACCTTTTCACTCTCACAATCCTCTACTGTACCAGCACCATTGTCTACAATCTCTATTTCAGTCCTCTCAGCAAGTTCCCTGGATCATGGATCTATACCTCTACACGTCTTCCTCGCGTATGGTTGTATATCACTGGTCGTGAGCCTTGGGTGATAGCCGATATGCACAAGCGCTACGGTCCAATTGTAAGAGTTGCTCCCAATGAACTCAGCTTTATCGACGAGGCAGCATGGAAAGACATATACGGGATCAAGAACAACAACCCCAAGGACGAGACGCAGTATCCCTTTTCACCCGAAACCAAGAAAAGTCTCATCTTGGCCAATGATGAGGATCATCACATGCAAAGAAAGATGTTCTTACCTGCTTTCTCTGCTCGTGCCCTCAGAGATCAGAATGATCTACTGAGCGGTTACGTCGTCGAACTTGTGCGTGTATTGGACGAGAAGCGCAAAACCTGCGAATCGGTTGACTTGGTCAAATACTACAACTTCACCACGTAAGTTCTGAGCCTGACTTGAGCCCGAAATATGTGCTAAAAATGCTAATTCACCAACGTGCAGATTCGACATCATGGCCTCCTTGACATTCGGCGAATCCCTTGGCCTCCTCGAGAAACAAGAATATACACCCTGGCTCCAAGGCATCTTCGATCAAATCTTCCTTGTCTGTGTGTCTCGTGCTCTGCAACAGTTTCCTCTGCTCTGGAGCTTCGTCCAACTATTCATACCCAAGTCCATCACCGCTGCTGCAACGGCATCCTTCAAGCACTCGGCCGATCGTGTGGACAAGAGATTGGCCATGGATGTTGACCGTCCTGACATTTTCGGTCTTGTACTCAAGCATAAAGATGGAGCCAACATGTCGCGTCAACTGATGCACTCGAATGCCGACTTGCTAATGATTGCCGGTACTGAAACTACTGCGACAGCACTGTCTGGCTTGACCTACAATCTCTTGCGCAATCCTGGTCCGATGAAGCGACTGACCTCAGAAATTCGTGAAAAATTCGCTACGGTAGAGGATATCACCATCGATGAACTACAGCGTCTTCCAGTTAGTCTTGCAAGTTTGCAACCCAAATGTGATACTAATAGCAAAACAGTATCTGGCTGCATGTGTGCAAGAAGGACTGCGAACCTACCCCTCCGTCGCAGAAGGCGTTCGCCGCAAGGCAAAACCCGTGACCGGAGTCGAAGTTTGTGGTCACTGGATCCCTCCAAATGTAAAATCAATCATGCTCCCCCTTAAAAGGATATTGTTACGACCGAGATCGAAAACTGACAAGCAACTCTACCGCCTAGGTCTGCATCAGTGTCCCTCACTATGCCGCCTATCACTCCGAATACAACTTTGCCTCCCCCGACGATTTCATCCCAGAGCGTTGGCTACCTGAAGGTATCGAAGGACACGATCCCCGCTTCTCCGCAGACAAAAAAGGTGTTCTTCAGCCCTTCTCTGTAGGCCACAGAAACTGCATCGGCATGAAGTAAGCACTCCTTTGATCCTAGAATTTGAAATCAGTACTGACAATCGAAACCCAGCCTGGCTTACCATGAGATCCGTCTCATCCTCGCCCATCTCCTCTGGAACTTCGATCTTGAAGCCGATGATATTCCATATGACTGGCTCGACCAAGGCGTGCATGTGGTTTGGGACAAGAAGCCATTGATGACCAAACTGCTCCATCGCAGTAAGATCTCCTTCGAAACTGCGACTTGAGAAAGCCAAGTCTTCAAATCTTCGTATTTTCACTGTCATCAACACCAAAGCTCTCATCTCGGATATCCAGTTGTGGATAGATTTTCTCCTCCTCAATCCAGTGACGCAGAAGCAGAAGAACAGGCAAAGAAGTCGCGGCCATCACGATCAACGGGTGACTGTCATACGATCAAATCATAGACGGGTGAGGACCGCAAGTAGCTATCATCAAATAGTGTTTCCACCACACCACCTCCGTGCTCAACATCTCCTCACCGTCTGTCTCGCGGCAGGAATACGCAGACTCACACCCATAAACATGCACAACACTCTTAGACAAGCGCCGTGTCGTTCTTGGAGAGCGAGTTCTCCAGGAAGCTTTATTATATCTGTAACCGAAGCTCAGGTCTAGCCGAAACCAGAAAAAGAGCGACTGTCAGCTCGACGAGACAAACGTGTAAAGAGGGAGCAGGATTCGACAAAACAAAATGCAAAACATACAGCAGCAGGGATTCCCACGTGGTCACCCACCGTAGTACTAATCTGCCGTTCAACTGCTTATGTATGGCAGAGCGGACGGGATGCC
>JGI24891J29808_1000213_pt1 | contig 61405 bp, 59 predicted proteins | sample FreactcultuFSWF8_FD_29808 | JGI IMG/M metagenome (IMG submission 29808)
ACCTCCTCGGATCTAGACTGACACGGCGTTGAGTAACAACGAATGACTGCGCACGTGTTAAGACCACGGGTGTGTTAACCACTACACTACCACGGCTATTTTGACTTGTTGGAAGATCTGAAAGAACTTCGTATATAAAGGTTGTATGCAACAGTGGTTGAAAGCGGGAAGAAAGCTTGGATGAGGCAGTTTTGGTGGTCAGAAGGCTCCGAGCTCGGCGAGAGATGTAGCTTGTGATCTGTGCCTGCGTGAGAGTTCTGACAAAATCACACAGAACCACGAAGAGGGACGATAGAGGCCAGAAATGCAAGGTTGAACGATAGAAGTGACTGCTTGGTCGAATGGAAAGGAGAACACGCTTGAATCAAAGCCGTATGTATTCTTGCGAGGATCCTAGAGAAGGGTGAGCAGAGCCAAATTTCGGTCATAAGTAACGGTGTATGTCTATTGTAACTTGAGCTCGATGGCCTTGCCATCAGCTTCACCGCTCTTGATCATCGCCTCGAGCTGTAGGCACAGTCAGAAAAACATAGATGATAGTCAACAAAGAAGCAAACTTACCACTTCCAAGTCTGCTAGAGCCTCCTCGGGAGTCTGCAGAGGATGAGCTTTGCCCTGAGCAATGCTCTCACCCCAAGCCTTGAGCTCTTGTCTCACGCCGTTCTTATCCTCTGGGAAGTCCTTAGTGGACTCATTGCCATCTTTCTTTACGATAGTCTTGTCGAAGCCAACGTCGACGGTTCCGTTCTGACAGGCAACGATGTATTCGGCACCGGAGAAAGTGGTACCGAAGCTAACACTGAATGTTCCAGAGGTGCCGTTTGCAAGCTTGACGGTAGCGTTAATGGTATCGATAGGAGGAAGATGAGGCTGTAGCTGTGCTGTGAAGGCAGCGACTTGCGACATCTTGGCTTCTTGGCCTAGTAACTGTCTCATGGCGGCGATGAAGTGAACGCCTCCGTCGAGGAGGAAGCCTCCCTGTAGTGGATCATCAGCACCAGTTCTTTCCAGATCAGGACAGATCGAGACTTACCTGGTACTCAGGAGTCTTGCGCCATTCCGTCTCGTAGTACTTGGCTCCAGGCTTGACGAAGGCATGCATACGAAGACGGAAGCCCAAAATGTCACCCAGCTCTTTCACCTGCTCAGCACCATATTGGAAACGACCAAGGTAACGGAAGTTCTCAGCAACAGCCCAGATGGTCTTCTTGGTATCGATGTTCTTGTGGTACCAGTCAATCAGCTCGTGGGCTGTGGCCAGATCTTTTGCGACAGGCTTCTCGGAAAGCACATGCTTGCCTGCCGACAAAGCCTTCTTGATAAATTCGGGTTGGGCGAGAATGGGCAGAGCGATGACTACGGCTTCGACATCTGAGCGTTCGAGGAGTTTGGCGTATGACTTGTCGGAGCCAGCGTCTTCGGCATAGAGATCTGGAGTGGTCGACTCAACTTCCTTGGACAACTTCTGGGCCGACGCAAGACTGCGAGAGTAGATGGCATTGAGGGAGAAGAGGTCGCCGTTGGCTTTGATGCCGGGCTGTCATTTAATGTCAGTACAAGATGGATATGCCCGGGAAGGAGAAGCATACAAGATGAGCTTCTTGGATGAAGATGCCTGTTCACGTGGAGCTGTTCTCAGCTGCTGGTCGTTTCTAACCGTCTTCGTAGTAGCCTACCGCTTCCAATGACTGCAATTCCGATCGTCATGTTGATATGTCTGTCTGTTGTCTTTTCGGCAGTCTGCTACTTGCTCCAAAGTTTTGCTGCTCTTGCCAAATGTGCTGAAGCGAGTTTCTATTTACACTACTGCGTCACTGTGAACGGCCCCACCCTGCCCCGCGTTTGCGGCTCTGCCCCGCTTCGTCTTGCCCTTCTTTAGCCTGTACGTCTGCATATGTTTTGTACACTCTTTAGCCTGTGAAAGACACAGAGAATAGAATAGATGCAGCGATGAAGAGATAGGCTAAACCCAGAGACAGGAGTCGTCTGGTAGTAGTGTCACCACCATCAGTAAGTTGTTGTCGCAGAGGATGATCCAGAAGTGACATCTTGACCATGAGAACACGAGTGTGTATATTAGCGTTAGATAGGACAGTCTATGTTGGAATAATCATTCCAGGAGAGTACGTTCGTGTGATTGCTGTGCATGTTGTTGCAGGATGATGAATCCGAGTTGAGTTTGAGATCAGTCAATGTGAGGACTAAACAGCACGATCTATAAGCACGCCAGAGCAAGCGCAATTCTATTTCGCGTCTGCTCCTTCTGCCTCAAGTCCCAGCTTGCTAAGATCGATAGCCAAAGGATCCGAATCTTCAGTCGATTCTGTTGGACCAGCATAACCGGCCGGTGGCAGAGCCCATTCGGGCAGTGCAGTCTCGTAGGACCATCTACCATCACCAGCAGCATACTTCCTAGCGTGGAGATAAATGCCCAATTCGTGCGGCCCAGGGTCGCTGTACAAATCTGTTCCACAGAGTTCGCATTTCTCGCCGGTGAGCTTTTCTCCCTTGGTCTTGTTGTATCGCTCGAGCATCTCGTCGTGGTAGGCGACGGCATCGGCTACTTCGGACTTGCCCATGCGCGCTAGACGCGACATGATGTCCTCGTCGTTATCAGCTTTTGACTCACCCTTGCCTAGGTTGAAGCCCCAGACACGCTGGTTGGCATAGATAGGGTCATTCAGGATGGGATGGCCTAGGTATTGCAGATGTACACGCAGTTGATGCGTACGTCCTGTCAAAGGCCTGCAGCGCACAATCGAGTATCCCTCCTTTTCCTTCCATTCCATTCCTGGTGTTGCTTCGCCTTTCTCGGCTTCTCCATCGGCAGCCTCGGGCGGGTAGTATGCCAGTCTCTTGAATACTGTTCTAGCGTCCTTGCCGTCTGCGCGCACGCGGTTGAGACCAAGTTTCGGACTGATTTGCATGATGGGCTGCTCGCAGACAATCTCTCCTTCGGGGAATTTGCCCTTCACACGGGCGACGTATTCTTTCTTTACAGTGCGGGCCATGATCTGTTCAGTGAGTTCGTCGGCAGCCTTGCGGTGTTTGGCGATGAACATGACACCACTTGTCAGGCGATCAAGACGGTTGCAGGGCATGGGGTTGAAGCCATGACCGCGCTCGGCACGCATGACCTCAGTCACACTGTTGTAGTTGTATCGCCCTGAAGGATGTACGGGGATGCCTGCAGGCTTGTTGATAACAATCATATCCTCGTCCTCGTGGACAATGCCAATATTCTGCTGCGTGACCGGCGGTTCGTGGCGGTGGAGGGTATGCGAGACAAGGTCGCCGTTTTTGACTCTGTGGTCTGCGCCAGTTGCAGGCTTACCGTTGATAAGCACAGCACCAGTCTTGACAGCATTTGTGTAGTACTCGATCGGGCGGTCGCGAAACTCGTCGGCAAAGATCTCGAGGATCTCACGGCCTCTCCATCGCTGCTTGCACCAAGTGTTGTATGTGTAGTGATACGGCGCAACTCTTCGTAGGCCGCCTTCGAGGTAGTATGGCCGCGGCCACGGGTCGCAAGGTGTGATGATTACGTCCGGTGGTTCCTCCATAGTGTTTGGTTTTGTGGCAGGCTTGACACCTTTGTCGACGGTCGTCAAGGCCATGGTCGTAGGCAGTTTTCCGCGCCGCGCCAAAAACGCTATGATTCGAGGAGAGGGAGCCACGTCTAGTCTTTGTATCCCAGTTTTGTTCCTCCTCTTTCCCTCCGTGGGTCGAGGTGAAAATGTGCGTCTGGTGGATTTATTTGTCGGCGTTAGAAAAATTACCTATCAGGTCCCGCGTCAGAGTTGTTGCTCGCGTGGAACTGCCCAATTTGGACCTAGCTACTGTACTGCTAATCATCTTATCGAAGGTCGTGTACTCAAGTACAAACGATCCAGACTTGTCCTTCTTGCTTTCTCACTCTCATAACCCTTTTTTGATTGAACACTTGCAAGATGCCTGTCGAAATCACTCGTATGGTCGAAAACGACATCGACGGCGCTGTCGACTGTATTCAAAAAGCCTTTGCTGAGGACCCGTACTTTGCATGGGTCTTTCCAAAAGATGTAAGGTTATGTACATCTGTCTGTCTACAGTTTTGATTACATGAAGGCATTTTTTCGACTCTGTTTGGTCTGTTCTAATCATATCACAAGTTCTCTCCGGCACGGAATCGCGTCTCGCTTGGTATCCGCTGTAGATGGGGCCTTGAGCACGCTCTGTTTTACGTTGCCAAAGACCCTTCATCTTCTACTCCTTCGCGCATCCTTGGTGTTGCTTGTTGGCTGGCTCCAACGGATCCTTCCGCTCCACAGTCTTGGAAAAGCTGGTTCGGCGACTGGTCATTGTGGTTCAACCAACTCTGGATGAATTCGGTTTATGGGCGCGGTGGGTTGAGTATAACAAGATACTATATTTGGTTGGTGTTCGAGCTTTTACGATGTTCGACTGGTTCTAACCGTCGTGCTTGTAGGAAAGCTGCCCAAAGTGACGCCCAGCGTCAGCTCTGGACAGATGACCGAGGTTACTACTTCTGTAATATTGTGACTGTCCTTCCAGAAGCGCAAGGTATGGGTATAGGAAAGGAACTTTTTGGTGTCGTCATGCGTCAAGCAGATGTGGAAGGGCGAAAGTGTTATCTCGAGAGTTCCAGAGCAGAGCCAAATATGGCCATCTACCGCAAGATGGGCTTCGAGCTGGCGAAGGAGATGAAGTGTGATGATCAGGGCGATGCTATCACTCTATACTGTATGATGAGAGATCCGCGGCCGGAGTGAGTGGCTTTTGGCGGAGAAGGAGTGTATTAATGTTGGTAATCAAAACGTTCAATCGTCAAAAGAGTGTCTGAGGTCTGCCAAAGCAAAGGAGCGTGAGGTTCGTTGATGGGTCGTTGTGCCCTCATCCACGAAAGACTGATTTCCACGGAGCCGAGGATTTGGACTTAGACGGTACTCTTGGAGGAAGGTAACCAGCGCCACCCGTCTCCAGGAGTTCTTGTGCTTTGTCGGGCACTCCTCCCATTCTAGGCATTCCGTGTACTACTGGTAACCCTGGCGAGAGACTGTCTTCTTGAATAGCGGTCAATTGATAATCGTTGCCGAAGCCGACAGGTTTGTAGTTGGGGGCTAGAGAACCGTTTGACGTCCTCTTCCTTTCGATATTCAGGCGAGGTGTTGACGGAGCCTCCGAGTTGGTCCAGCTCCAACGTGTGTGCCGATGGCTTGACGAAGTTGGTGACAAGGGCTCATCTCCAACACTGCGCACTGAAATACTCGGAACGTTCGATGCTTGAGACTTCTTGGTTCCGGCACGGTTGAGAAATCTCTTGTCCGAACTTTTCAGGTAGGCCATGTGTGGTTCCATGATTACACTAGGAGGTTTGTCGGCCATCTCCGCTCCTGGCTGGGTAACGGGTCCAGGAAGACCTGGCAGATTCTTGGTCTTGTGCTTGCTCTTGAGTGACAAAGGATACCTTGACGATCGCACTGAGTACCGTTGCTCGAAGTAAATAGGATACTCTTCCGGACGAGCCACATAAGGTGTGGAGTGGCCTCGAGGGCGAAGCTTGAGGACATCGACCAGGGCAGCTCCTTTGCGCATTCGATGTATCACGTATATCAGGAACAGGAAAAGTATAACTCCACCTATCGGTTATTAGTACATGATCTGTCTTGCATTACTAAGCTATCATACCTATTGAAGAGGTGACGATGACCAGGATCTTGGAGCCAGTCGGTAGACTGCTTTCCTGTGCAGCTGACGATGTCTCACCCGCCACTGAAAATGAAGTCGAGTCCGAGCTGTCCATTGTCATCGAGTACACTCCGAGTGAGCCTAGTCCGAGTTGTAAGATGCAACCGAGTAGTGAGCTTGATCCGCGGTAGAATATGACTGAGTAGTGATCCCGAAATGTGAAGTACTAGCAGCCGGCCGCCTGGAGTTGTTGCAATATATGAAGATAGTCGACAAACGAGAGTGATTCTGTCCAGCAGAAGGAAGTATTACCTTGATCGGAGATCGAGAAGAAGGGAAACAACAAAGGGGAGGAAATCCTGGCGAGGATTGCGAGGCCTATGGATACTGATATAGCAACTGGGGTAATAAGGCTTCTCACGTTTCAACTCAACGAGTAGCTCCCATTGTTAATCTGGGGCTTTCGATCCTGCATGCCAGCCCTCTGTGCCTCGATGATCAGGTTCTTTGCGCAAGGTCCGGCTATGGGTCCGACAAGACCACCGTGCTTCTGTCATGAATAAGGGACTATGGTCACCTTTGAGACAGTTTGCTCTCGACGTGATCAAACTCGGGGAGTTTGGCATTAACGGCGTCGTGCAAAAGAGTCGTGTGGGTTAGATTGTGAAACACGCTCTGACGCCTCAAAGCCTGTGCGTCTTACCAACATGACGGAGCAGTTCCTTCGTCGAAACGTGATGCGACGATGCCTTCCATCCGCGGGTGACCTGCAGTAGTGTGGTTGATCTTGGGTTTGACACGGCAAGAATTTAAGCATGAAGCATCGAGGTTCGTGAGCAGAGCACCGAAGAAGGATCGTTCAAGCCTAGGCTTTCCTGGTGTGTGCAACCAACCTTCTCCCAAGAGCGATCACCTTTTGGTCCTAAGTTCTGTGAAACTCAGCCGTGGTCCTCCGGCAGTTGGGTTGACAGGCGAGTTGAATGTTGTTCCATTTTGGAAAACCTAGACGAAGAGCATCAACAACGGCAGTTGCGATTTCTTAGCATCTGCGACTGCCAGCTGCACATATGAGATGACTTTGTCGGACCAAAGAACCCAGCTCGATGTGCTTACTATTCTCGCCATGTTGCTGACTCGGAGGATGAAGCAATCTCCGGACGCGCACATTCTGGTTAAGCGCCCACGAGATGGATGCATCAATTATTATTACAGACAAAGAGGAATGGTGGTCCATGCGGAGAAAGTCCCTGAATCAGCCACATCCGTGACCCAAAGTGCCATGAAGTGGAATCTTTGAAACACAAACTCGAGAGAGCAGCATTCTACGAGTATCTCTTCGATGCTGCTGCCGAATGTGCTCCTCTGCATGATAAGATAGGCCACTTCATCAAGTCGTCCGGATTCAGAACGCATTGTGGACGATCGATGGGCGTCTTCACAAGCGTCGAGGCTGTGTTGCTAAAATAGACACCGCCACAGGGCTGCGCCGGTGGATAAGGTATGCTCTGCCACCAAGGTGACTGCGCAAGATCGACTTCTGACGAATGTCAACTTGCTCACGGTAAATCCGGCCAGCTGACATACATTATACCGCTGGATTTTGCTGTGCAAAGGATCGTATAAATCACCGTATCCAATATTGATGAACACGTCAGCGCGCCAAGGGCTCTTCCGCGCTTTCCATTCGCCATCTGACCTCTCTCCATATATAGGCACTCACTCGTCAGCTTGATACACTTCGAACACTTTCATCGTACCTACCCATCGAAGCTTACCACTCATCTACACCATCAATATCATGTCAGACCCTTACGGATATCAAAACCAGAACCAAGGCCAATACGGCTACCAACCCCCACAGCAAGGATATGGAGGCTACCAGCAAGGCGGCTACCAGCAAGGACCTCCTCCACCTCAATACGGCAACAACCAGTATGGCGACAACCAATACAACCAGCAGTATGGTGCTCCAGCCCACGGTGGATTCCAGCACGGCCAGTATGGCGAGTCGCAGTACGGTGGACCTGCCCCGCCTCAGCACCAAGCATAGTAAGGGATCCTGCGTTTCAGTTATATGATATATCAAATAGTGAGCTGACAATCGCACAGCGGTCAATACCCTCAGAGCGACCCATCTCACCAGTTCCCTCAACAAGGAGCCTACAACCAGAACCCCCCACCTCAAGATCCCAACAACCCTTACGCAGCTCAGCAACATAACCAATATGGCCCCACCGACCCAGCTGCAGGCCAAGAGGGCGATCGCGGTCTTATGGGTGCGGTAGCCGGCGGACTCGGCGGTGGTCTGCTTGGACACAAGGCCGGTCACGGCATCATCGGTACTCTTGCCGGCGCCTTCATGGGTAGCAAAGCTGAGGACAAGCTCAAGGAAAGCCGCCATGAGAAGCAGTACGAGCAACAGTACCAGCAAGGCGGCTACGGTCAACAAGGCCAGCACCACGGTCACCACAACTCGCACCACAACCAGAAGTGGTAGAGACACCTTAACGGCCTGTAATTATTTGATTTTCCTAATGATCGCTTTTGGAGTTTTTTGGCTAGGAGGTTACGCCATGTGGGGGATCTGCTTTTGGGATATCAAACTCGGCCGAGTATGTGGTGATGGTCACTGCGGCACGGAGTAGTTCTCTTTCCTTGCACTGATCCTCACCCTTGCGACTCAAGCAATATGAATTACTATTCTTAATCTGATCCAATCCACCTATATTCCATGGACCCCCTTTTGTGTAGGCAGTGTGAAACTGGGAATTGTCGAGGTATTGACAGAAGATCAGCACTCTTGACTTCTTATGACATTTGACAACTCCACCTCCTAAAACACTGGACTAGAGTAAGCAGAGAACGCAAGTCTATTGTTTGAGAAGCTAGCCTTCATGCACGGCTCGAAGACTGTGCCTTCTTTTACATGATAGACACGGCCATATCCCTGATCGCTCCTGCGAACTATCAGTGGAGCAAGGTCCGTGATAGCTGTAAATCGTAGCCCACAACCATGGCAATTTGGAATCAGATTGCAGAAAGTACAAGACAAGTCGTTGAAGTGGACTTTGTGACGTTCGGTCGATAAGTAGGAAGGTGCAATGACTTGATTGGGATTGATCAACTCAGAGCGCAATCACATGACATGGTGCCTTCTCCAACGCGTCCCCCACCTAGATTTGCTTTCCAACAACCCCCACTCTGCATACCAGCCAGAACGATGACATGAACAATAATCGAACGTGGCAGGCATCAGAGCCTGTTCACAATGCAAAATACTTCTCTGCTTCGCCGACATACAACAAATGGGTGAAGCTCACTGCCGCCGATGTCCACGCATTGCGTGAGGTGCCTGGATTTGAAGGTGAGCGCCTATCCTCGCCTCCAACAATGTCATAAGCAGACCATACTCACCATTCAATAGGCCAAAACGTATACTTCCACTTGAATCATCCTGTTCGCTTCGTTTACCTCGTCGCACCCATTGTGGCCATCCACGAGATCCCGAATACGAAATTCCTTCTCTTGACCCTTGACGATAGCAGCGGTGCATGCATCGATGTCAAGATCGAGCGCAAAGATCACGCAAAAGTCGAACCCAACACCTCAAATACCGTGGTCGAGAACTTGAACATCAACACTGCGATCGGCTATGATGTCGAAGTCACCATTGACGGGCAAAAGGTGGACATTGCAAGTGTGGTCAAGGTCAAGTGTACGATCGGGAAGTTCAGGGGCGTGATGCAATTGGAGCTGAAGAGGTGTGGGGTCATCAAGGATACCACAGAGGAGATTGCGGCGTGGCAGTCCATGTCGGAATTCAAGAGGGATGTGCTGGCTAGACCGTGGATCTTGAGCACTGCTGAGCAAGCCAAGTTGGACATGCAAATCTACGAGGAAGCTGTGCAAGAGCAAGAAGAGGAGCGAAGAGAACGACGCAGCCAAAGAGCTCTCCAGAAACGAGAAGAACAACGTGCGGCAAAGAGACAAGCCAGGGAAGAAGAGCAAGAGAAGAGACGACTTGCTGCTGAACGCAGATACAACCAAGGAGCTTTGATCTGAAGTGGCTGAAATTAAACATTCTACACGATTTATGGACGGAACGCCTTGCTATGCCTTGCAGCGAAAGAGAAATAGTCATGCGAGAGAATCTTCATCTTCCAGATCAATCATCGTCTTCGTCATCCTCCTTTGACTTCTTGCGCTTCTTGCCCTCTTCATCCTCTCCGTCCTTGGAGATCTGCTTCTTTCTACGCTCGTCACGCAAGGCCTTTGCGACCTTCTCGTCGCCCTCTTCTCTGGCTTCATCCCAATCAACATCGTACTCCTCGGCGACCATCTTAATCTCTCTTCTCAGACGGTTACCCTCCTCGACAAGAGCGTCCCACTTCGAGACATCGAAACCCTTGGCCTGGTAAAGCTTATCCTGTCTCTTGCTGACAGTAAAGTTCATGGCAGAGCGGTAGCTGACTTCGCGATTGTGGTACAAGAACCACATGTAACCGCCAATCAAAGTAGACAGACCGACGAGATAGGTGACAGGTTCCATAACATCCCAGCCGAGATCAGTCTGGAAAGTGAGGACGTAGACACTTCCCCACCAACCGACCAGGACGGCGAAACCTCCTTGAGCAACACGTTGAGCACTCTTGTGGGCCAATCTGTCACACTCTGTCTTGATGTCCGCCAATGAGGAGATCTGCTTGGCCGTCTTGCGAAGACGCATGCGAAGATAGTATGTGCGGTCGGCGAAGGATGGTACAGCGACAAAGATGGGCTCAGGAGCACCCTCGATATCAACACTGAACTCTTTACCACGAGCGGCATCTCTGATGAAATCGCCAATCTCGGTACTGGGTGACCAACGCACAAAGTCGGGGTGCTCCGGGTCGGGCTCCTTGACAGGGTTGGCTGGCTGAACAGGCTTCACGGCGTTATCGCCAGACTCGTTGAGCTTGCCAGTACGTTCGGTCTTTCCATCAATCTTAAAGTCTTCGGAATGTTCGAACTTGTATTCTTCAGAGTCCTCGTCGGGTTCGTGGCGGTCTGGGTTGATGGCTTCTTCTCCTAGGTCTTGTGCGCTGAAGTGGACGGCTGGGATCTTGTCTTCTCCATTGTCGTTCTTTATGACAGGTAGTTCGGATTGGATAAGGCGTTCGAGATAGCTGAGTGGTTGTTGTGGGTGTACGAGAAGAGCTAGAGGTTCGACGTTTTTGCGATCTTTGTTGGCGTCTCGAGTGGTGAGAGGGAGGATGAGCTTGAGCATGCGGGAGGGCGTTGTTAGCAGTTTGCCTGTTCATTGCGTCAGTCTCAGTATCATATCGATCGATTGGACATCCGTACCTTTGACCATGGCACCAGCAGACCTCATCCTAGCAACCGGAGGCTTGTCGCTGCCTTCGTGCATCCATGGCGATCGCATCTGGCTCTTCTTGCTGTGCTCCACAACCCTATCATAGTGATTCTTCTCTTCCTCAGTAACCTCCTGACTCAGATTCGCCGCCGGCTGTCCTTGCGACGTCGAGTTCTCGGCCGTCACACCCTTCGATTGCTCCCTCAATCCACATCGCGGGCTGTTGGTGAAGGTCCTAGTACATTGATGGTTGATCCGCGTCGACTGAGCCCAAGACTTGCTGCTACGGCCGGCCTGAGCCAGTGACCTCAGTATTGAAGGCTCCATTTGCTGTGTTCGATCTGTATGCTATCGACTCTGCATGGTATTGTATTGATCTTGTGAGGACGCGGAAACAACATGGCTTGGAATCAAGTTGTCAATCGCGCATTCGAGAATTATGACATCACTTCCTCCTTTTGTTCTTGCACAGCCACATCAGCATGTCGTGTGCCAAACAAATCATCAACTTCATCTTGGATCTTGAGCCGCATGCCGCGTCTTCATTCAACAAATCGATTTGGTCCGAGGAGACTGAAACATTACTTCCAATTTCGAACTGGATCAGGAGGATTGAACATATCTTTCTAGGCAATATTATTTACAGGGGCCCGCCTTCTATGTGCTATAACAGACTCTCTATTCCTTTGACCGTTTACGCATAAGTTGCGAAGAACTTTACACTCTTGCCGACGCGCTGGTAAACAGGCGACGTCTTGCCTTGTGCGCCACGCAGAGAGTACTGGCCACCTCCCTGGGCATACAAGATGTAATCTTCATCAGCACCATCGTACTCGAGATGGCACCATGGTGACACGTCGAAGCCTGCGATAGAGACACCGAGGAATTCGCCCTTGGAAACATTACCATTGGTGCTCACAGGCACAGTAACGGTGTCGAACACCCATGTCGTCTGGTTGGCAAAGAAGGATGCCGTGCCCAGCTGCGTCCACTTGTATCCAGGAGTCAGCAGGTCCTCGTGAGAGCTGAACTTGAACAAAGTCAACGAAAGAGCAGCTTCCTGGTGTCCACGAGCCACATTGAGCGAAACACTCTCGATAGTGCCGTCTTGGGAAGCAGGCCAAGTCTGGTAAAGAGTGAAGAAGTCAGAGTCGCAAACAGGACTGTAAACAGCAAGAGCGGGCGATGCATCACCAGCTTCCGTCGCGTTGCCAGTAGCAGTCGTGCTGTTACTCTTCGGGAACGCAACAGTAAACTCGGCATCAATGGAACAATCCAGATCTTGGACACTACCATCGGCATTGAATTCAAGAGGCTGGTAAATATGACCACTGAATCCAACACGCGGATCTCCTCCAGGCACAGAAGTACCAGACCACAGGTACGTAGTCTCTCCAGTGGTTGGATCAACAAGAGGAGTAACACCCTCAAATTGACTGTTACATCCATACCCAGCCAAAATCTGACGAGTCCAAGGTCCCTGGATAGATTCACTGCGGTAAAGCAAGGCTAAGGTGCCATTACAGTAACCGCAAGTGTTGCTGCCGCCAATGTAGTAGTAGTCTCCACGCTTGAAGATATCAGGTGATTCGGCTTGTTCATCGACAAAGTCCAGCTCTGCAGTGGCATTGGAAGCGACTGGATAACTGACACCAGTGGTGTTGAGGAAATCATCTGTCAATTCGCTGATATGGAGGGTCTGGTAGACTTGAGGGAACAAGCTGCCAGCTCTAGGGTCGCGGAAATTCAGGGCTGAGAAGACAAGGTAGCCCTTTCCGTCGATAATCTCGACGGCATGATCTGCAGGTTGCAAGCCATCGAATTGAGGGTCAATCATCGCAGGAGATGATTGGAAGACGAAAGGTCCGGTTGGCGAGTCCGAAGTTGCGACTTGGTAGCCTACAGAGCCAGCATTTGCCCATAGAATGTAAGTCGAGGCATTCTGGTTGTAGATGATATGAGGACGACCACAGCCTCCTGATCCGGTGCATGGGTTCTTTCCATCATCGATATCGAAAAGGTAGCCTTCGTATTGCCTATATTCAGGTTAATTTTGCATCACATCTATCTCACGTCTCGGTACTGACCAATTCAGCAAGTCGTTAGACGAGTAGCTCTTGATTCCGTAAAAGGCATCTTTTTGGGAAACAGAATTGCCATAGAGATAATATCTGCCACCGAACTCATTGATCTTGGCTCCGACAGCATCGATCTGGTTGCCATCGGTATCAAACAGCAATCTTCTGTTGTTATCAAAAGTGACTGAGCCAGCAGTAGTAGAGTTGCCCCAGACTTTGGCACTAGCACAAGCAGCTGTTGCAAGTGCAGCGAGATACGTAGAAACTCTCATTATGGTATCGGTGGAAGCGTCTACTTGCAAGGTACTCGAGGGGCTCTCATACACTTATATAGGCTTCCTAAATCACTCAACCACAATACGAAGAAACCGAGCCCAGGCCAGACGGCGTGATATCCAGACCAAAACAATTAGCTCGCGAAAGGACCCGCTCGAAGCAATATATGAGCTTCCTCCACATGTTGTTTTTGCCGAAGCTGCTGCCATTCGAACTCCAAAGGCGTATGCGGTGGAGAAGTGATGCCGTCTTATATGCACAATGACAATGCCTTAACTTCTTGCATCCATCGTGCCTTCTTTAGTCTCATTCTCTTGCATAATGGATTGTTCTTTCGACTCGTCTATCTTTGCTTTCTGCTCTTCCCGTGGATGCAGATGGAAGATCTTATTTGTGTTAGCCGAGACAGAGTGCAAGCAAGCTTGTTTTCTCCCCAAAGCCTTCTCCACGTGAAAAAGAAGGGTGTCGATCAGGGGATGGGATAATTTGCGCGACGGACTTCGTTATCCCGAAAATACCCTCCCTTCTCGCTACCAACATCAACTTTCTCACATCCAGTTTACAAGCTTGTTTGATGGCTTCTTAGGACCGTGTTCTCTTCACTTCCAATTGTTCCGGTAGATCAGGAGTTGAGAAGGAGTGGGAAAAAAAGATAACTAATGTTTCGTGCAATCCTCCCGGGTCCCGCTTTTTCGAATCTGGGCCATCCTGCAAGGACGCACGCACGCCATGCACTCTATGTCGATCACTATCGCGTAACAACCCTTGTGGATACTCTCACTCGTCGGCTGAACTTCTATATACAACAAGCTTGGACGGTCATGACTTGATCTTGTTCGTATTTAGCAACCCTTCTACTTGTCTTGGTCAGATTAAAGCTAACTAGAGCTATTCAGATTTTTCATCAGGCGAGGCTTCGCTGAAGCTAGATATAGCCACTCGTCGCAGATGTATGCACGGTAAGAGTCAAGAGGACGCTTCCTTCAGGGCTTATGTTCCCAGGAGACTGGTATGCTAGAACTTCTCGAGTCTGAGCTTTCCCTTCACCCTAACGAGTCGACCATTTCTATATTGCCGCCTCGATATTGTGAACACCGAACGTATGAAGTCGGTTGGAGTACTCGGCAGAGGAGGGCCAGTGTCTCTAAGGTGTGATCTGGCGACCATCGACCTCTGGTCTTCTTCTTGGAACCTCGAGGCTGATTCCTGCTGTCGACCCTCCTCAATCATGGGTCTGATTGTGAACCCACAGATCTCCCGTCAGGACTTGGTTGGTTTGTATTGTCCTTTGTGTGTATCCCTCATTCATGCATAAGATCCATGATATGGCCAAACGCAGTTCTTCGGAACAGTTCCATATCATTAGCATGATCTGCACCTGTTCGCGAAACCTTCTTGCCATTCTTTTGTAACCAAGACCATGGGCGGAATGCAGCTGCCTCTTTCTCGTTGAAAGCACCGTCTATTCGTACAGCAAATCTCTCAAGCACCTGATCGGCCAGCACATTTCGTTCGAAATCGTGGAAGCCGAGTTGCTCGATCATAGGCACTTGCCGTAGAAGTATGTCGATGATTCGATCTACTTTTGCGGGAAGAGGAGTGCTCGAGGCTCTGGTCGCGAGTTAGCAGAGTATATCACAATTCTCTTTTGGCTAGGCTTACCTCGTGCGGCCTTGCAGGTCTGGGGCATCCATTGCAAGTCTCCTCAAGTTTGGCAACACTGGTCCCGGGGCTACTGACCAGTCATCAAGTAGGAAAACGCCATGCAGGTCACAGCAATACATGTCTGGATGTGTTTTGCCAAGCGAGGTGATTGATTTGAGTGTGATGCTACATTCCACATGGAACACCAGACTCTTAAGCTTTGGCAAGCTCGACATCATGTCAGCGAATTCGTCATCTCCTAGCCATGAAGCCTTGAGATTGTTGTAATAAGCCCGCGTTCTTGTCCAGGGACGAATGAGGAGGATCTCGAGGTCTGGAAGCTTTCCTAGCGTTTTAATACCTTCGACTGACAGCTGGACACCTCCGTCGTAATTGTGGAACTCTAGCTCGAGGTGGCGTAGTTGCTGCATTGGTTCCAGTGCTTGGAGTACATCTTGCTCAGAGCCTTTGACTTCAAGGAACAGTGTGTCAACCAAAGGCGTACAAGCTGCCAAAACTCCAACGGACACAGATGGAAGTCGGATGTGAAGGATTCTCAGATTCTTGAACTTGTTCTCGGGGTCCGACCAGACTTCTCGAACCATAAGTGGTTTCAAGAAAGGCACTATATCCAGTCTCTGTAGATTCTCAAGTTCCGAAAGCTGTGCAAGTACCTCCTTGGGCAACGAATACTCCCATCCTCGACCAAACTCGACGTTCATTAGAGAAGTGCGGTTTCGCAGAAACTTGTTTAGCTTTTCGGCATCAAATATCAACTCGAGAGGCTCGATGGCATGGAAGTCATTCAAGCGAGGGCAATCGGACTCCAGACGTTCAAGTGCATCTTCGCATGGATGACCACCCCAATAAGAAAAGGACTCTAGGCGAGGCTGTATGTACTGGCTCAAGAAAAGCTTCTGGTTCTTGCGAAGGCGGACTTGATCAAGTCCAATACAAGTCAAGCGTGTGAACTGTAGGTTCTTATACTGTGAGTGGTACTTGCCCTCATCAATGTGCCGAAAGTAGAGTTCTGTAATCTTGGCAGCATAGTACTGTCGGCGAGGACGAGGCAAAGCAGCCAACGCTCCTGGAGGTGGTGATCGCCAGAGAAAGTCAGTTGCCAGGTCAAGCCACTCTTTGTTGACCAGAGCAGCACGCAGCAATGTTTTATCATCATGAGTGTCCGCAAGGCACTTGATGATCATTTGCAGAATCTCGGGTGGCAGATGTGGCACATCTAGGCCTCTCTCCGTGTTATCCATACTGGACTTCCTATGGAACAAGATGCGTGAGTATGCAGCAGTGCTATGCTCAAAAAGTGATGATGTATGGCCGGTCCAATGATTTTATCTGGCGTCGAGAGTACGAGGTCGTGCACAGCTCGCACCTGCCACCTGATGACGTTCCCAACAAAAGGCGGAGATCATTTGGCAAGCCGCAATCAATTTTCCAGCGCACCTTCCTTTCAGATCGCAAAGAGCAAAACTTCCCGCGAGCATGTGCAAGAATCCACAAGACACAGCGAAGTCAGTTGTTAAATGATAGGCCATGTCACAGGCAATTGCGGCTACTGCGGCGACCATTCAGAAACCCTGAAATGCCCGTTACTCATCGCTGGCTCTACTAGCCTTTGGAGGCAAGTCTATGCGATTTTGACCTTCGGTGGCCCCGTCTCGAGCACAACATTTCCACTGCAGCGCCCTATCGTTGACATCTAGAACCGTGATGACCATTTATCTATAACTTTACACCGTGACTCACCTCTCTATTGACCTACCAGGCAGGAAACACACTCTGACATAACTTCACACTCCCTACAGACCACACCAGGGAAACAGAAGTACATTTCCAGGCAATTGCGCATACCAATCTACACACTCTCTCTGTCAAAACACCAACAGATACTCACCATGTATCTCCGCGCCATCCACGCCGAACCCTCAATCCCAGCCCTCAAGGCTTTCATCGCCGCAAACCCACTAGGCCTCCTCACAACCGCCCTCCCCTCGACAGACCCATCCCACCACTTCATCCAAACCTCACACATCCCCTGGGTCCTCGACGACCCCTCACCAGACACCGACGACCTCCCCATCCTCCGCGGCCACATCGCACGTCAAAACCCCCACGCCAAAGTCTTCATCGAACACGCCGCCGCAAACCCCGGAAAACCATTCACATTCCAACAAGAAGTGATGGTACTATTCAACTCCCCACACCACTCCTACGTCTCCCCAAAACTCTACGTCAAGACAAAACCAGAGTCGGGAAAAGTGGTGCCCACATGGAACTACTCGGCCGCTCAAATCTACGGCACCGCAACCGTCTACACGGACTCAAAAGCCGACAGCACGATCGCTTTCCTGAACAAACAGATCCGCGATCTCTCAAACAAAGCAGAGACGGAAATCTCAAAACATGAGAAACCCTGGGAAGTAGACGATGCGCCGGAAAAGTATATTGAATTGTTGAGGAAGAATATCATTGGTATTGAGATCAAGGTCCAACATTTGGGTGGTAAACACAAGATGAGTCAAGAGATGGGCAAGGAAGATAGAGAAGGTGTGGCTCAAGGGTTTGAGGATATGAAGACCGAGACCGGTGATTATATTGCAAAGACGGTTAGGGAGAAGGGTCAGCTTAAGTAGAGTAGCGTCAATTTAAATTTAGACATACAAAAGTACATTCATCTTCACGATTGACATGGTTTGTGAAACGGTCTGTCCTTGCTTTCTGTCAATATGAATGGGCTCTTACCGTGTTGTGTGGCACCTCTGATGATCTACCAAGGAGACGATATTTGGTGGTTGAACGGGTGCTTAAAGAGATTCTCTCAAATAACTTGCGTCTGAGCATCAAGAACCTCATGAGTTGTATCGGCAACCCACATTCTAGAGAGAAGCAGTCTCAGTGCTTTACAATTACACATCACATCACATCACACTCAAGATTGGTTCAGTTCAATATTAACAAACTTTGGTATCATTCTCTTCGTTCTATGTATCCATGGCCCCATTTTCAAAGGAGGGGTATACATTTTATGAAAGGGTTAAAATAAGGAAATAAGTCATGTCAACACGCTGCCGTAACCATAGCTTTCATCCATAGCTTAGATGAGCTGGAGGAAGGCGCGGTTGATGGGAGAGCGAAGTGGCTTGACGTCCTTGTAGAAGTCGACAGTCTTCTTGGCACGCTTGGCGATACCCTCGGGGGTGAACTCGAACTTCTTGTAGACGTCCTTGTAGGCACCGGAGGCACCGAATCTGTTGAGACCGAACTGCTCGTGAGAGTACTTCTCCCAGCCGAGAGTCGACATGACCTCAACGGACATGGTGGGGATACCGTCGGGGATGACCGACAGGCGGTAGTCCTTGTCTTGTGCGTCGAAGACTTCCATGCAGGGCATAGAGACAACACGGGCAGTGAGGTTGTGCTCGTCCTTGAGGGTCTTGACAGCCTCGAGACAGATGCCGACCTCGGAACCGGTGGAAACGAGGGTGACATCGGCCTTCTCCTGCTCGAGAGCGACGTAACCACCCTTGGAAGCCTTCTCGATGGTGGAGCCCTCGAGCTGGGGAAGGTTCTGACGGGTGAGGGCGAGGAGAGAGGGGGTCTCCTTGCTGGTCAGGGCAACGTAGTAGGCAGCAGAGCACTCGTTACCGTCAGCAGGGCGCCAGACCATGATGTTGGGCAGAGCGCGGAAGTGAGCAAGAGTCTCAATAGGCTGGTGAGTGGGACCGTCCTCACCAAGACCGATGGAGTCGTGGGTGGCGATGTAGAGAACGCGCTGGTGGGACAGAGCGGAAAGACGGACGGCACCGGCGGCGTATGAGACGAAGTTGAGGAAAGTACCACCGGCGGGGATGAGGGTACCGTAGGCAGCAAGACCGTTCATGATGGCGGCCATGGCGTGCTCACGGACACCGTAACGCATGTAGCGACCGTTCCACTGACCGATGCCAGTGTTGGGAGGCTGGAAGTCGACGGCCTTCTTCCAGCGGGTGTTGTTGGAGCCAGTCAAATCGGCGGAACCAGAGACCAGCTCGGGAACAGCCTCGTAGATGGCCTCGAGAACGGACTCGGAGAGCTTTCTTGAGGCAATGGCGTCGTCGGTGGGCTTGTAGGTAGGGAGGGACTTCTGCCAGCCCTCGGGGAGCTTGCCGGTAAGACGGCGGGCGAGGTCGGTGTGGGCCTCCTTGTGCTCGGAAGCGTACTTCTCGAAGAGCTTGTTCCACTCAGCCTCGGCGGCGGCACCGGCATCAGCGGTCTTGTGGTACATGTCGTAGACCTCCTGGGGAACGACGAAGGACTTCTCGGGGTCGAAGCCGAACTGCTTCTTGACGTGCTTGATGTCGTCGGCCTTGAGGGGGTTACCGTGGACACCACCAGTACCCTGGAGCTGGGAACCGAAACCGATAGTAGTGGTGAGCTTGATGACTGAGGGCTTGTCCTTGACGTCCTGGCATCTCTTGATGGCATCCTCAATACCCTGGAGGTCGGTGTCACCCTTCTCGACGTACTCGCAGTGCCAGCCGTAGGCATCGAAACGCTTCATGACATCCTCAGTGAAGGCGCACTTGGTGTCGCCGTCTGATTGCTTGTCAGCGAGGCCTGGGCAAATGCGTATTGATTAAGTACTCACCAATGGAAATGTGGTTGTCGTCGTAGATGGCAATCAGGTTGCCGAGCTGCAAGTGACCAGCGGTGGAGGCAGCCTCAGAGGCAATACCCTCCATGGCGCAACCGTCACCGAAGAAGCAGTAGGTGTAGTTGTTGATGAGGTCGAAGCCGGGCTTGTTGAAGGTACCAGCGGTCTGGGCCTGGGCCATGGCAAGACCAACAGCGTTGGCGAAACCCTGACCAAGAGGACCAGTGGTGACCTCGACACCGGGGGTGTCGTGAGCCTCGGGGTGACCGGGGGTGATGCTGTCAATGGTCTGTTTTCATGTTAGAAGCGATGCATTGGTTCCGGCAGTCTCTCGAGAACTCACTCTGAAAGCCTTGATGTCGTCCATGCTCAAGGCATAGCCGAACAAGTGGAGGAGAGCATACTGGAGCATGCAACCGTGACCGTTCCTGTGAGCCAATGCTGTTAGCAGTCTTCTCGAGAACTCATATTCGTGTTATCGGCATTTGGTGTCGGGCTGAGCTTTGTGGAGAAGCTCCCCCACCGGATCCCATGATAACAAAAAAACAATCATTGTATCAGATACGACCCGACAGCCAGCCCAATCGATTGGTGAGGAAGAGACTTACGAGAGAACGAATCTGTCTCTGTTGACCCAGTCGGGGTTCTTGGGGTTGAAACGCATGAACTTGTTAAAAAGAACGTGCGAGACGGGGGCCATGCCCATAGGGGCACCGGGGTGACCCGAGTTGGCTTTGGCGGTCGCATCGACCTGTGGGAGTATCTCATGTCAGTCTGGTCCATCATTGACTACGCTTTGGCATGGCAAGCAACGTGGATGTGGCGACTCAACAAGCGGTCACGTCTCCTTGAAGCTCCATGGAGGGGTATTGAGCGGTGGGTGGGGTGAGACTTACTGCGAGCAGTCTGATGGTGTTGATGGCGGTCTGGTCAACTTCTCCGTAACCCATTTTGAATGATTTGACAGAGGTATGTGATGATAGAAGAGAAGAAAGAACGCTGTTGATCTCCAGAGAAAAGTGTTGTCTACGTTGAGTCTGAGAGCGTCCCACCAATGACGCCAGAGAGCCGAGAGAGGGCCGGTAGAATCGGAACATCCGTGCATACTGCCATCTTTCCTCTCACATTAAGACCGAGAAGCTTAACAATCTTCTGTCAATGGAAGGCTGCGGATGAAACGAGGCAAGCTGCACGGATGAATTGACTCAATAGAAATATACACCGACAAATAATCATTTGCACCTTCTTTGTCATGTCCTTCCAACATGTTTCTTCCTCGAAACACCCCTCTCCTCATTTTGGCAAAACTTGAGCGGTGTCGGCCTCTCAGGTTGCCGAGTTGAACATCTCCGGCTTTTGCATTCTACCGGTGGGCGCTTACTCTACAACATTTGATAGCCGCCCGACTGCTGATATGGCGGCTATCCTGGCTGACCCCTATTGATGTTTATATGCCGGAGAACCTTTGGATGGACAATACCCGAGATTGAAGAACTCCATACCTTGCCACGGCTGAGAAGCACTGTCTACCTTTGCGAGCTCCTGGTCGGCTTTCTGGCAGTTGGATGGCCCCCAATGACCACCATTGAGGTTCCAGACACTCCATCCTCCGCAGTCGTTTGGTGACAACTCTAGAACTCCGGAGGGTGAAGGTAATCCAGACTTGAACAATCAACGGCTCATCCTTCAAAGACCCTAAAGCACGGTCAAGAGGTTAAGTGACCAAGAAGTAGAGACAGCACTTTGGATAAGAATACTAATGCTAATACATATTTGTAACTAAAGAAAGGAATGACTTTAGTTGAAGTAAACAAATGCAGGAAAGAACGACCCTTTTGTCTCTGTACAAGATATATAAGCCCTAGCTACTAGCTTTTGCGGGTTACTCTAGTAAATAATCTAAGATTTGTGGTTTGGTTTAGTAGTACTAACGTAAAGCAACTTCTGAGCGTCCAGAGAGATGTAGCTACTAGCCTTTTAACTCGGAGCAGTGCTTCTCTATCACGAGCTACGACGATTCTTAGGGAAGCCACTATTAGTAATTGCTGCGAGTGGCGGGTGACGGTAAAAGCAGGCTTCCTATTGTCATCGAACTCTTGCAGCTATACTCAAAGCCCTCTGGGCACGATGCGAGCACAAATGATGAGGCCCTGGAGCTTTGTAGTCGAGTTGTCTTCGCTGTTGGAGCCTTCGAATCGTCATGAGCGCAAGGCCGAGGTCAATTTTGGCCCAGTTCGGCTTAGCCTTTTCCAAATTTAGCCTCGATTGACAATGAGAAGGACAGCTGGTTGTTGACCCTGAGCATTTTTTGTTTGAAACCAAAATCAATAGAACGACGACCCATCTTATATAATTTCGAAGTTGTTTCTCTTCTCCTTCGACCTTGAATATTTTGACAACTTCGTCACTGAACCCTGGATCCCGATCCTCGCCTTTCGACTTTCCAGCAAGCGACGACATCAGGATGGCGAACAATGGCGTGTTAAAGCAGAGGAGTGCAAATGGAGAATTGAAAGAGAAGGACCTGTTGCAAAGGCAGGTCGATGGATTGTCGACCGACCGATCATCATCTGGAAGTGCGCAGACAACCTCGCAACTTTTGGTTTGCGTAGGAGGAATCTACGCAAGTTTGTAAGTCCTGCCCACATACAAAAACATCAGAATTACGGACTAACGAAATGTCAGCCTAGCATGGGGTTTCCTGCAGGAACGCATCACGACGTCCGTGTATGGAAGTTCTCTGGCTCCGGAAAAGTTCAACTCTCCGGTCTTCATCAACACAGTACAATCGACTTTTGCGGCACTACTTGGATATCTCTACGTTCTGTCCACCCGCAAGACGTCGAATGACCTGCCTATCTTCCCTACCAGCAACATTGTTTTCCCCATGTTCATGGTAGCGGTCACGTCTTCTCTGGCCTCTCCTTTTGGCTACGCTTCTCTCAAGCACGTCGACTACATCACCTTCATCCTGGCCAAATCATGCAAGCTTCTCCCTGTTATGGCTTTGCACGTTACTCTCTTCCGCCGCAAGTACCCTCTTTACAAGTACTGCGTCGTGGCACTTGTGACAGCTGGTGTAGCTGTTTTCACTCTGCACCATCCCACCTCTTCTAAGAAGAAGGGTGCCGATGGTAGCAGTGCATGGGGACTTCTGCTTCTCGGCATCAACCTACTTTTCGACGGTCTAACCAACTCGACTCAGGACCATATCTACAAATCATACAGACCTTACACTGGACAGCAGATGATGTGCGCACTCAACCTCATCAGTACTTTGTTGACTTCGGTTTATCTGTTGATCTCGCCTTACATCGCCACAACACCCGTCGGAGCATACCTTGGCATGAGTGCCAGTTCTGGAGGCGAGCTGAGTTATGCCATTGACTTCATCTCAAGACACCCTAGTGTCGGATGGGACATCTTCGCTTTCGCAGCTTGTGGTGCTCTGGGTCAAATGTTCATTTGTGAGTTATCGTTCCTCGGCGTACAAGGATAATCAAGAGCTAACTCTTCTGGCAGTCTACACTCTGTCGACATTCGGATCACTTCTTTTGGTTACCGTCACTGTAACCAGAAAGATGCTTACCATGATATTGTCAGTGGTTTGGTTCGGTCACCGTCTTACTTCGATGCAGTGGGTTGGTGTTGGTCTTGTATTTGGAGGTGTCTTTGTCGAGGCACAGCTCTCGAAGCAAGAAAAACTTGCCAAGGACAGAGCAAAGAAGGAGCAAGTCAAGTCGTCTTAGATCGACCAAACTACAGATATTGCATAGAAAGAAATTGGATACATAGAAGGTATTGCGGGCAACTCCTTAGAAGCGTATTCAAAATATCATATTTCAGATAGACTTAAAGCATCGGGTACAGATGCTTCCGAGCAATTCTTCATTCGTAAACCATACTCGACAGATCGATCCAGCCAATACAAAAGGTAAAGCAGGAACCTGTTTCCATGGCAAAGTTACGGGCTTGATCGGAACAGCAAAGTGGCCGTTTCCTTCTTCGTGTGGCTTTCCACGCGTATCGAGGCTGCAGAAGTTTACTTTGACATCTAGAGTTGTAGATGCCATGAACATCCTATCTCTGAGAGAGACTTGAAATGCAGGATCTCAATGCCCACTCGTCATCTCAAATCATTAGCATCCTCTTTCCAAGCAGGATCACGATGAATGTCCTCAGAGAAACGTCAATCATCTGGAGACGACTCGAACGTGCGAAAAGAAGGACCGAGCTCTGGCTACCCCACAAAATCCACGAAAGTGGCCGGATGCAAGTGATGTCATGGCTACCTCAGCTGTGAACTGTCTCCACCAAGGCAAAATAACTTCCACCTTATAAACACTTGGTCGCTCTTGCATCTTGACGCTCCATCTACTTCTTAAACCCAAGAAACACACCCTCTACAACTCACTCAGCTTTCTACTCAATCCACATAAACACCGCCACGATGTTCCGCTCTACCATCATCCGCAACGCCCGCCTCTTCAGCACCAACGCGCGCTTCCAGAAGTCTGCCACTGAGACCATCAAGGAGACCGCCCAAGCAGTCGACAGAACCATCTCTGATGCCGCCGTCAAGGGTATCGAGAAGGGTGGTATGTGATCTTCTACCTCTATTCATCTTTTTCTCATGAACCTTTACTGACATGTTTTCTCACAGAGCAAGCCGCCGCATCCCTCAAGTCGGCCGCAAACGTAAGCGCCGGTGAGGCCAAGGGTGAGGCCAGCAACATCGCCGGCCAAGCACAAGGCAAGGCCAACGAGCTCGCCGGACAAGCCAAGGGCAAGGTCAACGAGATGTCTAGCTCATCACCCACCACCGGTGAAGTCAAGGGCAAGGCTTCGGAATTGATGGGTGAGGCCAAGGGCAAGGCCAACGAGCTCTCCGGTCAGGCCAAGGGCAAGGCCGAAGAGGTCAAGGGAAAGATGTAAAGTGTTCTTTAACACCTCAGACACTTGTTTTCCCTTGTTCTTGACGACAATACCTTTTCATGCTACGATATGAGACGACAAACTCTTTTTTTAGTTAATGCAGGTGGAATGGGCGCAGCGGTCCTGTTCTGCCTCGGTTCACAATTCACAAACTCTTGTAACTCTATCAAACGTCCTTCCCATGTTCCTACGCGATCTTGTTCCTGTGTACTGTCAATATCCCCGTCAATGTCGAGTCCGAGTTCGAGTACGAGTACGGCCATCGAGCATGTCGTACTGCGACCAAGCACAACAAGTCCACCAATCCACAAGTGACTTATGGATCAGTTCACTAGAGTACCACCTTGACAGTGTCCGAGCACCAACTTTCTTCTCCGTACGTTCGAAATGCGAAAATACGCTATCCACAGCTGACCCTCAATCCCAAATCTCACGCATCCAAGTCCACATGTCCGCAGGGTAACCCTGCCACACACATATTCTCGAGTTTCGCCAACCATCAAGCATCCACATACTTCGATCGATCATTCATATAACTCTTATTAGCCTACATTCAACCCTTTCCGTACCAACTGACACGTTTTTGCGTTGCTTGCTGACATTTACAGTATTCAATGTTTGGGAAAACTGTCAATGATTTCACCGCGATTTGGTGAACGGATCAGGAAAACAGTGTAGATCCGAACGATCAAACAGAGTACCAGATGGCCTAATCTTGACTTGATCGGTGTAGACGAACATCCGGTACTCGTCCCCCTATCACTAGGACAGGGAGGAGAGTGGTGAATGGCACGATGCATGATGTCGAAGTTCAGGACAGGGTGACACCGGTCAACATCAGCCGTACTTCGGGGGAAGACAAGAAAATTACAAGTGAAGCAAAAACTTTAGAATTAGAATATAGAAACAGTAGGAATGCTTGCAAATGTCCTCGACACCGCTCGCTGTAGAAGTACAAGAACAAGAAACGAATGCTGCCGGACCCAAAAAATATCCCTTTCTAATGTACAGCAAGGAAGCAATTGATCTCAATGATCTGACTGTGCAACGTCATGGGTCTCCGTTGCTGATCTCTTCAATCCCATTCCTTCTCACCCTGTGTATATGCTGCTAGGATATGATGATGCTGAATCAAATCACAAACCTCTCTCCCATCTCATGTCATTCTTGCAGACTCCACAGAGCGACATTTCGCAGTTTGCACACTGCCATGCCACGTCTGCTTCTGGGGTATGCTTGTATCTGTCTTCAAGGCCCTCAAGTGGAGGAGGAGTACCAGGATATCTTCTCTGAATGGTCGCATAAGTCCTGGAGAAACAGCGAAAGCACTCGGTACCAAGTGGCACACCTCTATAGAATGCCGGTTCGGGCAGTTGAGCGGGATAGAAAACATGCTCGCACGACCAGATGGGATCGTGATAACTATCATCAGGCTCTCCGCCAAAATCAGCGCCAGTAGCCTCCCAAACACGATGGCCACCACCGTCAAGATTGACTGGACGCTCAGCGAAGGAAGTGGATGGAGCTGCATCTGTGGAGACATTGGATGTAAGGATTGCCGGAGGGAAGGTGGTTGCTGGAGCGGGAGCTGCGGGCGTAGGGGCCCCAGCGTTCGTATCACCGTTTGGACCCGCCTGTGGCATGACTTCAGTCGGAGTGTCAGGCTCTTCGTCTTCGTCTTCATCACTGAAATACCCGTCCTCACTGTCAGGGCTAGGAGGCGCGCAACCTCCATCACAATCCTCTATGGGGAGCAGACAACCCCAACACCAGTGAGCACCACAGCGGCATTGCATGTGGCGACAACCATACATTCTTTTCACTCCATGCCCACATCGTGGGCACTTTTTGTAACCGTATGTTGCGAGCATTGCTACCTCGTGGTCCTGGGCACTAGTATCACATGGTGTACCAAAATGAGCAACTTGCTTGCAGCTGGCGCATATACCGATGTGGCAGCCAGGACAAGAGAAGCAAGCACCAGCAGGTAGAGTCGAGAAGTTGCTATTGGGTCGAGCTTTGATGTTACTGACCTCCTGCCACATGCGCTTTCGTAGTTCTTCGCCACTCACGGCGATGGCATGATTTGGTGGCATGGAGCGTGCATTCAAGATTAGGCGATTGAAGTCGGACATGAAGTCATTGAGGTCAGCGTATCGTGATAACCTTGCAGAGATGTCGTTGAGCCAAACCATGGGCCTCTTGGAAGGCTTCCAATCATGTCCATGAGCGGCAGGGTCCGATGGTCCTCGGAAGAATTTAGCGCAATCGGTAGCCTTGAGGGATGCCATGATGCGAGGAAGTTCTCGCTTCAAAAGGCCCCAAAGATTGATAGGATCTGCTGAAGGTGGTGACAGAACAGCACGATCCGGGATGAATCTGGAGCATTGTGGAACAGGGCAATACGTCTTGTTAATCGAGACCCATTCCTCAAACTTGAGGCGGTAATCATCGGCTTCAGTAGTGGTGAGGAAGTCGAGAGCGACTGTGGTTTGAAGGATATTACAGCACCTCGGCGGCATCGAGGTTGAATCATGAGTGGCAGCAAGGAACATGGACCTGATACAGTCTCCGCAGTACGAGGTAGGACATGTGCGGCATGGCTGGAGTACCGCATCGGCAGCCTCACAGCAAATATCACAAACTCTCTCAAGCTCTTTCTCCTCTGGCAGAGTGGCATCTTCTTCACTCTTAATGGGAGCTGGTGGGCTCTGTGGGCGCGTGTCAGAGGCCGAGTCTCGACGTGTACGGAGGTAAGACATGTTGTCAACCAGAGGGTAACGGGTGTTAAGATGCTGACGCAGATTGTGAAGCGTGGTGTTGGGAGAGAAACCAGGGTCGGGCACAGGTGGATCGGGTCGCGAAAAAGTGAAATCCGAAGACGGTGGAGAAGGATGAGTTGGCGAGCGAGGATGAGCAAGTTCCTGGTATGCTGGCTCCTGGCGGGGCGGACGACGAGGGGGAGGTTGGTAGGGACCGGTTTCTGGTCGCTCTCCAGCAACACGACGAGATCTACGAAGTGCGTGTTGGAGCGGGCTCTCTTCACGTCTGCGTAGTTGACGCGTCGCACGTCTTGTGATACGGACAGACGACATGATCAAAGTGTCGATAGCAAATGGACTTTGTACTGGGGTGCTGGGGGGATTGATTCCAGGAGATTCGGAGACAGGTGGGATGACAATGGCGGTGTTGTCTATGGTGTGGTTTTGTGGCGAGCGATGGAAATGCAGACGTGAGCGGACACTTTGGTGGACGCGTTGGAACAGAGAGCGGATTGTACGCAACGTCAGGAGGGCTCGGCGGCGGTGCTGGTCTTGTCGATGCCCATGTGCCGCTTTGGAGACGTCCATGAAACTGTATCTGCCATGTTAATCAGGCACCAGCACAAAGCTTCACGACCTCCATCACGTACCTGCTGAGACCTTCTGCTCTCTGCTTCCAGACAATCTCGATTGTCGGCTTCTTGGATGATGCCAACTGTTTTTCGATGCACCGAGTACAAAATAAAGGAATGTCTGTCTGGGACGAGATCTGGTACAGTCGACGCAAATCTTGTTAGCAGACGAAAATAAAGGGAAAGAGACAGTCCAGTCCTACTGCGGCAAGCACCATGACCAACTAGCGAAGACTTCCACCATCGCAACTTCCCTTTCTCTAGATCAAAAACACATGACTGAACACCTTGCTGGATAAACGAAAATGCATGGGTATACTTATCTAAAAAGGACCTATAGGTCCTTGTGCCATCAAATTACCTCCTGATGTGCATGCAAAAGCTGGACTCCCAAGCATGTCAGATGCTAAGATCCTGTCCCATCTCTCCTGAACGCCCCCGTATTAACCCCTTCTCAATCAGTTCAATCCTTCTTCGACGACTTGACCAACCAAGTAAGGAGATCAACCTTGGTCACAACTGCCATAGCCTTGTAGCCACCCTTCTCGGATGTCTTTTCGGTGACAATGGCGGCGCTGTTCCACTCGAAGAAGCGACTCAAGGCACTCAGCTTGGTGTCCTTTGTGATCTCGACAAACTGTCTGCGTTGAGGGTGGCTCTCAGTCTCGCTGCTGGTGGCTGCCTTCTTGCGCTCCTCAGGAGTCTTGATGCTGATGTCCTGAGTGTTAGTCACGACCTCGTTGATCTTTGTGAAGTCGAACATGACATCGCTGACGCGAGAGCTGCCAGTTGCACGACCAGATGACAGGTATGAGAGAAGGTTTCCGAGAGTGACAAGACCGACAAGACGAGAGCCAGTACCGGCCGAAACGGGGAGCTGATCGAAGCCCTTCTCGCGCATGGTCTCAATGGCGTCTCCACATGGCGAGTCTGCGGAGATGGTGGTAACGGGCTTCAAGCGCAGATCTCTGATGGTGGCATCACCGTAGCCATCCTTATTCTTGCCGTCCTCGGACTTTGCGACAGGTGTGGTAGGGGCGGAAAGCGGGGGAGTAGGAGGGAGGAGGTCGTTGGCGGCCAACCAATCATCGTCGACAAACTGTTGACGCGGTTAGTAAGACGGCAAACATGACAATGACAGTCTGAAGACATACCTTGCTCAAGTAGCTTCTGATGCTGTCAGGCAGAATGACAACAACGACATCGTCTTCGGTGAGATTGAGTTCGGTGCAGGCCTTGACACAGGCGGCCATAGCACTACCACTGCTTCCTCCAACCAGGAGACCCTCCTCTCTGATCAGCTTTCTCGAGTACTCGAAACTTGTGCGGTCGTCGGTCTTGAACCAGGTGTCAACACCCGACTGGTCCAGGACGTCAGGAATGAAGTCGTAGCCGATACCCTCGACCTTGTAGGGCTGGTCCTTGAAGTCATCGTTCAAGGCAGCGGGCATAGCAAGGATACTGCCGTGGGGGTCGGCAGCGATGATCTTGACGTCCTTGTTGTGCTTTCTGATTCCTCTGGCCAGACCAGTGATGGTGCCACCAGTGCCAGCACCGGCGACGAGTGCAGTGATCTTGCCATCGGTCTGCTTCCAAATCTCTTCAGCTGTGCCGAGCTCGTGGGCTCTGGGGTTGTCGGGGTTGATGTATTGGTCCAGGATGACGGCGCCAGGGATCTCCTTTTCCAGTCTTCTGGCGACACCAATGTGACTCTCGGGACTGTCGTAGGCAGCCTGTGTGGGGGTTCTGATGATCTCGGCACCCAGAGCCTTGAGGACGGCGACCTTCTCTTGCGACATCTTCTCAGGGAGAGTGATGATGACCTTGTAACCCTTGACGGCGCCGACGAGGGCAAGACCAATGCCAGTGTTTCCGGAGGTGGGTTCGATCAAGGTGGTCTTGTCGGGGTGGATGCGGCCAGAGGCCTCGGCAGCTTCGATCATGCGCAGGGCGATGCGATCCTTGACACTGCCGCCAGCATTGAAGAACTCAAGCTTTGCGTAGATGGAGGGCTTGAGACCGAGCGACTGAGGGATCTTGTTCAGACGAACGAGGGGGGTGTTGCCGATCTGCTCGGTGATGGTCGACATGACGACCGGGGGGTGTCTGGGGTGTGACTTGATCGACATGGTGGATGTTGATCGAAGTTGTGGTAGAGTGTAATGTTGGGTGGTAAGTACGGGGTGGGAGGAAGGAGTAAGAGAGAGGAAGAGTAAGATAAGTAAAGAAAGCAAAGGCTCGCAAAGTGAAAGGATGGTCGCAGTGAAAAAACAGGCAGTCTGCTGCTTGGACGCCCGTCGACGCCCTGTGAAGGCGAGCTGCTGGACCCTTCAAAGCTTGTTTGATTTCTTTAGTAACGCCGAGACGCAATGAATCCTGCGCATAACGCCATCACAATCAGCCTCGTATAATTCTTCTCATTTGTCGCATAAGTGAATATGGCCTGATACATACCTACAGCTCACATTTGCTGTGCGATCCAACCCCACCACTGCTCGACCTGTGTCTTTTCCTCGCCCTTTGCGCTGGCGTTGCCTCCAATTACGCTCACTTCAATCTCGGCCTCTTTCATCTGCCCAAAGTTAAAGTTGCCCTCACCGCCTTCACCTAGCCATTCCCTGTCCTCATCGTCTCCCTCAATGTCTACTGCACTGTCAAGCAGTCCCTTTGCCCTGGTCGATCTGATCTTTGTGATTTCCTCTTCCAAGCGCTTCTTGACCAGCTGAGCAGGCAGTGCAGTAAATAGATCCAGCTTGTTTGCTGCAATCAAGACGGGGATTCCTGCAGGGCCTTTGCTGGTTTTTGCTCCAGTGTGTCGCTTCTGCAATGCAAGTAGAATGTCGTGAAGATAGGTAGCTGCTTCGGCAAGTCCTTGAGGGCTGGAGATGGCGGCCGCATCGACGACGAAAATCAGACCCTTGAGAGAGGTAGCCGAAGTAATGGCATCGTAGGCGTGCTGGCGAAGTTTGCCATGGCCAGGTGTGTCGGTCACATCGATCTGACGCTCCTTCTTGGTCGAGGGGTCATCAGAAGCGCGGTACTTGTGCGATTCGGCGGTAACGCCAGCTGGAAGATTGCAGGTGACGGTCTGAGGAGCTTGCGAAGTGTGGGTAGCAGTGGGTGTGCCGCGCTCGAACTGTACGTGCTGTTAGTGTCTGTGTCGCTCAGGTGTAGCTTGAACAATCGCACCAGAGTGAGAAGCGTCGTCTTGCCAGCGCCACTGGGGCCGAGCAGGACAAAAGATGGTACAACGACAGCGGCGCGCTGACGGTACAGGAACAGGTGGAAGATGATGGGCAGCGACAGCGACAGCAGCAGCGTGAAGACAATTGCTCCGAGCGATGGGCTGAAGCTCCATGTGAGCCACTCCCTCACAGTATCCATGTCTACTGCCATTGTTGTCTCTGCTTGTAACAGCAAGTCTGAAGATGCACGAGAAGCTAAGGTATCCACTGTAAACTCCCGTCGCTGGCTTCCCGATCACGCTGCTGCTTTTCCAGCCTGCGGCCGACCACGCTGGACGCACATGCCGGAATCTGGGGCACTGCCGACATCATCAACTCTATTCTTCCATGAACCTGGACTCGTTCGCTTTCAATATCCATCCATCAAGATGCACAATGTTATTCAACATTGAGAGAGGCTCTGCTGAGAGCTAGAATTACTGGCCCCTCAACTGGCACCCTTCTCAACTCTCAACTACATTGTGCATTTTCATGCACAGTGACATTGACCGCACTGGTCTTGAGCCTACGTTGCTGAAAACAGGCAAGCCCAATCATTCTTGGTCAAGATATATTCGGTGCGTGTTCTCCTCAAGATGTCGTGTGATATGTACCTACGCTTCCGATAAATCTGGCACGTCTTCACGTTACCCAAGTGGTCACATCGTCATCCAAGGTATTGACGTCAGCCTGAGCAAACGACATGCGGAGCAACTCCTCGATGGTCATGAGTGCAATTTCTATAACTAAACAACATCTGTGAAATTTCTCCTTCATCGGCAATCCAAAATATTCCATAGTATCAATATGTTCGGAAGCAGCAACACATTCGACCCTAACAAGGACATCCCTGATCTCTCAGGCAAGGTACATATAGCAACGAGAATGCTTTGGTCCTCTACTAAGACATCGCAGGTCTTCGTCGTGACGGGGGGCTCGGCTGGTATTGGATTCGGTATCTGTGCCCACATCCTACAGCACAACCCTGCTGCCTTGTACCTCCTCGGCAAGAAGGAGGAACACATTCAAGAAGCCGAAGAACGATTGAAGAAGTTCGGAGATGTCTCCAAAATCCACTCTGTTCAGATCGAGCTCGAAGATTTGAAGCAGACTGACCAGGTAGCCAAGGAACTGGCTTCAAAGCTCGACAGACTGGACGGACTCGTTTGCAATGCTGGCCTAGGTGTTGGTGTCTTCAATTTGACCAAGGACGGCATTGACTCGCACATGCAGGTCAACCACATTTCACAGTTCCACTTGACCCAGACTCTGCTCCCCTTGCTACAAAAGACTCCTGGCAGTCGTTTGGTTCTTCAATCCTCGGACCTTCATCGCGGTATTAGTGATGTCAAGTTCGAGTCGCTAGAAGAGCTCAACAAGGACATCGGCGCTATGAAGTTATACAACAGAACCAAACTTGCACAAGTTCTGTATATTCGTGCTTTGCAAGACCGCAAGGAGAAGGCTCAGCTGGGTTTCGACGCCGATGCAAAGGTTGGACCGTACATGAATGCTACTCATCCCGGAGGTATTCAGACAGACCAGCAAAAGCAAGCAGAAGACGCGTACGGTACTCTGGGAAAAATTGGTGTTGCAGTGGTGAAGCCCCTCCTGAAGGATCCTGTTGATGATGGATGTCGCCCAGCACTCTTTGCAGCAACAAGCGAGGACATTGTCAAGGAGGGTGTTCAAGGACAATACGTAAGTCCTGGCAAACAGTCTACTGGAGACACGGTCACTGATGAGTGCACCAGATCGTGCCTGACCGCAAGGTCACCACCCCATCTAGTGAGGCTCGTGATCAGCAGCTTGGTGAGAATCTATGGAAGTTGACCGAGAAGATCATTGTGGACAGACTGGGCTCTTCTGTCCCCTACAAGCTTCAGTATGCTCAGTAGAGGTTTACAGTATCGGCTTGACATGAAGTAATGATATCCAAACATTTCATCACCACAAAACCATTTACGACCGACTAAGCAGTTAGAAAGCAATTGCTTCGAGCCCATTGAGCATCCCTCGTCTCCATCATCTTCCTCGTCTTCCTCATCTTCCTCCCCTTCATGCTCTCTATCGTCGTTCTCCTCGGCTCGCTTCAACTTCCCAGCTCTGTTCAGGCTTTGGTAAACGACGATAAGGGCTTCTTCGACATCAACATTAAGATCGTCCTTCGCGGGGATGCCTCAACGAGCGGTCGAGAGCATCGGCTTCACGAGTCTGATGAACATGGGCACGGCGGTAAGTGAGGCCTGTGATTGCTTGTAATTTTAAGCTACTGCTTGAGGTGCGCGATCGGCATCGGAAGCTTCTGGATTGTGCGTGCCTCTGCGAGATTTAGCTGCGCTTCATTTCCAACACCCATACTTGATTATACATGCCAATAGACAAGAGGCAATTGGAATCAGAGTGTTTGTCCAAAGAGAGTGGTAACATCAGATGCCCTCACTGGACATCTCGCCTTTTCCGGAGAAAAAAAAAACATTTGGAACAGTGGGCATTGATTCAATGTACAGTAGCCCCCAGACCTGCGTCAAAATCGAGCTCTCTCCTCGTCCGACTACCAGTGCAAAACCCCTGTCAAACTACAAATTGATCTTGTGTTTGTTGCAAATATCCTGTGAAAGCGATCGCTTTCTTCGCTTTCATTGGGCATTTGCACGTTATCAAAAATTATTGTACATTTTGATGTGCACACACCCGGCACTATTGTGCTTCTGAGATGCCAGATGCCATTGCGACTTACAGGAGCCCCTAGTTCTGCACCAAAATCGAGCTCTCTCTCCGTGTGCCAGTGCTGGTACAAGAAACGTGTCAAAATGCAACAAGGTTTTGATATCGATGCAAATGGTCAGTGAGAGCTCTTTGCCTCTGAACTTGGCATGTTCGCAGTTGACGGGTTGAATTTACCAAACACGCAAAAACAGGCACGAAACCTGACATACAGCTTCGTCACGGCAATAGTATCAGTCCACACCATCAGCTTATTGCTATAACAGGATGTCAACCAGGTCATGTGGTTCGAATGAGGATTTTGGCATGTTATCCGTGGACCACCCTGACCCCACCAGGGTAGATGTTCGACACTGCTACTGCGCATCGCCTCGACTACAGCTAGACCGTGGTTTCGGAAGAGGGGTAGATGTCTGTTCCCATCCAGCAGCGACAAAGACGGACAAGCCATGCATGTGCTATCAGGTCTCTTGAACAAAGCCAACGCGTTCTGGTACGCGTCTTGCTTCAACGCAGTCATCAACGAGCCTCCTCGGTACCGCATCATCTCAAGTCGTCATTGCCTAGATGCACATGCTTACAACGCATCAACGAGGTTCACGAACAAAGGAATTGATCGTCAAGCAAAGCAAGTAGAGAAAAAGCAGACGTGGATAGTCGCCGCGCTCACTGCAAAGACCAAAGAGGGAGTTACACTCAAGAGCAGCGCTTTCCACCCCCGACTCGATTCTCAACACTTGCGGCTTATTGCATGCGCCGTCCTTCCGACCGCGGCGCTTCTCTCAAAGTCTCTCTCAATTACAAAGCGTGTTGATCTTCTGACAGACAGGTTAGTGGCTGAGCAAGAGGGGAATATCAGGACCTCGAGATCGGCATGAGAGGCAGGCAAGGCCAGACTTGCTCATCTAGATGCCGAAGTGCGCAGGATGAGTTATGGAAAGCAGCTACGCGTCGGAGAGAAGGCAAAAGTTCTGGCAGGCAGCTACGCGTCGCGGAAAGCATCGGGTCCACGGTTCTTGCCTTCTCCAGCTTCACCGTATGCGCATTGCATATACAGCACTATTGAATTCATCCTTTGATCGGTACTTTCCAACATCACGACGACGACATGACGCGTAGTTGATTGACAAACCCGAAAGACTGTTGAGACTTCGATACTTTCAAAAGTCTGCTAGCGTTGAATACGTCAGGCAACGTGTGCGATGCAAAGCTGCTCAGGAACTGGATGGGGGAAGGAAGTCTATCAGGCAGCGCTGACGGACCATAGAAAGACGCGATCCCCACATGCCAAAGTCACTGGACCATCAGAAGCAATGTCTCAAAGCTCTGTGAGACGGAGATGAAACTGCTTGGTCGTCAAGCTTTCAAGCCACCCTGAGGTTGTGGTTGTCCATGTTCTTTCTTTGACAGCACAGGCCAGCAGTTCGCTTCATCAAAGGGGCTGACGAAGTCGTGGAGACTGCTATAAGGCGGAAGTGGTGTTATGAAAAACAAGGCCAGAATTGCGTCTTCGGTGTTGTGCAGAGCTAATGGTGCTTTCCCGCGTTGCTCAGCGTCAGTTCGTGACACGGAAGCCTCAAATCTCCGTCGTGCACCGTGGATTGAATCCCTGCCCACACCATGTTGGAGTATCGAGTATGGCATGAGCATGGTAGAAAGAAGGTCGATTGGGTATACTTTGTTCTAATCCGACACCGAGGTAGAGGTTTAGGGGAAGTGGGTCAAGTCCGATCACCTGGGTGTTGTCAAGTGCTTTGCTCACCCGGAGAGCTCTCCATACAATGATTGGCTTCTTGACAAATACCTGTTACATTTCCTGCAGATTCGACTTATAGTCATGATCTTTCGTTGGGAGCAACACAGCTGCAGGAGTATAGCACGTTTCTAGTCAGGCCATGCCGCGCCAGATCCTCGAAGCACAATCAAGTTATGCCCATGTATTGTGCGTGAATATTTCCCTGGTTGAGATGCTGCAGGTCGCCGCTCCATAGACTCTTTAGATCCGTAAGTCGCCCCGTGCGGAATACGGACCGGCGCGGGTTTTGGCAGGTCTCTTTCAGCGCCTACTCTCAACGACGGAAGCTCCCCCAATGAAGCCGCCGGATGTGCCTGGATCTATGGAGCCCCGCAGTAAGATGGATATAGCACGCACGTTCGCCCTCGAATTGTTCACGAGATCTGCGGCAAAGTGCTGCGGCAGCGCTTGCCTACAGTATCAGAACTGGCCACAGCACGGGCACATGTACATTACAGTACTGTACACTCGTTGTTATCCTCCTGGAACGCACCCAGAAGGCTGGGACTCACCGACATCGTGCGTTTGGAGAAGAGCGAAACTTGACGAGTCAACCGAATCAACCAGGGCAATGACAAATCGGCGCATCGAGAACCGGAGCGAGTGATCAATCCGCATAGTAGATACCAAACAAGATGTTCTGACCTTTACTCCAGGCTGCGGTGTTCAAGAGACATGCATTTGTCTCTGGATGCTGTTCAACATGCAGAGTCGATTGGGCATTAGGATATTTGGCGGAGTATTCTCATCTTTGACGTCGAAGCCACAATTGCACAAGAAGCCATCTGATCGGCGTGCGCTATATGTCAGCCAGAGTGCAGTCGTTGCATCACAAAGAACCGATCTGCTGGACCGAGTTGTGAGAAGCAGTCGTGACGCGAATATCGAGTCACCAGATTGTCGTTTTTCGATAAGAATAGACCATTCTCGAGAGTTTGCCAGAAGACCGGACAGCGCTTTGTTGAGACAAAGAAACCTTTCCGACATCAGGCGCTTGGCCGAAATTCTTTTCGTAGATACGGACGAAACCAACGCTCATGAAACGAGCCGAGTCGGGGGATGAAGGATGCGGTAGGGTGCATGATTGAGCTGCAAAAGGCGACAGCGGTGTGTAGCAGTGAGATAACTTTCAAAATGACCCGTATGTCAGACTGATATGGGTTGGATGCTGGAGGCCGTCGCTGGACCAAGGAATTCGTTGAGCTCCAAGGCCTTGACAAATCTTGGATTCAAAAAAGGCCAGAGCAGTGGTCTGTCCAGTCGTCGACCCATCTGACTCGATGCCTATTTTCAAGAACCGTCGGGTCAAGGTGGTTGTAAAGCTATACTTTTTGCACTTCTTTGTTCTGAATATAGAGTAGACAGTAGGCTCTTGGAGGAATGTGAGGTGAGAGGTAGTGAAAACCAAGCTAAGGCATGCAAGGCGAGCGGTGCCAATCCTGCATGGGTATAGTCATGTCGCTTACCAGCCAATCACAGTGAGCGCTCACAAATGAGCAGCTCCAACCACCTCTCCTCTCAATCCTCCATCAAGACATCTCCGGGACGCCTGCACGTCACAATTCGTGTGGCTTGAACATCCACCAGGGGCGGGAGGCGTAGTTCAGATCGGAGCAAGGGGAAGCAAAACATCTGAGTCATTCGTCATCCCCCCGACGGAGCCGATGCCGCGCGCTCGAGACATGGTCAGTACGCGGCAACCAATTCTCTCCAATGTACATGTTTGTTTGCGGTCGGGTTCTTGTTGGAACCACGCCTTGGTATGTCGACGATGCTGCTGAAATGATCAGGACCCACTCCGCATGGCATGCAACTTGACGCGGGTCGTGGCGTTGCTTGCCGCCGCCGCAAGATGCACCCTCTCGCGCATCTTCTGTATCAGCCCGGTTACGGGGTTAACTGACAGGAAACGGCTGGTCCAGCGACCGACCCAGAAGAGACAAGTGCAGAGCTGCCCTGCAAATGTCTGCATTGGATCTCTTTCCGGATCTACCGGGCCGAGCGGTTTGTTACGGGCCTTTGTCTCGGATCGAGTTACTGTGCTGACCTGACAAACATTCTATCCTCTTTTTTTGTTTTGGATTATATGCCGCCTACGGTAAAACAACAGGGACATGTCAGTAAGTAGAGACGATCGTCAGCACTCCCCACTTAGATCCAGCCCACTTCCGTTCAAGCAAGACGTACCGGCAGTAGCCCAATTGGTTGTATACCACGCTAAGTTCTGCCGACAACCCAAGCGCTGCCAAGTAGTCGAGTTGTTGTTCCTGCATGTGTATGAAGGGATCACCTGCATTTGTCGGCTCATGATCGAGTCCCTAATGATGAACCTTTGCACCTCCCAGAGCAAGGAGCTCCGCGTCTGCGTGATCAAGGCCGAAAGGGCCTCTGTTGCATTTGAGTCGAATCATCCTCCCTGGCTTCGGGGTTAGGTAGGTAGACCAAATTCGGCAACAAGGCTACTGCAGCTTTCCCGTGTTACGCTTCTCTCTTCGCAAGAGGCAATTAGAATAGTCTAAGCTCTCCATGGCTATGATCATAACTGAGGCTGAACTAGTCCCCGTCGATTGGGTTCGCGGTTGCCTCGAATACGCAACTTCTTCGGTCAGGTCGCCTGGTACCCTTGTGGTAGAAAAGAAGCGTCAGATCCTTCTCAAAAGCCAGACGAGTTTTGGATCTTGTTGGCCTTTTTGAAACTATTCATCTCTTTCTTGTAAGTAGTCCACTACTACATTATCGCTGGTCTCGAGTAGGCACAGGATCTTCTACAATGAACACTATATCTTGTGTTCATCGTCGCCGTCATCGTCTCTTATTAACTTCCTCGCAGTCTCATAACAACACACACGAACCATCATCAACAGGACAATCAACAGCTTCAAACCTGAGCCTTCAAGGAAAAGTCACAAACTTGCATCGACGTTCACTCACCTTCTGCGCCAACCTTCTGTGCCGACACATCATTTCCTCACTGTGCGTCTTGTCATCTTCTGTTGATCTCGCAATCAATCCTGAAACTGACATCTATCAAGGTGCATAGAGGCGCTTGCAGATCCAGCTGCTCACGCTCAGACCATTTAACATCTTGTGTGGAGAAGAAGATCCTTGTAAGTCTCTCTTATGCATGACAGATGCCGAGAAGCAGGAATGCATCCTTCCTCACCGCCATCTCGAATCATGTCGGGGCTTTTTCATTTTTCCCTTTTTCCTTCTGGTTTCGGTCTGCAGCATACCGAGCCGACTCGTATCCTCTATGACAAGTCATTATCTGTCTCGGAAAGAAACAAGACCATTGCTTACCATGGCATCTGTGCAGGTCCTATACATACTGGCTTCCCACGTCGCATGTCAACTGCCTTTCCGACCTACAATAACCGCCTTCGCTAGTTCAACGCAAGAATACAAGAACATCGTATCCGGTCTTCGGCAAACACGCAATATATCTTGCTTGCTTAAAGCAGATATCCTCTTTTTCATCTGTGGCGTCGTTTGAGCCTTGGATCTGAATCTGAATCGCCATTCACCAGGATCGCAGTAGTCTGATGCACCTCGGACCCATCCGCTGAACCAGCCTCTTCGGTCGATAGATCACCAACAACTCAGGGCAGAGTTCAGAAAACAGCGAAGTCTAAAGCTGACAAGCTTTTGATAACGAGTTGTAAGTTTTCGCTTCACTATATCTACAGTTGTGTTTATCCCGATGCAACGAATGTTTCTCGTGGTGGTGCGACGTTCCTTCCCTCAAATCCTCACCATGCAGTTCGATCTGGCGCTGATTAGCAGCTGCGGCACAGCCAGCCCCACTTCCTGCACGAAGATAGCATCATCAATCTGTTCACATGAATCTGGTCGCGTCGATGAATTCTGGTATGCATTTCCCCTTTCCATTTTTATCTGATGGCTTTACTGTTATCCCGTCTGCCTTTACCCGGAAGAAAGTCTCACATTCTCACATTGCTATTGTACGAGGCCCTTCAAGATTTTTCTCGATTTCTCAACCCAACACGAAGCCGCATATTGCGAGTGTTATGGTGTTGAGTCTGTCCGTTGTACGACGGATAAATCGCAATGCATTGTTGGCCAAGAATGTACAGGCCTCGACAATATCCGATTGTCTTGGTTTCGTTCGGACCATCTAATTTGAACCAGAGCTACTGCTAACACTTCGTCTTGTCAGGGACAGCATTCCTGCACCTACGGCACGATTATTCTCTGCCACCGGACCAAGAATGTCTTGAGCAACTCGGAGTTCATGCACATCAGCCTAGCTACCACAATACCGGAAGCGTCGATCCTCTCCGACGTGACGACGGCCTGGGACATTCGAGTGCGAGCATGTTCTCGCTATCCAACAATTACATCTCAGATCGATCGGTAACTAATACTGACCAGTAAGTCTCTTTTACTTTTCGTTTCGCAGTCACATGAGTTGTGCACCTTCAACCCCTCATTTCGTGCCGCCGTAATGGTTGGGTATTTTCCCAGCCTAAAAATGATTGGTCTGGCATGGTTCATTTTCTTGCGATATGAATCTACCCTTCAGTCCTTTGTAAATCACCCACATCTTGGCCGGCAACGTGCCAGCACTTTTCCGTGAATCACAAGCCTGGCGCTGCTGTTACAGACCTGCGGTTGCTCATGCACGTTTCATTCCCAACATTATACTTCGCGCGCTCGCGTTGTCAGCCTGATGTTGCACATGCAAGCCTTTTCCTGCACTGCGTACCTCAAGAAATTCTTATTTTCCTATCGACATGAAACTCCCTAGAAACAATGACTGACATTCTCGCAGCGAAAGGTATCACCCAAGTGCGACAAGCTTTGCCGCTGCTGCTGGGGATAGTACTGGTTCAATTTCAACCAGTCCCAGTTCTGCCACGTCTTCATTGGCCTACACTGCAAACTACCCAAACCATTACACAACGTATGCGGCGCCTGTCGCACCTGTCCAACACTTTGTCAATCAACCTGGGCTGAGCGGACGCATGTGAGTCTGGACCCTTTTCTTGTTATCTGACATGCCTTGACCGGCGTCAATTATTCATTATTGATCAAGAGTTCACTGTTCGCTGACACAAAGACATTGTAGCCTGGGTGACCCATCCCAAGGTCTTGCGTCCTGGCGATCTCCCATAGGTCATTCGTTGTCACCCTCTACAACCAGTATCGCCACACGCGACTACAACATCCACTCAGGTAACCTTCCTACGCCCAGCCATCTGTCTTCTCCTCCGACATCCACCTATACTGGTTACTCGGAGACCCCTCGTTCATTGTTGACTGGTATTACAACTCCCCTCTCTCCTTCTTCAAATCCACTCTTGTCCGCGCAAATGGCTTCATTGAGTACTACTGGATATGGAACGCATCGCAGCGAATGTCAAAACTTTCCCTGGGTACAGCACGAAGCGTTCCACAATCTCGAATGTGAAGGCCAGGAAGTTGTCCCTAGGATCCACGCCAAGATGGAGAAAGGCTTCTTCTTGTCGCCTGATAGATCTTGGACATGCTACCGTCGCAACTACTTTTCAGTCACCTGCTCGTTCGAATTGACACCACACATCGGTAATGGAAGACTATGCCTCAATGGTCAAAGAGTCCAGGCCATGGGCATGAAACTTACTGCAGCCGTGGACGGACAGACTGGCAAAGGCGTCGAACTCATCCAACACACACCAAAGAGAGACAGGGGACCCAAGAACGCTATTCCTATCATTAAGATATCTCCCACTCCACCCAATGGCCGCCCTGCCGAGTCGACTCTCAGCCCGCATGGCGTCTACCATGTGCCAATGTCTTCTTTCCACGCCACAGGTGTTCCTACTGGTCCTCATCTTCCTTTCCAGAACACTCGAGATGAATCTCCGGCATCAAGTCGATCAACATCTCCGGCAGGCCGAAGACATGAATATTCCTCCTTTGGCCATCTGGCTAGCAACCAATTGCCAATGCCAGGCCAAAACATACAACACACTTTCGAACGCGTGCAATTCAAGTCAGCAACTGCTAACAACGGCAAGCGAAGAGCATCTCAGCAGTACTTCCACCTCATGGTTGAGCTCTGGGTCGACGTCCGCGAAGATGAGACCAGAAAGCCGAAATGGGTCAAGATTGCTTGCGCGATTAGCGACAAGGTTGTGGTACGCGGCCGAAGTCCCAGTCATTACAAAGCAGAAAACCAGGGTGGTGGTTCATCATCTACCGGTCGAGGTGGAAGCACTGGAGGCTATGGAAACTCTGGCGGAAGCTATGGTGGCTTGAGTCGTGGCAGTTTCAGTGGAGCCGGTTACGCCACCGGTCCCGGAAACACTGGAGGATTCCGTGCCAGCCAACAGTATCAGTCAGCAGCGTCGCCAGAACAAGGATACTCTTCCAGTGCCGGATCAAGCGTGGCCGAGCCCGTTGACACCAAGCATACGCTCGAAGCGGAGCCCACACACGACGAGGACATCGCCATGCAGGACTTTGCCGGTTATCAATACATCCCCGCCCCCTTGTACGATGGCACATCAGTGCAAGGCAAAGCTGAGAGTCCGACTTCGATGTCTGGAGCCGGACAGGTCAGCGACAAGAAGTACTCGATCCGAGAAGAATACCCTGAAGCGATGCCCGGAACACAATGGAGCATTGGAGGTTGCAATCGCTTCCAGGGAGTCGAAAGCAGCAGAGGGTACTACCCAGCATTTAGCACCACTGGGTTTTGAGGCGAGATGCACAAAATTGCAAACAGACATAGGCAAGATGTGTATGAGACGGAGTGTCAAAAGGGGTCCATGGTATGGGTTGGTTTCTTTATCTTTTCTCTTTTGTTCATGGCAGCTTCCTTCTGATGGACAAGCTTTCCTTGTCACATGGTCACAGTCATTTTCTCTCAAGGTCATGATGTTAATGGAGTAATGGATGGACGAGAAAAAAGAGGACAAAGGAATTGGCGTTTCGAGAGGGTTGTCAGAAGGATCGAGCCATGGATAATGATACCCCTGGACGGAATTTGGGCAGTACAGCATGGAAAGGCGAAAGAAAGTGATGGCTCACGGGACATGATGATAAGGATTATGAAGGGAGGCAGCGCTGATGTAGTTTATGTTTTCAAAATGCATAAGACACAAGGTGTCTGTAATATCAACTGTATTCCTGTTGAGATGGCATGCATAGTCAAGATGTGAAGTGACAGAAGCTGTGATAGAAGTCGGGTGTGTCGGCCAAAGTGGGTGAAGTCGGGCATCCGGTGGATGGAAGATTCCAGAAAGCGCGGGTCGAGGCACAGCGAATTGTTGAAGGAGTTGTGAAATTCAAGGTTTCGGGAACGGTTTGACAAGAGTCATTTGTCGCAGCTAGAGCCAAATGGTGCTGCCAAAAGTCTTTGGCCGCACAACCTCATCGCCGTCGACTACGACTAGAGCCAGCAGCAGTGCCAGTGCCGCCGACCACTCGAAACCAACAGGCAGAACCTCTCCCGATCCGCGCCCGTCGTCTCCGGCCTCTCAGCGCCCAACCCCGAGCCGTAGCACGAGCAGACCGTTGTCCCGCTCCCCGGAGAAAAAAGCGAGCGCCAAACACTCCAAAAAGTCGTCTTTGTCGCTATCGCCCAAGAAGAAGGACAAGCCACTCGACCCCGACACTCACCCTCTCAACCTTCCTCCAGAGCAACGCGCTCGCCTCTCTCGACTCTCCGCCAGGATGGATCAGGAAAAGCAACAGACCAATGGCAACGGCACTGCCGACAAGCCTGTCCAGAACGGTGACGGCGCCCCGGCTCCACCACCGCACAAGACTCCTTCGACCCCTCCACCAAGCACCGAGGATGCTGAGGCCTTCAAGGCTGCCGGAAACAAGTACTTCAAGGCTGGCGACTACTCCAAGGCTATCCAAGAGTACACAAAAGGTTGAGACTCTTGATTCGTCTTTCGCCCGCGCGCATGCTGACACTCTTTCACTTTAGCCGTCGAGGCAGACCCCAAGTCGCCGACATACAAGTCCAACCGCGCTGCGGCTTACATGTCTGCTGGCAAATACATCCAAGCGTTAGACGACTGCAGAGAGGCCGACGAGCTGGACCCCAACAATGCCAAAATCCTACTCAGAATGGCTCGCATCTACACATCACTGGGCCGCCCCAAGGAGGCTCTGGAAACCTTTGACCGTATAGACCCTCCTGCGACTCAGAAGGACCGTCAGCCAGCCGTCACCATGAACCACCACGTCTCCGAAGCCGAAGAACAAATCCGCAATTCTACCTCTGGTTCCATGGCTATTTTCGCCCTTGATCAAGCCGAGAAGGGTCTTGGATCCTCCGTCACCAGGCCGCGAAAGTGGGCTCTGCTCAGGGGTGAGGCCTATCTGAAGATGGGAAATGTCAATGCTTTGGGTGACGCACAAAACATTGCCATGTCCTTGCTGCGCAACAACAGTGCCGATCCTGAGGCTCTCGTACTCAGAGGTCGCGCTCTTTACGCTCAGGGTGAGAACGACAAGGCCTTGCAACATTTCAGACAGGCCATTAGTTGCGACCCCGACTTCAAAGATGCCGTCAAATACTTGCGTATGGTTCAAAAGCTTGATCGCACAAAGGAGGAAGGAAACGGCTACTTCAAGACTGGAAAGTACCAACAAGCTGTTGATACATACACCTCTGCGCTTGAAATCGATCCTCAAAACCGCGGCACAAACTCGAAGATTCTCCAAAATAGAGCGCTTTGCTATACTAAAGTATGTTGTGCTGTTATCTCCATCCAAGCCTTTATATCTAACAAGTTTTGCAGCTCAAGGAATGGCAAAAAGCAATCGAGGACTGCGAGCGTGCATTGAAGCTTGACCCCAGTTACACCAAGGCACGCAAGACAAAGGCCAAGGCATTGGGCGAGTCTGGAAACTGGGAAGAGGCTGTCAAGGAACTCAAGGCCATTGCCGAGAGCAACCCTGAGGAACCGGGAATCGCAAAAGAAGTCCGTAATGCTGAGCTCGAACTCAAGAAGAGCAAGCGCAAGGATTACTACAAGATTCTGGGTGTTGAAAAGGACGCCGATGATGGTCAGATCAAGAAGGCTTACAGGAAATTGGCTATTATCCATCATCCTGACAAGGTTTGTCACTCGCCATGACCATTTTAGTCTACTGCAAAAGCTAACCTCGTAAATAGAACCAAGGAGACGAAGCAGCAGCAGACCGGTTCAAGGACATTGGTGAAGCCTATGAGACCCTTTCGGATTCTGAAAAGCGTGCTCGCTACGACAGTGGCGAAGACCTCATCGACCCTTCAGAACAGTTTGGCGGTGGTGGCTTCGGCGGTGGTATGGGCGGCATGGGCTCGCAAATCGACCCCGAAGTCCTTTTCCAGATGTTTGGTGGACAGATGGGCGGTGGCGGCTTCGGAGGTGGTGGTATGGGTGGTGGTGGTCGCAGAGGAGGTGGTGGTGGCTTCCCTGGCGGCTTCCACTTTGGTTGAAAGGGCTCTTTGCTCGATTTCATCGAACAGACTCTCCTTCGAATCATTGGACTTTTTTCAGAAAGGGACTGGCCAGTCCCTACTACACTTCATCCGCACGCCGCTCATTCGACCCTTTCGATTCTCTGCCACATTGTTTAGTCGATTTACACAGTACATTATCTTTGGCATGACGGAGCAAGCGAAATGATGTCTACAGGGCGTTGCATGGATTGGAGTTCGATTGGAGTTCGATGCCAACGCAAAAGTTACAAATCTGGGTATAGAATGTCTAAAACCTTTTCAAATACCACTCATCCACGCAGCAACTTTTGCATAGTACGAGACTGAACAGAGAGGATAAGAATGTAATCTTGCGAGGCTTCGGTCTCAGTGCCGTCCGTATATCTCTGCTCGAGTACTCGTACACCAGGACATTTCGTTGTTCTTTTGTGCAGAACAGACCTGCACATACGAGTGCAAATGCTCTCGTGATAGATACTCACGCTTCATATCTTGCACGGCGACGCTGCACTTCTGGAGTGTTCTATCGATAACCTTGATAACCATCACCACCACCGTACAGTACAGGCTTGTTGCCAATTTGCCTTGTCCAACTGTTCAGGAGTCAGGACCAAATCTACAGCAGAACAGCAAGCCGAAAACCGTTGAACAGCAAAAAAGTCGGAACGAAAAGAAACAAGTGGAGAGCGGAGCCAGAAAGAAGCTTCAAGCAACCCTGTTCTCCAGAATGCTCCACAGCCTCCACTTGAATATTTGATTGCGAACATGGTTCTTCACCAGTGAAGAACATGAAGTCATGCCGGTTGCCGTACACTGCGACAGCTCACGTGCAAGGCAGCGATATAGAAAGTCATGGTGGCGGGAAGAGAGAGGCAAACGGGCATGGCGTGCAAACGACGCAGGTGGCAGTGACGGATGACAGCAGAGGCTGTGAAGTCAAAGCCAAGGCAAAGGAAGCATGCAATGTCACGATGTCAGAAAAGAACGTTTCTCTCGAGAACGTGACAAGCTGCGGCAGAGCAAGACACGCGCCGTCATTAGATCCTTTGCTTCTCGGCGTAGTCTTGGGTTCCTGGGTGCGATGCGACTGTCTAGTTCTCACTTCTGCTCGAGGGCAATTATGCAAAAGGTTGATAGAATGAGGTGCGTGTTGGATACGGGTGTTGAACAAATTATGTCTCGACCAGATCTCCGTATTCAAGTCGTATCTCGGTCGGCGTACTTGGATGCCGGCGCCGGCGGAGCAGAAGGCCTGCAATCTCATGACAGCGCACGGGGCATCTGACTAGCTGCAAACGAAGCACGAAATTACTTCACAAGGCTAGACTTGCGTGAAAGGATGGAACAATAGGTGGGATAGTGGACCAGCGGCCAGCCAGTGGGCAAAGCACGGCTGCGCCATTTGGCAGTGACAATCAAAGGCAACAAGAAAGCGCAACTCTCCTTAACGTCGGCCTGCTTGTTCTTCCTAGCGTGCTGCTCACTTGCTGATAATTTCAATCCTGTCACTCCTTCAAACTTCAGCCTCATCCTTCCTTTTCCCTACGTCCCCTCCTTTCTCAGCCTCTGTTATACCGCGCATCAGCCCTACCCAATTCTTGGATATCATCTCTTCACCGCACAACATCTTGACTCGAGGCCGAGACTCGAGCTGCTTGTTCTTGCCAATCCGGGGTTAGCCAACGAAAAGGCGCAGCACCGACAAACATCAACACCAAGCAACAAAAGCTCGTCGTCTCCCCCTGCTTGGTTGCAGTTGACCTCGATCCCCTACCACAATCATGCGTCGCCCTGTGCTTCTGTTCCTCATTCTCAACCTGGCAATTGTCGGCTTCCTCATACACTCGGTCTGGACACTATTATCGCTCCTCGTAGTTGATGGCTCGGAAGATGCAATCTCTCGCGCAGAGCTGCCTGCTCCTGGCTCAGACTTGATTGATGGCCGCCCCCAATTGATCCCCAAAATCATCCACCAAACATACATCAACGAGAGCATCCCCGAAGTCTGGCAGGAGCCGCAAAAGAGCTGCATTGAACTGCACAAGGATTGGGAATACAAGCTTTGGACCGATGCTTTGTCACGCGAGTTCATCGCTACCGAGTACCCTTGGTTCCTCGAGACTTTCGACAACTACGAATACCCCATCCAGCGTGCAGACTCGATCCGTTACTTTGTTCTTGCCCACTTTGGTGGTGTTTACATTGACATGGACGATGGTTGCAACCGCCGTTTGGACCCTCTTCTCTCCTACCCTGCTTGGTTGCGTCGTACTCTGCCCACCGGTATCTCCAACGATGCAATGGGCTCGGTTCCTCGTCACCCCTTCTTCCTCCGAGTTATCGACGACCTTCCTCGCTACAACCGCAAGTGGGTTCTCCCCTACATCACAGTCATGGCTTCCACCGGTCCTCTGTTCTTGAGCATCATCTGGCGTCACTGGAGCTCCGAAGGCCTTAACGTTGGCGATGGCCTAGATGGTGGCAGAGTCCGCATCTTGTTCCCCGACGAGTACAACTACCACCCCTGGAGTTTCTTCACCCACCACCTTGGCAACTCGTGGCATAGCAGCGACGTCAAGCTTATTTTCTGGGTATGTCAATCTTCTGATCCATTACTACTTTCCGACCAATTGCTAACATTGAAAAACAGATGCTGAAACATTGGGTCATGCTCACTGTCGCCGGCTTCCTGACGGCTGGTGTCGTCTTCGCCATCTCCTACTACGCCTACAACCGCTTCTTCGTCTCTCATAGACCCTGGGCCATGTCTGTCCGAAAGCGCTTCCCAATGGGCCTCTTCAGACGCCTCAGCAGCGGCAACGTTACCTCAAAGCGACGACAATCTTATGAGCTAGTACGACGTGACGAGGAGGACGCCATGTAAACATAAACACTCGGCCGTCCCCAGCATTCTCACACACAACCTTTTTAATGCATATCACATTTTTTTCTCATTCGTCAGAACTCTTCATGAGGAGTCCAATGTCCTGCCAGTTTTACATTTAGCGACGGCGTTCAAGGTGGATAGTGGAACTTTTACCACATGGGTATTGAAGGGCACAGCTTTAATTCATCAACTGTTCAGAGCATATGCTTGAATGGTATTCGGAATACAATTTTTCAACCCATTTTACTCGCCATTATTCGTCGTGCTTGCGCTCTGTGATAAATAACATGGCTATGCACTCATGAGATTAGCAGAGATGAACACTTCCATCGACATCTGTTAGGGGCTATGGCTCGCCTGGATGTTGGATTGAAAGACTTCGGTTGCGAACAAATACATTCATCCCATCATATATACGTGAATGATACGTGCAACGATGCCTTTCAAAAGAGAATACACGTAGTCTTTCTGCAAAGGTTCAGGGCACATCTCCACGACATTTTGCTCTCTCTGTATCTCAGTCTTTGCACCTTCAAATCATCACTCTGCTCCACTTCAGTCCTTGAGTTAACGTCTGCACAATGTGATGATTGATATAATTAGGTCAAACTAAGGATTCTCCTCAGCCCACCTAACCCACCTCCTAACAACCTCATCGACCTTACTCACCCCATCCGCCGTCGCCTCTATTTCAAACCACTCTTTGTGTTCCCTCCCGCAAGCTTTGCAATCTCTTTTTATCCTCTTATCTCCTAATTCCAAATGTACTAGTCTTTCTACACGGTGGGCGTGGGGGACTTTGTGGACTTGATTGTCCGAGGGTGTACTGCTGCTTGGTGTTGGGCGGGAAGGGGAAGCAGAGGGAGAGGAGGAAGAGGAAATGTAGGGGTAGAAGCGGACGAGACTGAGGGAATAGCCGCATTGGCGGTTCCATTCGTTCATGCGGCGGTGGACGTTGTTCGCTCTGCCGATTTTGAGTTTGATGGTTTTCGTGGTGCCGGTGTTGCCAGAGTAGGCGTTCATTACATCGCTGGGACGTCTGGATGTTGGTTTGGGAGGTGCGAGTAATGAGGCGGCTGTGTCGTTGGAGGGGGTGGAGGAGGTTTCTGTTAGCCAGAAAATGTATATGTAGCCGGCCTCGTCGTGTGGCGAGATGGGCTTTGAAAGTTCGGTTAGGAGGAGAGAGGTTGTTTGCGGTGGGAGGTGGCCTGGAATGTATGGGAGGAGCTCGGTCGTACTGGTTGGTGCTGATGCTGCACGACGTTTGTTCAAGGCGTTGCTTGGTACGTCTAGCAAGGGCTTCCGTGCAGGTAGACCAGTCGTTGATGCTGAGTGAGGAAGAGGTCTTGGTTGTGGAGGTTGGGTGTTTTGTTTGTAAGGCATTGGGCGAGAGTGAGTGGGTAGAGGGTACGCTGGTGTTTGAGGATTAGAGACTTGTGTTGTCTCTGGTTGAGGTTTTTGTGGTCGAGGCTGGTAGCTGGGTTGTGGAGCGTCCTCGTCGTCGTCTGCAGTGCCTGCACAGCATAACGATGCCCAGAATCCCTGCTTCGGCTTGGGCTTTCTGTGAGCCTGAGGTCTTGCTGACGGTCTTTCGTCCGTCCTCGAGTATTGTTGCTGTGCATGTTGTGTCGGTCGTCTTCTTTCCTCACGAGGATTTCTCGGGGGCTTTGGTTGATCTTGAATTGACGCAACTCCTAGTCTAGCAACAAGACTGTCGATGCTTGTTCTTTCCTGGACTGGAATCAATTTCGGGTTTGCAGCTTGTGGCGAGGTGGTGTTGTCTTTAGTAAATGATTGGGCCTGATCTTTGTGTTGCCAGCAGTAGAAAGCAGCCGCGTCCAGATTTCCTTGATCATCTTCAAGAACAGCAACCACGCCTCTTGAGGCGGAGTGACGGGCAGCCGTCGGAGACGATTTAGGTGATGCCTTTGGTGAGGAAGCAAGTGATCGTCTACATGGCTTTCCACCAGAAGTGATACCTCTACAAGTGGTTGCCGGGTTCTTCGAGTCCGATCTTTGTACGAGTGACTCGGGTGTGCGGTTCTGGAACGACATGTTCGGTCAAACACACAAAATGAACTAAATAGAAGGAATCAAAGACAAAGTTCGAGTCTGATATACACGACCTACATTGTTTGCCTACTTGAGTGGAGTGGCTGACTTTATTTTAAGAAGTTACAAGACTCGACGTTTTTGACGTGGCTGGGAAGTGGCTGCGCAAGCACGTAGCAATTTCAACGTGCACAAATGCAGGATGCTTGGACCATGGTATGATGGCGGCCTGAAGTTGCAGCTTGATTTCGAGCATTGCACAATTACTCGCAGTGTCGGAGCGAGCCAAGGGAGCCATGTCGGGCAGCAGGATCCGGTGAGCCTCAGGGCAAAGCAAGCGCTGGTGAGAGTCTTGGAAGTTGGAGGCAGGAGCGGCGACTCGGCGACCGCTGTTGTTGAGCGTCAGCGGACTGGTGATTGGCTGAAACCGCAAAAGATTTTTGCAAAGAGAAGCAGCAACCGCCACTGGCAGCTGTGTACATAAAGAGATAGAGTGTGGAATCCAAGATAATAACCATTCCTATCTTCTTTTCAATACCTTTGATTTATTTCGTTTGATATTGTTGGCGGTGTGATAGCAGCAGAAGCGTCGAAATCAACAAAGGATCTGACGTACGAGCGGCCGCCCCCACCTAACGGAGACCAAAATCCCAACTTCGACTTTTTTCCTCTCCTCGCCCAACACCACCCTCCCTTTGAAAATCATACTTAGCAGCATCCAACATGGTTTCTGCATCCAAAGCCGCCCGTGACGCAAAGCGCGCCGAGACCGGCAAGGCTCCCAAGAAGACTCTTGCTCAGAAGAAGGCCGAGAAGTCGGGCACCAGCACCCCTCTGATCGATGCCGACGGCCAGGAGCTCGACGCCGAAGGTGTCAAGGCCATGGAGAGAATCAAGAAGCTTGAACTCCAGGAGGACGACGACGGTATCTCGGACAGAGTCACAACTGGTGTTCTTGCATCGCAGGAGGCCAGCAGAGACGTCAAGATCACCTCCGCCTCGCTCGTCTTCCACGGAAAGGTCCTGTTCAACGACACCACCATCGAAGTCAACTACGGTCGTCGTTACGGTCTGTTGGGTGAGAACGGTTGCGGAAAGTCGACCCTTCTCAAGGCCATCAACGCCCGCGAATTCCCCTTCCCCGACCACATCGACATCTACCTTCTGAACGAGGGTGCTCCTCTCACCGACCTTGGCGCCCTTGAGTGGGTCGTCAGACAGGCCGAGGAGGAACTCGCCCGTCTCGAGAAGCTCGTCGAGACCATCCTCGAGGAGCACGGTCCCGAGGACCCCAGACTTGAGGAGATCTACGAGGTAAGCAAATATTAGAGACTCAAAAGACAGAACAGAGATACTCACACCAAACAGCGCATGGACGGCATGGACCCCTCCACCTTCCAGACTCGTGCATCCCTCATCCTGACTGGTCTCGGTTTCAACAAGAAGACCATCCACAAGAAGACCAGAGACATGTCTGGTGGTTGGCGTATGCGTGTCGCCTTGGCCAAGGCTCTCTTCGTCAAGCCCTCGCTCTTGTTGCTCGACGACCCCACTGCCCATTTGGATCTCGAGGCCTGTGTGTGGCTCGAGGAGTACATGAAGAAGTGGGACCGCACCCTCATCCTCGTCTCTCACTCTATGGATTTCTTGAACGGTGTCTGCACAACCATGATCGACATGCGTCAGAAGCAACTTCTCTACTACGGAGGTAACTACGACTCATACGCCAAGACCAGAACCGAGCAGGAGGTCAACCAGCAGAAGGCATACGAGAAGCAGCAGGACGAAATCAAGCACATCAAGAAGTTCATCGCTTCCGCCGGTACCTACGCCAACTTGGTGCGTCAGGCCAAGTCGCGCCAGAAGATTCTCGACAAGATGGAGGCCGATGGCTTCATCCAGCCCGTCCACCAGGACAGAGTCTTCTCCTTCCGCTTCGCCGATGTCGAGAAGCTCCCTCCTCCCGTCCTGTCGCTCGACGACGTGACTTTCTCCTACTCTGGCAACACCGAGGACAACTTGTACGAGCACCTCGACTTCGGTGTCGACATGGACTCGCGTACCGCCCTTGTCGGCCCCAACGGTGTTGGCAAGTCTACTCTCCTCAACATCTTCACTGGCAAGCTCAGACCCACCAGCGGTGTTGTCTCTCGTCACACTCACTTGAAGCTCGGTGTCTACTCGCAGCACTCTGCTGAGCAGCTCATCCTGACCAAGTCTTCCCTCGACTTCGTCCGCGACAAGTTCCCCCACGTTTCCCAGGATCTCCAGTACTGGAGACAGCAGCTCGGCAAGTACGGTCTCACCGGTGAGGCCCAGACCGCCCTCATGGGTACCCTTTCCGAAGGACAGAAGAGCAGAATCGTGTTCGCTCTCTTGGCCATTGAGTCGCCCAACATGATCTTGTTGGACGAGCCTACCAACGGTCTCGATATCCCCACCATTGACTCGCTTGCCGATGCCATTAACGCCTTCTCCGGTGGTGTCGTCGTCGTTTCTCACGACTTCAGGTATGATTTCTCCGCTGATCTTCTTGCACATGAACACTCGACTAACAACATCACAGACTTCTCGACAAGATTGCCAAGGACATCATGGTCTGCGAGCACAAGACCGTTAGACGATGGGAGGGCAGCATCGGCGAGTACAAGAACTACTTGCGCAAGAAGATGTTGGCCAGCAACTCTGTCTAAGGTGGTGCATGACAGTTTTTCTCTACGATCAAAAAGAAAGATACCCGACCCGGTGTTGGTTTACCTCGTCACGAATGTTTTGATGCCAAAGATATGGGGAAGACTGATGAGGTGGTGGGAAAGGGGGATTATACGGACTCGCAACATAGAGTGTGTCTGTCATGGACATCTTTGTCCGTCGGACCTTTTTTTCCTGCCGAAAAAGCATAGAAGATTGTTTACTACATCCCGTCAAGGCTTCCTAGTGGGCATTTTTCAAGGCGTGGATCTAGTTATAGAAACAATGGATAGGCGTTTTTCTGTTTTATTATTCTACAAGCCTTTTCTCTTACTTTTGATATGTCCATTTTGTTCTAACCAGCTTCTTCTTCCTCATCTTTCTTTCCATCGTGTACATCGTGAATAGAGCCGGGATGGGGCGTGTTGACTCAAACTATTCTTGGTTCGTGTCAGAGTTGAGAGCGTGTGTGATTTAGGCAGAGAGAATAGTACCCTCCTCACGGCTCTTGAGGTATTCCTTTCTGAAGTTGTTCTCGTCGGTCTCGGCACCACGCTGCAGTGGTGTCCACTTGGGCTCATCCTTGAACAATCGCATGGCCTTTGTGTACTGTAGTCTCTTAGTCAGCATTGCTGTCCCACTCATCTTCCACCTCTGCATTCTCCCTTTGCAATGTACTCACGTTCTTATCATCAACAGTAAATCTGTGGTAGATTCCCGCAGGCATAATAGCCAAATCCCCCTTTTCCAATCTCAATCTGATCCAATCGTCACCCTCACTCCTCACGTCAAAGTAACCCGCACCATCCAAGATATATCTAATCTCCTCATCTTCGTGAAGATGTTCGTGGAAAAAGACCTTTACTTTTTCCTCGTAGTTGGGGAGGGTGGTGGGGGAGATTGTGACTTCGTCGCGGTTCTTGTAGTTGCGCGAGGATGCGAGTTCGTTTACGTCGTCTAGAGAGGGGAAGTTGTGGCAGATTATGCCGAGTTTGGAGAGGTCGGAGGGAGTGACTGGGCGGCCGGAGTCGTGGGGGAGGCGTTGGTCGCCCTGTGTGGTGTGGTGTGGTTAGATGGATGGATGGGCGTGTGGTGGTGGGAGAAGAGCTTACCTCGATGTTGTCGTACCAGTATGCCTTCATGATTGCTGGAGTGTTGTGTTGGTGGTATGTAGGGATAGTGGTGGGTTGCAGGAGCGATCGCGGCGGGGCTGGAAATTTGAAGATGGGTGGTCAGCGAAGCACGTCATTTTCGACGTGCTTGCCGTGCGGAGCGGAACCTTTGCATCGCCGAATCAACGACTATACCATCATGAATTACGATATGTAGTATGTGACAGATCACAACAATGTCAAGAAGAGAAGGAGGTTGACCAACAGCATTGACATTAATTACCCTTACGGTTCTGTTTGCCTCTCTCGTCTGTGACTATCGACTTGAACATTAACATCTCCTTGTCACCTTCCATGCGCCGATTCCTCTCCTTCCAATCATACGCTTCAGAGTCGGCAAAACACCATCGTCGCCAAAGTCCATGTCGTCAAGATTGAGATGGTTTCTGTACCGCCATACTTCTTCAAGGGCAATTTCAGAAGTAGTGTTATTGCTGGTGAACGTGTCGAGGAATGTTGCGCTCAGTGGTGCGAGCAAGAGTGTTGTAGATTTGGCATCGCATTCCACCTCGGCTTTGAGCTCTTCGATAAGGCTGTCGCCACGCATGCCCATCAAGTCTCTGGTCACCATGCCTTGGTGGTTATCGCCGAGAAGGTAGGTTGGAGGACTGTACGTCTTCCACCAGAAGGCTTGCTGAATACCTTCCTGCTTGCCAACCCAGAGCTGTGCTGGCACGACACCACCTTGATGGAAGACACCCATCAGCAGACCGAGGCAGACATTGAAGATGATCCAGACACTTATCCAGACGTTGCGCATGCGTCGTGGTATACTGATACTGGACAAGATCAAAGGGACTGCTGGTAGCAAGAAGCGTGCTTCCTGATGTTTGAGGCAAGACAAGGCGAATATGCCGAAGCCTGCCGAGTACATTGGCATACCCATTCTGCATGAGAAGAATATCAGGGGCAGTGCGGGACCAAGCAGTTGAGGCAGGTTTGCAACTACATGCTGGTAGTAAGGATGAAGACCATGTTTGGCGAGATTGCTGCTGTCCATATTGTAAAGCAAGTTGTTGAGAGGTGTGACGATAGCAATTTCACGCAGCTGTGACAAGTGGACCGGCTTCTGGAGGAACCACTCGGTGTCTGTGATAACAGCGAAGAGCAGTGTCGCGGCTGCTGATAGAATCATCACCAGAAGGGAGACAGGTCTGCTCTTTGATTAGAACCTTATTTCATCCCACTTGACAAAAGAAGATAGCTTACCTATGGCGGAAATGCGGAACCAACTGCAAAAGGGGTATCATAACAAAAGGTGGAAAAGTGATGCGGTTGAAAGTGCCCAACACGCAAAGGAAGGCGAGCAGAGCAGATGGTAGGACTCTCGTATGTGCCTGGATTGAGATCAATACGGACCTTCAGCCATGTCGCAGATGAACATACCTTATCCTCTTTAATGCGATTGATCAACACCAAGCACCATAGCACAATCAAAGTCTCGACTGAGTTCGAGAAGGTATGGTTCTGGAAGGTCCAAGTAACATAAGAAGAGGCCACCAGCATTTGGGCAGCACGACGCTGTCTGGGGACATGGATGAGTTCATCAAGAGCCCAATCCTCAAGCACGAAACTCAAGACAAACATCAAAGCACGTAGAGTGTAGTATACAGTGGCGGGAGAGATGCTCTGATATCCGATGCCGTCGCAAATCCATCGTAGCAAAGTCAAGGGCAGGCCATAGAAGATCCAAAGGGGGAACACGCTGCGAATTGGACTATCGGAAGTAAATTCCCAGGTCAAGTGAGAGGCATATCCAAAGACGCGACCTGCACAGATGATGAGCGATTCTGAAGGATTAGACGTCTACAGGGGGCAACACACCTGCGATAACCTCTGGTCCTTGGAAGTGCTCATCCGGGTGGATGTAGCTGGGAGACAGAGCCAAGTAGAGGCGCAGAACAACCAGAAAGAGGTAGGTTCGTCTCCACATAGTTGGAGGCCTACAAAGTTCTCACCAAAAGCGGATTACAAGACAGGGACAACATCTCTTGCTGTCAGAGAACCCGACGTGTCATGGGCTCATTTCTGACCGCCCCTAATTTGGTTTCAGAGTCGTGCACGGTCACGTGATGATAATGAAAGATGGAAAGGCGCATGAGATACATGTATGAAATGTCATGAGTAGTTCTTGATTTCTTTCATTCGCGTTTGTCATGTCTTTCCAATGGACGGTGTGGGTGAACGCCAGTGCCGGTGAAGCAATCGGTTAGGCAAGCGCCTGCGTCGCCTGCATCACTTGCTTCAGAGCTTGGTATTTGAGTCAAAAGATTATTGAAGATATAGCAATGACGAACGCAACACCTAGTAATGGCAAAGACAATTGCAGTGAAAGAAGAGTGAAACCATGGATCAGGCAGAAACCTGCACTGATTAGAGCAGAAAACAGCCAGAAGCGTGCAAATTATTGGCCTCAATTGCAAGTGAGGCAGGTGCAAACTGCGGAAATGGTCCGTGCCCCAGGCACCAAGCGCGACCGACTGTACCAACACCCCGCGAGCTGTCTTTGACTCTCACTGAAGCGCCTACATAACCAAAGCACTTCTACCACACTTGTCGTCCTTCATCGACAACTTCCTCCCTCCAGCAAAACTTATATCTATCCATACGCCCAAACCCAACCACACCCCCCACAGACAACAACATGTCTTCTACCGACGAACAGAAGATCATCCTTGTTAGCTCCGATGGCGTTAACATCGAGACTGGTATGCGCTCTCGCTCTTTCCTCTTGTCTGATTCTCAAGCTAATGCCTGTCTCCAGCCCGCATCATCGCCGAGCGCTCCATGCTCATCAAGAACATGATTGACGATCTCGGCAACCCTGGCGAGGAGCCCATTCCCATCATGAACGTGAGTCTCGACCTCACTGTCGCATCATGCTTTGAACAGAACTGACTCTTTACTCTAGGTCTCCGAGGCAGTCTTGCGTAAGGTGCTTGAGTGGTGCGACCACCACAAGAAGGATGCTCCCCCAGAGAAGGATGAGGACGCCGAGTCCCGCAAGAAGACCACTGACATCGAGGAGTGGGACCAAAAGTTCATGCAGGTTGATCAGGAGATGCTCTTCGAGATCATCCTCGCTGCCAACTACATGGACATCAAGGCTCTTCTCGACGTCGGCTGCAAGACCGTCGCAAACATGATCAAGGGCAAGTCGCCTGAGGAGATTCGTAAGACCTTCAACATCCAGAACGACTTCACCCCCGAGGAGGAGGAGCAGATCCGCCGTGAGAACGAGTGGGCCGAGGAGTAAGTGCTTGTCAAATTCCCTTTCTCGAGATACAGCACACTAACCTCCTTCAGCCGCTAAACACCTTCCACCGCCTCCAACATGTCGTCTGCACCCACGCAATGACATGAAGACCGACCACCCACCCACGCTCGTCTACTGCCCCCCCTTACATACCCACCCTTTGCCTTGCTCAACACTTATGGATTGCATGACGTGTCGCTCTTTAATCAAGAGTCGATACAATGGTCTGGCGTTCTCTGGAGTTTTTCTTACAACTTGCTGGCTCATGCGACATTGATGGAAAAGAGCAAAAGAGCAATCGGCGATGAGTTGCTTTCTTTCAGAACATGATATGGGTGGTGCATAAATTATTACCAGCACACCCATTTTTTCTATACTCGGAATGAGGCTCGTCGAAATACAAATATCAGCAGTTTTCTTTCACACGCTTTTGCCTTTACCCCTTCTACAGTGATTTGCTTGCGTCGTGACTGTTGTCTTCTCCTGAGTGGGAAGGCTCCTGTGGGGTGTGGAGATTTGTGATGTTGTGGCCATCACGGTTGAGCAAGCTGTTCAGGCACTGTTGCGTGCTTCTCGCTTGAGCTCTTTTGACTTTAGCCTTCCCTGAACAGATACCAGTAGTGTTGTATACTCGAGAAGAAGTCATTTTCTTTTCACTCGTAGCGATAGCGTGAGTAAGTGTAGAAATATATATATTCTGAAGGGGTAAACGACTTTACAAAAAGTGTGATATGTGATTTCAAGGAGACGACCAACAGACACATCATCATCGACAACATCAAAACCCACAGCCTCCTTTCCCTTTCTAAAAGCTCCTCTAACGCCAGACATGCAAAAGTCCTTTTTGTTCCGCCTCTCGCAGCTGTCTCATGCGGGCATTATTGAGCCGTGTCTATTCTTTTCGGCATTCTCTTCTTTCTCTTGCTTTTTCTCGGAGTCATTTGCTCTGGCTGTTGGCTCGTCCAAGCGCAGAGGTCCTGGGATCATGGAAAACTTGCTCTCGTGTCTGATCTATGACTTGAAGCTGTCCTTCATGCTCTGGCTGCTAGCGCTAGTAACGCTGGTGGGAAGAGTGGGCTTGTTACCCTTGCCCTGCCAGACCTTTGCGAGAGCGTAGACGATACCGGAAATGAAACCGACACCGATGGCGCTGACGGAAGCGAAAGTGACGGGGGCGTCGAAGAAGACGAGACCGGAAATGGCAATGGGGAGCTTGTTGAGGGCACCAACCATGGAGTATGTGGTCGAGGAGGTGACACGAACGCACCAGGCGGAGGTGTAGGAGATGAAGACGGAGGAGAGACCGGAGAAGACCATGGCGGTGATGATGGAGTTGCGCTGGGGAGCGGGGAAGTTGAGGGCGAGGTTTGCGCTGGACCAGTTCTCCATGAAGAGGGAGCAGATGAGGAGGATGGGGATGGAGAGGAGGTTGTTGTAGTACATGGCTGTTTCGAATGTCAGATTAGCGATTGAAGCATGAGGAAAGCAGAAGAGCAGGAAAACGCACTGTCAAAGTCCTTGAAGTTGGTCAGCTTGATGCGCTTGCGCATGCCGAGGACGTAGGCAGCACTGCAGAAGCAGTTCATGGCCATCCAGATGTAGCCAGAGTTGAGGGTCGAGATCTTGTCGCTGGCAGCCGAGCCGGAGTGGCTGGTAAGAGCGTGCTGGATGTCTGCCCACGCGGCAATGACGGACGAGAGAACCATGAGACCAAAGGAGAAGAGGGCGATTCCAGTGACGTTGCCGCCGAACCACAGAACCTCGCCGTATGCGATCAGGATGATGGTCAAGTTCTTGAAAATGGTGTAGACGGGAATGGACAGGTATTGCAGGGCCTTGGTCGAGGTGTAGATCATGCCGATGAGGAGGAGCGAGATGGGGAACCACTTCTTCGCTTCATCGCTGTTGAAGTCTCTGTAGGTGATGATGCCGGCGGATTTGCATGACTGGATGGCTACAATACAGACGACACTCTGCTCGACGTGTTAGAGCTGTTCAAGCAGGGGCTCTCGAGCTTGCGCTTACCTGTACGGCGAGGAGGAAAAAGTTGAGGTTGAAATCGAGACCGCTCAGAACGTATTTGTTGGTCGTGGTCATGAGAATCGAACTACCGCAGTACGCGAGGATAGCAATGACGGGGCTGTTCAATTGTGCAGCTGGGGGAGCAGCTGCAGGCATCCTCGGGGCAGCGTCGAAGGCGCCATTAGGCTTTTGCTCGCCGAGCTCGATTGTGTAGTCTTCGTTCTTCTTGTCGTCGGACATTGTTGCGAGCACTCGTGGGAGGTTGTGGTGTGGACAAGGAGACTTTGACGAAAAAGAAGAAAGGCTGCCTGTGTCCTTTAACGGGTGGGATGCGCGTCCACACTCGACCCCTGTCTACTGAACCCTTACTGCTATTATTATAAAATAAGATTTCCGTATCGACTCCTTCCCACCTGCCATTCAGGTGCCTAGGAAGAAGCCACCGCTCTCAACCACGACCGCGCCGCCGTGCCCCTTTCAGCTCTCGCTCCAGTAGTTACTGCTCGTGTCATCTTCTTGCACCGTTCCCCATCCAAAGTGCCATGTTTCATGGAGAAATATCTCGAAGCATGCTCACGCCCGGCTTGGCACTCCGGGAAACTTTGGTCGGATCTCTGCCGCAACCACGACCCTAGCCCTACCACTAGTAAATCCATCTCGACTTGATCCTGGACAAAACATCGAAACGTATTTCCTACACGAGACCTGTTTTCAACTCAATACACACACACTTGCCATGGCCTCAGTCGATCCCAAGGTAGCCGCCGTGCTAGATCGCAGCAACCAATACGACAACTCTGACGACGAAGATGCCCTCATTGCTGAGCTCGAAGAAGACGAGTCCTCGCTGGCTGCTTTCCGTGAACAGCGATTGCTGCAATTGCACGGCGAACTGGCCCGCGCAAAGGCCCAGCGCAACTCCGACTACGGTACCTACACCGAGATCAAGGATGAGAAGCAGCTCATGGACATTACCACCTCGGCCAAGCTGTGCGTCGTCCACTTCATGAAGCCCGACTTCAACCGCTGCAGAATCATGGACCAAAGACTTGCCGTACGTGTCTCCCTTCTCCTACCATTAAACCCTACTCTCTAACCCTCATAATAGGCACTTGCGCCCAAACACTTCGATACCCGCTTCCTCAGCATCAACGTCGAGAATGCCCCTTTCCTCGTCGTCAAACTCAAGATTCAAGTCTTGCCTTGCGTCCTTTCCTTCATCGACGGCGTTAGCAGCGATAGAATAGTCGGTTTCGAGGGTATCGGCTACAAGGCGGACTCCTTCACACTGCAAGAGCTTGAGGCCCGCCTCTTGTCTGCAAATGTTTTGCTCAGAAGCAAGATGGTTGACGAGGATGAACATGCTATGAGATCGGGCGCTCTTCGTTCGGCAAACGTTACCGAGGACTACGACGACGATGAGTGGGATTGAGCTACAACCAGCATCACTCTTCTGCTATGCTTGGTCCTCGTCTTGCGTCAGAGACTATGGCCACTGCGCCTCGATGCCTCAAGAACTGTTCTTGTCATACCAAGGAAGCGATCTCGCTATTGGAAACGAATATCCCATGATCGGTGCGGCATCAAGGCAGATTGTAGGAAACAATCTTTGCGATGGCTCGCACGATATGGCGGAGCAAACAAGACCATGAAGGCCCATCAGGAAGGCACCAGGCCAGAAGCCTTCGGATCCTATGCTGTTCGCTACGATCAGCTGAAGTGGCATCCCAAGCTGCCCCCAGCCTTTTTGGAGAGTTGGTCCACAGGTAGTTTTATGCATGCTCTACCAATCGTCGAACACGATCCGATATGACGGCAATTCAAAAGCTAGAGCAAGCGGTGCTTCGCGCTTCTGCCTCTTCTCCTTCCTCCTCTCAACTATCCATAGAACTCGACGGCAGAAACTTCCTTCGAATGTACTTGTGCTGTGCACAACCTTCTCATGTAAATTGCACCTTTGTCTGAGTAGAGCCAATTGACTCGGCCGCTACTTAGACGCTTGGTTTTCCGCATTTGTCACGTACGGCCACAGTCAGCTGAAAACTGGGCATCCCGTCCGCTCTGCCATACATAAGCAGTTGAACGGCAGATTAGTACTACGGTGGGTGACCACGT
>JGI24891J29808_1000214_pt1 | contig 61286 bp, 53 predicted proteins | sample FreactcultuFSWF8_FD_29808 | JGI IMG/M metagenome (IMG submission 29808)
GGGGGGGGGGGGGGGGGGGTAGTTCGGACGAGGGGAACCGGCCGGCTACCCTACCCGGCCGGCTAGTGTATACGTGAGGGTAGAGGAGACTTTCAGCTTTTGGTACCGAATACCCGGGTATCGCTCTTATAGCTGTTGACAAAAATGAGCCACTCGTCCAAAGAGACCAATAATCATCGAATGCTATCTTTGATATGCCCCTGCCAGGTGCTTAAGGACAATACATGTGGGGTGTTGCGGCGACTGGCGATGAGCAACGTTTTGATTTGCGTCGCTGGACGCGCAAGGTCCGAACCATTCAGCCGGTAACCGGCAATTGACAGGAGCCAAATGGTGCAAGACAAGGATCAAAAGACAGCTTCGGTTCGAGCATGCAGAATGGCAACACGCAGGGCGTGTGTTTCCTGATGGTCGATAGAGTTTCGGGAAGCGGATTTGAGGCCGAACATGCTGCTTTGATTGCAGCAAGACATGCGCCCATGGTCAACAGTTCTGCAGCTTGCTGCATCAAAAGTAGAATCTGAGTTACAGTGACATTCCCAGGCACCTCCGGAACTGCGAACCGAGCGAGGAACACATGGTACAGTACTGAGTACTCGAGTACCATGCTCAGAGAAGGATCAAATTCGGAGCAGAGACCGAGAAACGAAGGAGGGGTTCGGGGGCACACGCGTGGAGTGATCCACATTGCGCTCTCGAATGGCCTGTTGAGTCTTCTCAGCAGCAGTTGGTGTCGTTACGCAGATGGTTGTCCATACGAAGATGCTCAGTGATCCAACGGTCCCTGGATCGATATCTGACAGAAACCATGGCCCAAGCCCGCTGACCTCTCAAGGACACGGAGTCGTTCGGTCGGAGGTGACTGAGAGCCAGCCCTAAAGATCATGAGGTTTGGAGGGATGCGTGAGGTTTCTGGATCCCAATGGACGATTTCCCGACCAGAATCAGGGATTTGGCAGCGACGGTGACCCCGTCGCAAGGACCCTTCTCTCAACCACGCTGGTCAGCCTCTTGTCTCAAACCCCAAGACGAGACATTGGCCCCAATCGGGTGTGCTTTCAGAAAGATGACTGGTGGGGGGAGTCTTCGGCATGTGGAGCTGTGGCTTGATTTTCGTGAAGATCTCAAGCCGTGGCCCTTAGCTGGATAGTTACCGAAGCAGTGCAGGTATAACTTACAGTTGCTAGAAGATCATGTGAAATCATGTTGAGTGTAATTCTGTGAGCAAACTACTTGACTACAGTACATCGTTTAACCCGATACTCAATTCTATCCATAAATGACCTGTCTTGAGAAACTCGCCCCCCCTGACTCCTAGTCGAGTATCAGTAATCGAATGCAGGCTGTACAGCGGTCCATAACGGTGTTCGAGCCAATCACATTCAAGAGGTAAGAGTCCGCCTGCACAGAGAAGGAAGACGCGCCACAACGTGCTTGATGGCCCGCAACAGATCGGATCAGCGACGCTAGGCAGGTATGCTTCCATCGAGCTGTCTGACACCGATGTCCAGACTACTGAGTCCACATCAAGCCACGGCCTTCTGCCGTGAATTGATTGACACAGAGAAGCCCCTGCGTCAGTTTCTTGACTCGGACGGCTGGCTGTTCTTAATTCGACACGGCTCCCTGCTCCAAACGTGGAAGCCACATCGTTTGTTCAGAGAAGATCGTGTTTACTTCTATTGACCAGGTCTAGAGGCACCTGCGCGACAACGCATTGGGAACCATTCATATCTTACCTCCTCCCGCAACCAGCATCTTCAGACAAGACACTTTTACCTGCCCGACTCGATTGCTCAGCACTCCCAAGCATCCAATCAAACATGGAATATCAACAAGCCTGCGGCGGAACAACGAGCGCCTGTCACCACCCCGTATATGCAACTCACAATCAAGGTTACACACATGCACATCATATGTGGACGGCTGTACCACAGGCACGTAAGGCTCTTGACTGGTAGCACAAGATATGTACTAATAAGTTATTCAGTATCACTATGGCTACGAGCAACACTCGCTTGCTTCGCCAGTAGGCAACACCTTCACTCAGGCTCCTGTCGTATCTCCAATCAATACCACATCAACTGAACCAATAGCCGTCGACGGCCGGAATGGATTTGTGACAATGCCACCAGGACAGCCCTTAATATATCGTAGCGGAGTCGAAGGAGATTATGGACAACCTACATCTCCGACAGTAGAATTTAACGTTGACGAACTCCTGGAGTACCAAAGACGACGCAGTAGTGCCACTTCAGAGGAAAAGGAACCCCTAACACCGGCACAGCGTAGGCGAAAGGCACAGAACAGGGCCGCGTATGTATCGAGGTCGCCGTCTTTCTGGAGAGACTTCCCGCTAACACGTCGTGGTGGCCATAGTCAACGAGCGTTCCGTGATCGCAAACGCCAACGGGTACAAGACCTAGAAGCTCAACTGTCAGCGCTAGAAGTGCGAACCAATTCTTTGGAGTCAGACAATGAGAGGTTGAAACACGAGCTGCTTCTGACACGAGACGAAAACGAAGTTCTACGAAGCATTACCCAGCCTCAGCATCCAAGCAACACATTACAACCTGATCGACGCAGGAGAACGATGAAAGCAGGCGGAACCGATCTACACTTACCGCTTCAATAACAAGAGATGACGTGGTCCGAGTGCATGGTCGATGTCAAATGGTTGATGTTAAGATATCCTTTTCAAGGCTCACCAACTTCTGAAAGCAGCCCAGACGCGACTGGTATGTAATGTCTTTATTCTTATTTCTGATTTCCCTTTCTGGCGTTATGATCTTGGAAAGCCAGGCGTTTGGTGGATTGGACTCGATGTCCAGACGTCGAACGCCGAGACATTTTGCGGCAGGTCAGACATAGGCCGCAAGATCCAGTCATGTTGGCCGACAGCATCGGTAGAGAGATACCTGCAGCCGTAATGAAATGATGACATTCACCAGTTTGAACAGGCTACTTGATCATTGGGCATCTCTAATTCCAAAACCTGTCGATTCCCAGTCCCTGGCTACGGATGGTAGATCTTCCGTATTCCGGGAGCCATCGACAGCTGTGAAAGGGTCAAGTATCTCTGAAGTACGGACTCCAGAGGTGGGTCCTGACAAGGCTCGAGTCATGCCATGGAGGTGGGTAGGTTAGTCCCAGTCGCTGTCGCTATCGTCATTTCCAAGGCCAGCGCCTTGGCCAGCACTCCTGAGAGTGGATTGCGGGGCCTCTTCCTGGTGGCGAGGACCAAGGCGGGAATCATTAGGGTCAACGGCACCCAGAGAGCGAAGCAAATCCTCTAGGTCACGGATAGTGGTTCGATCGCCCTTCAAATCGCGTAGAGTTACCAGTTGGCGCTTGATGTCGCCATCCTTGTAGACCAAGACAGTCGGAGTATTCTTGTCCGGGTAACCTTCAATACAGAGGTTGGCCTCGATCTGACAGAACTTGATGTCTCCAAACTTTGTAGCCAATTCGCGCCAGATCTCGATCAACAGACGCGATTCGACATTCGTACCTGACGAAGATGTAAGGAGTACGAAGATGAAGGCCTTCTTTGATTCTTCGGTCACATCCCGCGACCAATCGGGCTTCTGTACCGGGTAGACCTGGTTGTAGACAGAGGCTGAGCGGATGGCAGCGAGTTCGTTCATGCGCTTCTGACTGTCGAAAGTTACAAATTAGAAGAGCATGGCGCAAAGGTCGGGGCGCGAGCTTACCGATAGAACTCAAGGAAGTCCTCATCTTCCTCGTCTTCCAACTCAGCCAGCTCATCGAGCTCCTTGCCTTCCAGGCGGTTCTCGTGAGCGAGTCTACGGGCTTCGGTTAAGGCTTCTTCGATCATAGGGGTAGGTGACGGAGGTTTCTCGGGAATGATTTTGTGCTTGCGGAGGATGTCATTCCTGTCAAGTTGTGTCAGAAGCAGTTAAATCAAAGGCAGTATATACGGATAGAGAAGCATAAGGAGAGGACTTACCACTCAGTGTCGGCATTAGGATCGTCGATGGGCACATTGACGGGCATGTCCGGCATGCCGCCTGGCATACCTCCTGACATATCCATAACTGCAGCTGTTTGTGAGGAGTATATGGTTTACAGATGGCTTCACATGTAGGCAGCCTTCCAACGAGAGCTGGCTGGAATTAGAAGCACCAAATAGAAAGCGCGGAGAGGGGCCTTGGCGGGGGATGACGGGGTCGCGACGGAAGGTGCCGAGCTCGGGGGTTAGGGAGTTGTGATGCTACGTTTACAGTCGACAGGATAGATATAACTGTTGTTCTGACAATCCCGGCTGGCCATTGAAGAGCAACCATGAGCTACAACAAAAAGGACGAGGACGAGGGCGGCCTGCTCAAGGTCGACCGCACCTCGGTCTTCCAGGAGGGTCCGTACAGTGCTTCGAACAACACGACCATGTCAAGTCGCTAACTCGACCTCGATAGCTCGTGTCTTCAACTCATCGCCTATTTCTCCTCGCAAGTGCCGTATTCTGCTCACCAAGATCTCCCTGCTGCTGTTCACTGGCGAAAAGTTCCCCCAAAACGAGGCCACCTCCCTGTTCTTTGGCATTTCGAAGCTCTTCCAAAATAAAGATGCCGCTCTCCGTCAGATGGTCTACCTGGTCATCAAGGAGCTCGCAAATACCGCTCAAGATGTGATTATGGTCACCAGCAGTATTATGAAGGACACTGCTGTCGGCAGCGACGTCGTATACCGTGCCAACGCCATCCGCGCCCTGTGCCGCATTATCGATGCTTCCACTGTCCAGGCCATCGAGCGCAACATCAAGACGGCCATTGTCGACAAGACTCCCTCGGTTTCCTCGGCTGCTCTCGTTTCCTCGTACCACCTGTTGCCCATCGCCCGCGACATCGTCCGCCGCTGGCAGAGCGAGACTCAGGAGGCTGCTTCGTCGACAAAGTCCTCTGGCGGCTTCTCTCTTGGTTTCGGCTCGTCGGCCTCGCACAGTCTGGCTGCCTCCAACACAAACTTTATGACCCAGTACCACGCCATTGGTCTGCTCTATCAGATGCGCTCTCACGATCGCATGGCTCTGGTCAAGATGGTTCAACAATACAGTGCTGCCGGTGTTGTCAAGAGCCCTGCTGCCCGTCTCATGCTCGTCCGTCTGGCCGCCAAGTTGATTGAGGAGGATGCTGGTCTTCGCGCTCCTATGATGAAGCTGCTTGATGGCTGGTTGCGCGACAAGAGCGAGTTGGTCAACATTGAGGCTGCCAAGGCCATCTGCGAGGTCCGCGACCTGACCGATCAGGAGGTCATGCAAGCTGTTCACGTCCTCCAGCTCTTCTTGACCTCTCCCCGATCCGTCACCAAGTTCGCTGCCATCCGCATCCTCCACAACTTTGCTTCATTCAAGCCCGACGCTGTTCGCCAATGCAACCCCGACATTGAGGCTCTCATCACAAACTCCAACAGATCCGTTGCGACATTTGCCATCACCACTCTTCTCAAAACTGGTAACGAGTCTAGTGTTGACCGTCTGATGAAGCAAATCTCTGGCTTCATGGCCGAGATTACCGACGAATTCAAGATCACCGTGGTTGAGGCTGTCCGCACTCTTGCCCTCAAGTTCCCTAGCAAGCAGGCTGGCATGCTTGCTTTCCTCAGTACCTCTATCCGTGACGAAGGTAGTTACGAGTTCAAGAGTAGCGTTGTTGAGGCCATCTTTGATCTTATCAAGTTCGTCCCCGAAAGCAAGGAAGACGCTCTGTCACATCTGTGTGAATTTATCGAGGACTGTGAGTTCACCAAGCTCGCTGTCCGCATCCTGCATCTTCTGGGTATGGAGGGCCCCAGGACTGCCAACCCGACCAAGTATATCCGTTACATCTACAACCGTGTTGTACTCGAGAATGCCATTGTCCGTGCAGCTGCTGTCACTGCTCTGGCCAAGTTCGGTGTCGGTCAGCAAGATCCCGATGTCAAGCGTAGCGTCAATGTTCTACTCACCCGCTGTCTCGACGATACCGATGATGAGGTCAGAGATCGTGCAGCCCTCAACTTGCGTCTGATGAAGGAAGACGACGACATGGCCAGCAAGTTTGTCAGAAATGGTAAGATATCGCCCAGTCTGATGGTTGTTACAACATGTGCTAACTCACTTATCAGACTCGATGTTCTCATTGCCCGTCCTGGAGCACCAGCTTGTCATGTATGTGACAGCAGAATCATCAGCCGCATTCTCCAAGCCCTTCGACCTTAGCTCAGTTCCCGTTGTCACTCGTGAACAATCTCTTGCTGAGGACCGCACGAAGAAACTTACTACAGCCACTCCTACCCTCAAGGCACCTTCGGCTGGACCCAAGCCAGCTCCCGCCCGCGGTTCAGCAGAAGCCGCCGCCTCGGCAAGTGCAGCTGCACAGAAGTATGCTCAACAACTGCAAGCGATTCCCGAGCTTTCTTCATACGGAGGCGTGCTCAAGAGCAGTGCTGTTGTCGAGCTGACCGAGAGCGAGACCGAGTACGTCGTTACTGCTGTCAAGCACTTGTTCAAGGAGCACGTCGTCATTCAATACGACATCAAGAACACTTTACCAGACACAGTCCTCGCCGATGTGACAGTTGTTTGCACGCCCACAGCAGCCGACGAGTCAGAGGAAAGTGGTCTGGAAGAAGAGTTCACTATTCCTGCTCCTCTGCTCAAGACGGATGAGCCTGGCACTGTTTACGTGTCTTTCAGACGCCCTGAGGGTCAAGAATTCTCAGCGGCCAACTTCACCAACGTGCTCAGATTCACAAGCAAGGAGATTGATCCTTCGACCAACGAGCCTGAAGAGCATGGATACGAAGACGAGTACGAGATTGAAGACCTTGACCTTGTTGGCTCCGACTACATCCTTCCCGCATTCGCTGGCAACTTTGACAGCATCTTCAACGGCATTCCCTCGGATGACGAACATGAGACCGAGGAGACGCTACAACTCTCCAACGCCAAGACACTGGCAGAAGCCACCGAGCTGCTCGTCAAGAGTCTGGGCATGCAACCGCTCGAGGGTAGCGAGGTCACACTTTCTACTTCGACACACAGTCTGAAGCTTTACGGAAAGAGTGTGACAGGTGGCAAGGTCGCATCGTTGGTAAGAATGGCATTCAGCGCCAAGAGCGGAGTCACAGTCAACATCAAGGTCCGCAGCGAAGAGGAGATGTTGGCAGCTCTCGTTGTTGGTGGAGTGGCATGATGGGTATGGGAGACGTGACGTTGTCACCAGGGGCACTGGCGTTCAGGGCGGAGCATGAAGCAGCGTGTGTGCTTTTTATTGTTTAGTTTTATGGTTGAGGCGGACGGTAGTCAAAAGCGTCTACGAGTCGTTGTTCTTGTCAATTAGAAGAATTTGTGTACCTCGATATGTGGTTACCTACTTGATCAATCTGTGATATTGATATTCTTCCTCTGGAGATTGCGGGTGATGACGAGGGCTCGAGTGGCTTGGCCGACAGGGGATAGCGGAGAGCGCCTCGACTCTTGAACGTCGACAGCTGGACATTTGACTGAACAATGAACACGCCCTGATTGCTCCACCAACACCTTGTAATAACTCGGATTCGACAGTAGCGACGCTCGCCACCTAAGTGAATATACCCATCGCCGTAGAACCGCACACACGCGTCACAGCCATGTCGGCAGGCACGTCGTCAATCCAGGACCGCACTCCCGAGTTCCGCTCCATCCTCGCTCAGGCCCAAAAACGCCTCGCCCATACGAAGACTCCCAAGGACCGTCAACATCTGCTCCCCAATGCCGGCCAACAGTCCGCCCAGCCCACGCGCAAACAGCGCAGCGAGTTCGCGCGCAAAGCCGCCGAAATAGGCAGGGGCATTGCAGCCACCGTCGGCAAGCTGGAACGCCTGGGACAACTGGCTCGTCGCAAGACTCTCTTCGACGACAAGCCCGTGGAAATTGCAGAACTCACATATGTCATCAAGCAAGACCTTGCCGCCTTGAACCAACAGATCGGCGCTCTTTCTACGATAAACAAGACGGCGCATCCGAAGGGCGGCGTGGACCAGGAAGGCCAACACAATGAGAACGTCGTCGTCATGCTACAGAGCAAGTTGGCAAATGTCGGTGGAAACTTCAAGGAGGTCTTGGAAGTGAGGTCCAAGAATGTACAAGCCAGTCGCTCGCGCCAGGACAACTTCGTCAACACCGTTGGTAGTAATGCTGGACACCTTGTCGCTCAAGGGCGAAGTGACAGCCCACTATACGCCGCGCCATCACGAGGACGCTCACCACAACCGCCCATGCAAAATCAAGGACAAGATCTTCTAACTCTGGAACCGCCGTCGTCATCCTCATCAGCACTTACACGAGGTGCACAATCAGAGCAACAAATGCTACTGTTGGAAGAAGGAAACCAGAACAACGGATACATCCAACAACGTAGTGAAGCTATAGAAGGCATCGAACGCACCATCGCAGAACTCGGTGGCATCTTTGGACAATTGGCTCAGATGGTTAGCGAGCAGAGCGATATGATCCAACGCATCGACGCCAACACCGAGGACATTGTCGACAATGTCGAAGGTGCACAACGCGAACTCATGAAATACTGGTCCCGAGTGCAAGGCAACAGATGGCTAGTCGCCAAAATGTTTGGTGTACTGATGATCTGTAAGTCTCCTGCTATTCACACCTACCATTCGCAATACTAATACATCTGCAGTCTTCTTGTTATGGGTGCTCATCGCTGGTTGATCTTTTGATTTCTGTTTATCTGGCATGGCGTATGGAGTTTTTACAGTATCGGGAAGAACAAGGGCAGGACAACTTTACATGGCGGCAATGGGAGGTCATTACAATCACACGCAGGAGGTCATCAGGGGGTTTCTTCTTTCTCAACCCTTTGGTTCTCCTCATACAACCTAGAATTTGTACTAATACCTCACACTTTTTCTCATCCATTTCTCGTTTGACCCAACCTCGATCCTCTGCATGAGTCTTTGTGAAATGTCCGAGTTGGTATTTTTCGCGTTTGCCCTGTTCGGCTTTGAAGACACGATAACTTGTCTTTGTGATCACTGGGTGCTTTCGTCCTTTCAATCAAGACGCTCTTTCCTCAGTTCGTCACTTTTACTTGTAACGCATTGGAGTTTTTGGTAATATGTATAATGGTTTTGTTTGATTCTATGCTATAAAATTTCAGAAACAAGAATGATACAAGGTGATAATATACAACACGAACGAACCCCATGTCCACCTTTTTATCCTGTACTCCTCGTCTGTTCTTCTGTCAAGACAGACATGCACAAGGACTGAACAAAAAGAGCGAGGACGGAAAAAGAACGAAAAAAGAAAGAAAAACGCCCCTCCAACATGTGAGAAAGAATCTCCTACATAGGAACGACCGATGTCCCTAGAAACCACTAGATCGTTATCTTTTCAGGCGAAGAATAAGTTTTCTCCTCTCGTGGCATGCTCCGGCCACCGGCATCTGAGGTGTTTCGACCTTTCGACACGCGAGTGACTTGGCAACCTTTTGAAACCACCACTCTCGAATTATTACAATGGATGTATGTCGAAACCCGCAACCCAGAATCATATACATCATTTTTGCCGATACGTGGTGTTTACCAGACGTACTAAGATCAGGTCAGTTGTGCGATCAAAAGATTACAAAGATATAAAAAACTTACAGGGATGAAGAGGTAAGGGCAGCGTCTCTCATACTCCTTCCAGGCATCGCCGTACTTCTCCTTGCAACGCTGGATGTCACGGTGGGCGCGGTGCACAATCATGACAGCGAAGAAAGCAGGGTAGAACCATGGGAAAGGTGAGTTGAAGCCAGTGATCAAGCCCCAGCAGAGAGCAAAGTACATGTCGCAAGTGTAGTGGATCTTGCGAGCATACTTGTACCAACCGTCACAGAGAAGAGAGTTGCCGGACTCAGTCTCAATCTTCTGGGGGTTCTTAACAGCCTTCCAGGGGAGTTGAGGGAAAGTCTTGCGGTTCATCTCATAGCCACGCTCTTGAGCGCGGAACATGTTCTTCTGCGAGTTTCCGGTATCCCAGACCCAGTATGCGAAGAGGTAGCTGGTGAAGAACCAGACGAGAACGGGCCAGGAGTGGGCGTAGACCTCGGGGTCGTGGTTGGCCAAGAAAATGGTGCAGTGGCAGTAAGAAAGGGGAACACCAGCCAGGTTCCAGAAGATGAGCATGAAGCCCCACTTCTCGTAGTACATGTCCCAAGTGATGGGGATCATCTCCTCACCTTTGCAGCAGGCGTTGGCGTACAGGAAGTGAGCCATGAGCAAGAAGGCCATCTCGCCGGTGACGTAACCGTACTGCTCGTATTGACGAGCGCAACCTCCAAGCGTAACAAGGAACAGGATGAACCAAGGAAGACGAACCTCGAAGAACATCTTGAAGTCGAGCCAGCCGAAAAGACGGGGGTTTAATTCAGCGCCCATGAAGAAATCGTAGATGTGGTAGCCAGTCATTCTGTGCTGAGCACCACGCATAAGAGCAGAGACGTAGGCGACAACCGAGACAATGAAGCCAGACAAGATGGCGACTGACATGATGGGGCCGAACTCATCGATCAGAGTGTAGAGCTTGAAGAGGCCGGTGACGTGGAGAGTCAAGGCGACAACAATGGTGAGGTAGAAGGATGAGACACCAGAACAATAGTAGAGAAGCTGCTTGTTGTCCATGTGAGGAAGAGGCTTGCCCTTGCTGTACACACCGGGCATGTACAGGTAGCAGATGCCCTCGAAGACGAAGAAGGTCCAGTAGATGGCCCATGCCTTTGCGTGAGGGAAAGCACCGTTGTAGGCCAGGCCGAAGAGCTGCTTGCCAAAGTCGGACCACGACTGGTTGGAGGACTCGCGCTTAGGGAAGCCGCCGTCGTAGTAAGTTGCGCCAATCCACATGTACCACATGAGAATAGGGAAGCCAATCATCATGGCAGTGACTCCGGCGCTGCCACCAAACTCGTAGTGAGGGTTTGCGTCCACCTTAGGGTCGGAACCCTCCAGCCAGCCATCGATGATGCGCTTCTCCTTCTTGGACGAGCCATTGGCATGTCCATTGGTCTTGACCTCGTTGGCAGGTGCGTCAACAAGGGGCGTTCTGGAGCCAGTGATCGAGGGCGACGGCGAGGCAGTGCGCCCGGTGTTTGCGTTCTTGCGCGTCGAACGCTTTCTCGATGGTGTTTCAACAAAGCCCTCGGGCAATTCTGGCTTTCTGTTGTGTTGTGTGAGTGGCCGCGATTTATTTGATATTGACAGACGCGTTTTGCACTCACCTGGGCGTTTTGCCCGTCTGGCTCCTCGTGACGGTCATGGTGAGTCAATGGCAGCAGCAACTGATGTCCTAGGAAGGATGCCGGTGGCCGGGAGAGGGAAGTTGCGGAGGACTCGATATTCAATCTCCGTTGTTGTTTTCCGCGACCCTCGGACCCACTTCTGACCAAACTTTGTGTTTTGAGGCTTGACACAGTTACATCATCGTCATCCATTTTCTTCCAAATGCATCAAATGCACAAAACGTCTTTAAATTTGTAATTCTTGATCATGTATTTCGTGTCTGTATAGTTGTATGTATATGGACCTTCGCTAGCCGTCCAAGGTATAATCTCAATGCAATGCAGTACCAGCCTTCATAACGCCTGGAAATTCGAATCCATAAGCCAGTTCTTATCGTCAAGCGCCTCGTCTAGCGTTCGTGCTCATCAGAGTAATCTTCTTGCCCTTCTTCTTGCCTTTGGCGGCAGGTGCAGGTCTGCTAGCAGAAGAAGAGGATCCCTCTCCTAGACTTGCTGCCTGTACCTGGGCAATGAGCTCATCATCTTGGCTCAGCTCCCTCTCCCATCCATCGAGCCAGCCGTCGTCCATGTTTCCATTTTGGAGGGCGGCGAGTTCAGGACTAGTCAGGGGAATGGCTGTGGTACCCCATACCGTCCGTGAGGTAGCTGGACTTGTACCAGGTGATGCAAGCGAGGCATAAGCAGATCCTTGTGGTCGATTGCTGTTGCTCCAGGGTGGCGATGACGAAGATCCGTGGCCGTCAAACGAACCTGCTGCATCAGAGCCCCCATTCGCGCTCAAGGGCACGAAGTCATCAGGTCGGAACTTGCTTTCGCTTGGTATGCTGACACGTCTTCGTCGAGCGGCTGCGAACTCTCGATCTTCAGCCTTCTCTGCACGAACACGTTCCTTCTCTTCTCTTGCTTCCTTGTCTGTGTTTCGTTTGCGTCGTCTGTCGATCTCGCCCTGGAACTGTTCGAGGATGGCTGGCGGAACAGTGTCGGTCCAGTCACATTCTAGGAAGCTGACCTCACAACCGTATGGAAGATGTCCAAGGTACTTGACCCTCTTACGCAGGTCATCGTCGACGATGTGGCCAGTCGAAACACGCTCGACGCGGGGAAGTATCGAAGAAGGGAAGTTGTCATAGTTTCCAAAAGCAGCTTTCAGGATGCGAATGTCCAGGGAGGAAAGGTAATAGTGAAGTAAGCCTTGGTAGAAGAAGTAGGTATCCGGTTGGCGCTCTGCATGCTGTCGGGCACGGAACTCGGCTAGAGACGTCGAAAGGATACTGGTTGTGGTGTCGTCCTTCCTCGTGCTGGCTTCTTGCTCACTGGGCGACGACTCCGCTTGTCCGTTCTGCCCATTAGGCAAGCTCTGGCCTGACTTGATGGCCTGCTGAATTGCGTACATTTCCGGTACTCCTTCGTCGGTTTGGTTGAATTGGATGGCAGGCTTCTTGGGCTCGGGCTCTTCGGGCTTTTTCGGGGCTGCTGGAGGGTTTCCGATGCCCTTGATTCTCTCCTTCGCTTCGTTCAAAGCACGTACAGCTTTGCTAGTCCATTGAGTGTCGTCTCCAAACATGACTTCGTCCTCTTGTTCCATAGCCCTGACGTTCTGAATCTCCTCGTCCAATTGGGCCAGCATGTAATCTTCACCGCCCTTCATGACACGAGCATAATCCATAACCTCAGCGGCAAAGTACCAGGGAATGTCGTCTCCTTTTCCAAGGGCGTCGGGGCTCTCTCTGGGCATAGCAAGGGTGCTTCCAGCGGGGCGCTGTATCAAACGCAATACTACGTCATCTCCCTCTCTCGGGGGTTCAAACTCAGCACCGGTATACCAACGAACTGGTCTTGTCTCGGAAACGTAGATAGAATCATAACAGATTGGGCACTTCTTCCAGCGTGCCTTCTTTTCAACTCCAGTAGCGGACCCGTCATCCGAATGCATGTATCGGATCAAGCAGGGTAGGCAGAATATGTGGCCACATCTAGCCATCCTGGGAGCGGTAGGCGTCCCCAGACAGATTGGGCACGCTGAAGATTGGGACTCGGTCGAGACAAGAATTTGCAGTACGTTGTTCCAGTCGATATGGACATCGGCATCAACGCGTTGAGCCCGATAGTCGGCTCTAGGGTCAACAATGAAGCGGTAGTTGGCGTGAACGTATCTAGAGATGGTTAGAGAGGAGTGGCGATTGAGAGCAGGCTAGATAGAGCTTACCTTGCCTTGTCCACTGCGTGATATCCAGAACCTAGACCCCAAGTAGGGTTGCGTCGAGGACGGCCAGAGGCATATCTGGAATTGTGCTGGTGTGCCTGAGGACGTGGCGGGAGAGAGAAGTTCATGAGGTGGGTGATAGAGGTCTGACCCTTGCGACTGCTAGTTGAATGCATGGCGGCCTGTAGCAATGTGAGCAACATGAAAGCTCAATGACAACGGAGCAGTAGCACTTACGGATTCAGCAAGAGCATCCTCATCCGCGAGTCTAAACTTCTTCGATTGCTTGTGCTTCGCTTTGGCACTTTGATTGCTGCGCGGGGTCGACGAGGGCTTCGAGTTAGCGGCGTTGGAGCTGCCTGAACCGCCACTTCTACGTTGACCGAGAACTTCTCCAAAATAGGCGTTGGTCTGCGAATAAGAGGGCGTTGATTGATTTGAAAGGCCGACAGATTTCGAGGGGTTCGATGCTTTGGCCGAGATAGTGGGTTGCGGGTTCGAAGACATGACGGATGCACGAGAAGCGGATAATGATGTCGTTAAACGCGTCGAGGACGATTGCCGCGGTCGAACAAGCAAGCAAAACTCGGGGAGAGCAAAATCTGCTAACACAGTGAATGTCGTCGTATAATTGAGCGGAGGTTGGTTTTGCGATCTGTCGACCCGCTAGGGTAGGTAGTCGACGGGATGGTCCAGAGAAAGGAAAAGGTGATAAAGAAGAGGGAGGCAATTGCTCATCGTTCCGAGACACCGAGATGGGCCCCCACGTCACGGGGTTTGATACAGAGCATGTCGACTATGCTATCCGACGCCAGTAGAGTGGCCCTCGATGCTCAAAGTATGCTGTAGGGATACACATAGGATCTTTGCATTCAGCCATTGATGATTAAAATCATAATTGATTCGACTCTCAGTGGACACTGACCTTGGTCTGAAGACACTCCTGCGTTTTCACAGCGATTCTGCGGATGATGCATGATCTCGGAGATGCCCTTACACTGTTTAACAAAGCTTGCAACGTTCGTTATTCATCCCACCAGGGTCCAAAGATCCAAAGTGCTTTGTTTCGAGGGCGTTGCTGCAGATAGGTACTGAGCATCTGTTCACCAATACACTTCAAAATCATCCGTCAAGATGTTGATCGAGGAATCCTACAAAGATGTCGCTACCAAGAATGGTGGAAGCATGCGTATGTAGAATAGAGAAATCTCGATTTTTGCTCTTGCTAATATCTGTAAGGCATATTCACCTGGCACCCAACAGTTCCAAACTACCCCAAGGCCAGGTTTCCTGGTGTAGTCGTATTCAGCGAGATTTACCAAGGTAGGTTGTATTCCTTCTCACTTTCAATGTGTCAGATCCTACAAGTATGCATTGTCTAGAAATTGGAATATGGATTGACGGCATTCTTCAGTGACTGGACCTGTTGCTCGCTTCGCTAAGCAGATCGCTGGTCAGGGATACATCGTTGCCGCCCCTAGCAGCTACCACGAGTTCACCGGACCCGAACCTCTGGCCTATGATGGTCCTGGTACCGACAAGGGAAACGACTGGAAGGTCGCCAAGAAGCTCGCAGCCTACGATGAAGATGCTGAGCTGAGTGTATCGTTGCTACTCGACCTTGAGACCTGCAATGGCAGAATTGGTGCTACTGGCATGTGTCTGGGTGGTCACCTGGCATACCGCTGTGCTCTGGACAAGCGTGTCAGCGCTGCTGTCTGCTACTTTGCTACTGACATCCACTCTCAAACTCTCGGTGCTGGCAAGAATGATGACTCTCTAGCTAGAGCCAAGGATATCAAGGGTGAACTGGTTATGGTCAGTTATCAACCTTACTCCAAAACATCAAAGTTCTAATCAGCTGCTAGATCTTCGGCAAGAAGGACAATCATGTACCCCCTGAGGGTCGTGATCTCATCCGCAAAACTCTGCACGAATCAGGCATTTGCTTCAGCTTCTTCGAGGCTGCTTGGGCTCAGCGTATGTTCAATGACCGAGTGAAGATCGTACGAATGCTAACTATCACAGATGCCTTCATTCGCGATGAGATGAGCAAGGGACGTTACGACCCTGGCCTTACCAAGATCTGCTTCGAGATCCTGCTGGAACTGTTCAACCGCACACTGAGATCTGATCTCGGTCCTAGAGTTGGCGGCGAGCAGGAAATCGAAGACGTATGTTAAGCTGTTGACTGACATCTGGTGAAGAATCAGTGGTAGCATCCGTGTAAATGCCAAACAAGACGAGGGACAACTTTCTCGCAGACACTATTAGATGTTGATAGCTCGGGCCCATGCGTGATTGGATGTATGCGCATTTCTCTATTGCACCGTCAGATATGTCCAGGATAAAATAGCCGCAGCGACAAGTTGGTTATTGTTCACGGTTTTATTTGTGAGCATGAGCATGAAGTGAACATGTCGAGCGTCTGGAACGTTGCGTTGCTCGAAAGGCGCTAGTGGGAAGATTGCCGGTCTTGGCACACAAATGCCCACTGAATTCTCACGAACCAAGCGCATCCAACTTTCTCCTCACCTGACGAGACCTTTCAACGTAAGCGCGACGACTGCCCACGCTCATTTTCAATCACTAACCATTCGCAAAGCCGACCAACGTTAATTCAAAGTCGACAAGATGGCCAGAGGACCCGGGTAAGCACCCAGCACCACCGGACCATGTCGAATTTTCGCATTGGATCCGCGACACATGCGTTGCGCAAACTTCTTACACCTTCTGCAGAAAGCACCAGCACCGCCTGTCGGCACCTTCGCACTGGCTTCTCGACAAATTGTCGGGTGCCTACGCCCCCAAGGCCTCGCCCGGTCCCCACAAGCTCAGAGACTGCATGCCTCTGATCGTCTTCATCCGTAACCGCCTGAAGTACGCCCTCAACGGCCGCGAGACCAAGGCCATTGTTATGCAGCGCCTCATCAAGGTCGATGGCAAGGTCCGCACTGACGCCACCTACCCCGCCGGCTTCATGGACGTTATCTCGATCGAGAAGACTGGCGAGAACTTCCGCCTCGTCTACGACACCAAGGGCCGCTTCACCGTCCACCGCATCACCGCTGAGGAGTCCGAGTACAAGCTCGGCAAGGTCAAGCGCGTCCAGCTTGGCAAGGGCGGCATCCCATACTTGGTTACGCATGATGCACGCACGTAAGTCTGCATCTATCAGCCGTTGGATCAAGATTTGGCGATACGGAAAAAAAGTATACATGGACAAGAGCTGAATTATGGTGATTAGTATCCGCTACCCCGACCCCGCCATCAAGGTCAACGACACCGTCAAGATCGACCTTACCACTGGCAAGATCTCCGACTTCATCCGCTTCGACACTGGCGTTATTGCCATGGCCACCGGTGGTCGTAACATGGGTCGTGTTGGTGTCATCACTCACCGTGAGCGCCACGACGGTGGTTTCAACATCGTCCACATCAAGGATGCCATTGACAACGAGTTCGCTACCCGTGAGAGCAACGTCTTCGTCATTGGCCGCGAGAAGCCTTGGATCTCCCTCCCCAAGGGCAAGGGTGTCAAGGTTCGTAAATTCAGACCGAAGACATGTAAGACCATGACTGACTCTCAATTTAGCTCTCCATCGCCGAGGAGCGTGACCGCCGTCGCGCCCACGCCATCGCCGGCAACTAAACTGGCTGACCAGCTTCTAGGTTCATGGGGTTCGTTGGTTGATGTGTTGGAGGGTTTTATGCATCAGGCAGCAAAAAAAAGGCGTCTGGGGAGCATGTTGTTCAGAAGATTTTACGCGATGTGCCATGCAGCACTTTCGTAGCTCTACGACAAAAGAAAGATATCCAAGCTCACAGCCTCGCGCCCAAAATGATTGACGACTTTTCTGCATTCAAATCTTGTGAAACGTGAGCTATGTATTGAAGAAAGTGTCAGCCTGTTTGTAGATGATCTGCCTCGTAAGCAGTGGCCCACGCTGGTCCAGGTAGAAGCAGTAAGATGCAGGATTGCTTCTGGAATGTCATTGTAGAAGGTGCAATTGTTCGGGAAAGCCAAAGTCAGAATGTGAGTGCCTGGCAGGAAATCTTGGGGGTGACGAGTGCGGCGTTGATCGGGCGTCGTCACGGCGGTCCTCGGCAAGCAGCGCGTCGATACGTTACTGAAGCTCGAACTGCTGGATATTGCTGCTTTATTCAACACTCTCCTTGATCCCCGCTTGCCCTCCCCTCATTTCCGCTGCAAGCAGGGTGACATCTTTCGTCTGTTCAGTTGTCTACTTCGAACTGCAGCCCAACACCACCTCGAGCATACCGCGACTTCCACAGCCATCATGTCGCTCCATTCGACGCGCAATGTCGACATGGGCAAGTATGTATTACTTTGTCGCTAACTGCAACATGTATACTGAACAACTCTCAGGCAAGAGTCGGAGTTGGCCATCAACATCCGCAAGGCCACAAGTATTGGTATGTCCAGACCCAATGCTTACTCCTTGAATCCATACTAATCCGGCCATACAGAGGAGACCGCGCCCAAGCGTATGTTCACATCGACCCAACTCTCGGACTCGACTGAAGGTTACCTTAGGGAAACACGTTCGCGCATGCATTGTCTACACATACGACCACCGGAGCTCGCAGTCCTTCTGGGCCGGCATGAAGGTGTAAGCAGTAAACAACGCCCGGAAGAGTCGCAATCATACTGAGTCGTTGTTCCAGTCAACCTATCATGGCCGATGAGATCCAGACCTTCAAGGCACTCATCACTATTCACAAGGTCCTGCAAGAAGGCCACCCTGTCGTACTCAAGGAGGCTCAGGCCCACGTTGGCTGGCTCGAGAGTCTGTCGCGTGGCGTCGCTGGTGGTGACGGCATGAAGGGTATGGTACTCTCTCTACATACGGAGACCATTGCTGACCAGGCTCAGGATACGGCTCTTTGATCTCCGAATACGTCTACTACTTGATCGCGAAGCTCAACTTCCACAGAAACCACCCCGAGTTTAACGGTACATTCGAGTATGAAGAATACATTAGTTTGAAGTCTATCAACGACCCGAACGAGGGGTGAGAAACGGTCATCTGAAAGGGTGCACAACATACTGACTAGTATCCAGATACGAGACCATCTCCGACCTGATGAACCTCCAGGACCAGATTGAGACTTTCCAGAAGCTCGTTTTTGCTAACTTCAGAGGCGGGCTGAACAACGAGTGCAAGATCTCTTGTTTGGTGCCTCTGGTTCAAGAGAGCTACGGTATCTACAAATTCATCACCAGCATGCTGCGCGCCATGCACACCGCCCTCGGCGACGATGAGGTTCTTGCACCCCTTCGCGGACGTTACGACGCCCAACATTACCGCCTGGTCAAGTTTTACTACGAGTGCTCCAACTTGCGCTATTTGACTAGTCTCATAACTATCCCTAAGCTCCCTCAAGATCCTCCGAACCTCCTCGGCGATGACGAGGACAGACCAGCTCTCCCGGCCAGACCAAAGAATGAGCCTGTCACCAAACCCGCAGACACTCCTCCTCGCCAGCCCTCTGTCGACCCCGAACCGATCAACGAATTTTGGAAAAACGAGCAAGCGCGCCAACAAGAGGAGTATGAGGCTGAGCAAAGAAGACTGCAGGCACAATGGGATGAGGCGCAAAGACAACAGCAGCAGGCTTCTCTACAGGCACAGAGAGATTTCGAGGAACAACAAAGACTCCAGGCTGAGCAGCAAAGACTGGCTCAGGAGCAGTTGATGCGTGACCAGTACTCGCAACAGACTCAAGGCAGGATGGCAGAATTGGAACGTGAGAATCTCAATGCACGCGCGCAATACGAGCGCGACCAGCTCATGCTTGAGCAATACGACAGACGCATGAAGGCTCTTGAGGGAGAGTTGCAGCAGCTACAAGTGAACTTTGGTCAGCAGAACGCCTCCAAGGACGAACAGATCCGCGCATTGCAGGAGCAAATCAACACCTGGAGAACCAAGTACGAAGCCTTGGCCAAGCTGTATTCCCAGCTGCGTCACGAGCATCTTGAGCTTCTCCAGAAGTTCAAGGGCGTACAGCTCAAGGCAGCCTCAGCACAGGAAGCCATTGACAGAAGAGAGAAGCTGGAAAGAGAACTCAAGACCAAGAACCTGGAGCTTGCAGACATGATTCGCGAAAGAGATCGTGCTCTTCACGACAAGGATCGCTCATCTGGAGGCCATAAGGACGAGCTTGAGAAGCTTAGGCGTGAATTGCGCTTTGCTCTTGACAAGGCAGAGAACGCAGAGAGATCGAAGGGATCAGAGCTTTCATCTCTCCTTTCCAGGCATAACAGAGAAATCGCGGATCTTGAGGAGGCTTTGCGCAACAAGACAAGGGCTTTGGACGATGCCCAGAACAAGTACGGAGAGGCCGACTCTGACCTTGAGAGGCTTCTCCGCGAGAAGGAAGACGAACTTGAGATCTTCAAGGCTGGTATGGACCAGACACTCTTGGAGTTGAACGAGCTCCGTAACGGCCAGGGCGAGACGAACGAGGCTCTCGATGAACAAATCGACACTATGCTTCTCGACAGTGTTCGCAAGATCACTGACATCATTGACTCTGTCCTCCAGAGCGGAGTCCAGCGTGTTGATGATGCTCTGTACGAGCTGGACTCTACTATGCAAGCCGGAAACCAAAGTGCCTCGGGAGCTTACGTCCTGTCCACTATTGAAAAGGCTGCATCAAGTGCGATGGAGTTTTCGACTGCATTCAACAACTTCATCGCCGATGGCCCCAACAGCACTCATGCTGAAGTCATTCGCACCGTTCACACCTTCTCGAACTCTGTTGCAGACGTGCTCTCAAACACCAAGGGTCTGACCAGATTCGCTTCAGATGAGAAGAAGGCCGACCAGCTCATGAATGCCGCACGCCAATCTGCCCTTAGCACCGTCAGCTTCTTCCGTTCCATTCAAAGCTACCGTCTCGACGGTCTGGATGACCTGCAGAAGACTGATGTCGTCATCAACAAGAACAACGAGGTTCAGATCAACCTGAACAGCTTGTCCAAGATTGCTGATGCATTCGCCCCCAAGACTAAAATCACATCAGCATCTGGCGATCTCGGTGATCTCGTCGACCGTGAGATGGCTAACGCTGCTAAGGCCATTGAGGCGGCTACTGACCGCCTCACCGCACTTATGAACAAGTCCAGAGATGGCTACTCAACTTACGAGCTGAAGATTCACGATGCTATTCTCGGTGCTGCTATCGCAGTTACCAATGCTATCGCGAACTTGATCAAGGCTGCCACCGCATCACAGCAAGAAATTGTCAAGGAGGGTCGCGGCTCATCCTTGTCTAAGAGTAAGTCAAAATGAAGGCAGAAAAACCATACACTACCTCGTACGCTAACCACATCCTCGCCTTAGGTGCCTTCTACAAGAAGAATAATCGTTGGACAGAGGGTCTCATCTCCGCTGCTAAGGCTGTTGCCAACAGCACTAACCTCCTTATCGAGACAGCTGATGGTGTCATTGGAGGTCGCAACTCGCCCGAACAGCTGATTGTTGCATCCAACGACGTCTCTGCATCCACCGCACAGCTCGTCGCTGCCAGCAGAGTCAAGGCAAGCTTCATGAGCAAGACTCAAGAAAGATTGGAGGATGCTAGCAAGGCCGTCACAGGCGCATGCCGCAGTCTCGTTAAGCAAGTCCAGGCTATCATTGATGCTCGTGCCAACGGCGAGGAGGTGGTTGACTACTCCAAGCTGTCAAAGCACGAGTTCAACAGATCGTACGTTTTTCCTAACATTCTCGTGTATGAGGAGTATGCTAACACGCACGAAACAGGCACATGGAAAAGCAAGTCGAGATCCTTCAACTCGAGAATGCACTGGGCAGAGCACGAAAAGATTTGGGCGAGATGCGCAAGCTCGCTTACCAGGAAGACGAGGATTAGGCGTTTTGCATACAGCCTTTCTTTACCGTCTTGTTTGTGATACCAAATTGCGTGCTCTATTGTCAATAATTACATATGTTTTCTTGTTCAACTTTCTCCCAACCCCTCCTTATTCGGCTCTCAGCCTTGGACTTGCTTTCTCGAATCAGCTGTCAAAATGCACAATGATTTTGAGACTTGGGTTTATGTCCATTGAGAGCTGCACTTATACACGTTCTCTTTGGACCATCATGCTGAGAACAAAACCATTGTGCCTTGCGACAGCCAGAATTTAGTTAGGCCTTACTAGGAGGAAGGAATACGGGCACGGTTTCCTCAGGGGCAAACCTGAATCAGCACCAGGCTCTCAGCCTTCTCGGAACTCCCCGATAGACTCACTAGAAAGAGGATATCTGATTTCTATTTATCCGCTCAGATCTTTTATGGCTATATTTTAGTATGCACATGTGTTATCTCATTAATCAGACAGCTCGAACATGAGTCGCGCGGACGGAGCACGGGCCACAAGTGGACGAAATCGCGAGAACTCGTTCGAGCAATAAGCCTGCTTGTTGGCTGGCTCCGCCAACAAGCAGGCTTATTACTCACCAAAATTTGGATTCACGTGACCCCTGACTCGTTGGCGGAGCGTCTGATTAATGAGATAACACATGTGTGATGGATGCATCTGTTTTGAGTCATGATTTACACCAAGTAAATTTATGCTTATGGGATCACCCTGTCATGAACTTCGATCACGCCAGCGATGATACACGTGGCATTAATGAACAAGCTTTGGGTATACTCGTGTTCGGAGAGAAGTTCTCTCTTGAATGATCACTTCCTCGTGGTGTTGATATGCTGTGTTGCTGATATCAATGGTTTGCTTTGGATCTTTAACAAAGCTTCATTGAGAAGAACTCGCGTCTGAGGTCATGGACCGTTGACACCACAAACGACAAACATTGTAACACAGAAACCTACAAACCATCTCACATTCAAGCTCTCAGCCTTTCAAGAGGTCTGTCTAGTCGATGGCCAAAAGTCCCGATAATTCCGACTTTGAGATGATTGGCTAAAGAGAGGGCGAGGATGGATAATTTAATCAAATAGTACATTATATACAAAGTGACCAATATTCAAGTCATCTTTAGGCCGTGTTTACTTCGGCTGATGTACAGCTTTGTTTAGGGTGTACAAAGCTGAACATGAGCGGGGTTATGTTCAAATACAGGTCGTGTTTACTTCGCGGTGGCAAATCACCTGGATATCGATGAAATTTCGGATAAAGCACTATTCATGTACAAAACAAGCACTATTTTGATGTCCAGGGGGGGCCCTGCATTTCACCTGTATTTCTTGTTGTTGTATATAGCAAATATTTCCCCCCATATAGTATTTTTGCATTGGAAAAAAAGCTAGATGTTATAAGTAGTTGCCTCTCTACCTACCAGCTAATTCTTACTAAGAAGATGCCATAATGTGTGATTTTCAGTAATAAATTAATGGGTAAAAAAATAACAGCAGCTGCCAAGGGCGCAGTTCCGAATGTACGGCTCACAAAAGCTCACTTCGTGCAGCTTCCGAAGATTTGTACATGTCCACTAAACATCGAAGTAAACAGGGCCTTATACATAAGTCTAATCTAAGGTCTTACTCCACAGTGCTCAAATCAATACCATAAGGTAAGTTCTCTGCAGGAGGCAATGGCGGAGCACCAACACCGTCATAAGTTAACGGTACGTTAGGGTTGTTGGGTGGCTGTACAAAGCCAACACCATTGTCAATCAAATCGGCAGGCTTAGTGGGACGCTTAGGGAACACATTAGGCACACCCTCCCAAACGCTAATGTTGGAGAACTTGACACCAGTATCCAGAGTCGAGTTTGCCAAGGTGTCAGGGAATTGAAGGTAGAAGCCCATGCGAGTGGAGTCCTTGTACCAGTAGTAAAGATGAGTAGAGATAGTGAGAACGTCGTTGACATAGACTTCGAAGAAGCTACCATCCATAAAGGCGCGAATGTTGAGAGATTGGATAGCATAGCTCTGCTTGCCCTCTGTGTTTGTGGAAGAAATGTTCCAGAGGCGCAGTTTACCCATTTCAGGATCGGTGTTGACGTTGTCGCGGCCGAGAGCTACCTCACGAGTGATCATAAAGGTCTCGTTGGAGGGGCGGTAGAGCATTGCGGCATCATCGACGGAGTAGTTTGAAGGTGCTGAGGCACTGGAGTGCAAGAGGGTGAAGCCAGCGGCAAAGTCTTCGTACTCTTCGTTGCGCAGAGAAGACTCGGGAATATCAACGGTGGCTTGGAGCTCCCAGTGGCGGCTGTGGGGGCTCTGCTGGAATGGAATGAAAGCGCGAGTCACGCCTTCCTCCTTGGTGAATTCAACACCACTGCAATTGGACTTGATCGACTTCACATCAACATCAAAGTCAGACTCGGTCCAGCTCTGGTTGGCATGCTTTCTGAAGCCAAGAATCTCACGAGCAGGTTTGCAGCCTAGAGTTGCGAGTATGACGGTATCGTTGCCGTTAGCCTTGGCCAATGCGACTCCGTCCTTTGCCAAAGTAGTGTTCAGGTACTCGGTAGCGACAGACCAGTAGCCGTTCTCAGCAGCGAGATCATCAGCGACAACTCCGGGAATCTCCTTGTAGTAAACCTCACGCGGGATACTGTAGACTCCGCTGGAGCCGATTCTGTAGCCCACCTGTTCGGAGATGGTTGAGTTGAAGTCATCGTTGCTCCAGCAGAATGCCAGACGACGGTTGGTCTTGTAGTCAGGCATAGTTGTGCAGGCATATCCAATTCCCCAGTCAATGACACCTGTCGCATGGTCCTCGAGAATTACGCTCTCGTTGACAGAGCTGCGTACGAATTTGCCCATCTTCCAAAGAGAGTAGTGGAAGCTGTGTGTTTCTCTACCCGACTCGGCACCCATTGTCACAAAGTTGACTCCGTCTTCCAGATTTTCGCCATTCTCATCGAGGAAAAGAGTGTTCGAGGTCTCGTAGTTCGAACCATCGTTGCCTGAAAAGTTGCCTGCGCTAAAGGTAGTGTTTACAGGAGCAGATACAGAAGGTCCAAGGAACTCCCAGCTGGTAAAGTCGGAAGTGTTCTGTCTGTAAAGAAGAAGACGAGGTCCAACCTGTCTGATGCCACTACTGACTGACAAGTACCAAGTCTCTGGTGTGTCATTCAGAAGCTTAGCAAATTGAGGTGCCTGGAACACCCAAGGGTCGCGGAAACCGGTCACGTTGAAACCCTCGGGTGGACCGGGAATGACGGGTTCAATGTCTGGCTTGATCCATGTGGCACCATTGTCTTCGGAGTAGGCCAGAGTTTGCACTTCGCTGCCCTTGATGTATGGCTTGCTCCATGAGATCGGAAGGTAGTGCACACCAGTATAGATCAAAGTCGGCAATCCTTTGTAACCTTTTGGTATAACCGAACCGTCAAAGACAGCAAGAGGGTCATTCTCATTTCCAGGACCGATTGAGACACCATTGACGAAAAGAGACGAATTCGTGTAGTTGTGAGCATCCACGTAACTCAGGAAGTCTGATGTCAGGGCAGAGCCGATCGAAGAAGTGATAGATATGTTCGGGCCACGCAGGTAGGAGTATAGACCAGAGACGTGGAACACTCCCTGCTCATCCTGCCAGAAGGCCGTCGGATCTCCGATGTGGTTCGAGGATGGTCGAAATCTTGCCTTGGTCCTCCATTGAGCGAACAGCGAGTTGTTACCGTAGATGGTAAGATTTTGAGGAGGGAGATGAAAGTCGGGAACTGTGGTTCCGTTTGACGAGATGTTGGATGCAGCGACCAGAGCCGCTGGCAAGCAAGCCACAGTGGTGGCCAAAGTAGGATGCATCTTCGAAGCTTGAGAGTTGTTTCCAGAACATGACTGCTTTCACTACACTCTTTATATGTTTTAGAGCTCGGAAAGTAATGCGTAGAGTTACGTAGCACGCAAAACTCATTGCTCGGCATTTGATGGATAGTTACCCAATGTGTCGTGAGATCAGGCTGTCAATGGGATCATTCTCGGTCCGAGATCTTCGATCGACATAACTGCTTTCCTTGGTGTATGATCAGCATTAGCATGGGAAGTATATCGCACGACATGACAGGTAATCATCATTATTGCTGTAAAAGTGTTTCCAAATTGTCAATGTTGCTGCAAAGTGCTTTCGGTGTGGCGTGTGTTCGATCATTTAGCTGCATTGAAGCGCATAATAGTGCAGGCATTGGGGCGAGATTCACTACGAACATTATTGCGAGAATTGCCGCGAGACGACCATCGCCTTACCTTCTTATTGACTTATGATCTGCTAGAGTCTGTCGTGCGTATAGCTGTAGAAATACACAATGCTTTCTAGGCTTGAGTCGCGTCCATTGAGAGCGGGTCACGCAGTCCACCCATGGCTTCCGAACAAACGAGCAAGCTCTATCTCCCTGGACGAATGCACCAACCTCGAACGAATTGTGCGTCTCTACAGCTTAGTCACTCGAGATGTGGGCCGCGAGAGAAGGGCATTGATGACGGAGTGTTGCGCCTGGGCAGGATCCAGTAGCAGCATGTCTGTCGTTCCGACACGGTCCGAGATATGTCTGGAGGGAAATCATGGAGACCGTGTGGGTAAGCTGTGGAGTGGATGCTGGGCAGTGGGCAATGACCATCGCAGTGGCTTTGGCTGTGGTTCTTGCGGGATATTATCAAGAGAGTCGTTCCGAAGCACGACCGTTCAGAACAGGTACCAAAGTAGGAACGAGTCCATTGTTGCTTCTAATGAATGAGTATTGAGAGTGAGTAAGGCGCGAAAGGTTTATGATAAGGTGAGAACACATCGGCTCACCTTGATCTTATCAAGCGGCCATACATGGACCTACCTACAAGTAAGCCCAGCGAACCATCGTTCACACTACCAAGGCTGAAAGAGCCCAAATATTTTGACCAAGGCTTTGATGACCATACCACTGTTGCAGATGCGAACAATGATCAGGAAAGCCGGCTGTCCGAGTTGTGGATTTGAGTCAGCGGAAGATCGCGAGTGGAAGGGCCGATTCCGCGCTGGCTGACCGCACCCGGCAGGCAAGCTGAGCGAACAAGACTTCTCCGTGAAGAAGAGCTTTTCAGCAAGCATTCAGCACAGTAAACACATAAGTCATACAGAGTTGACAACCGAGGGTCAAGAGAGCGGGAACATGGCAAGAAAACAAAAGATATATCAAAATGACGATGGTCGATAGCAGTGATAAGAAGTCGGGTAGGAGCCAATGAGAGGTCTTGGGGCCGTTTTTCGCATTATGATTCACGCGCCGCCGACAATCGGCGGGCGAGCTTGGGCTTTCTTTTCACCCAACCTTCCTGCCGCTCAAGTGTTTCTCCTTCTCTATCTACAACTCTTTCAACCCCCATCAATCCACCCGGACTGCCTGTTAGCGGGCTGATATTCGCCCTTATGCGTACTGCGCCCACCACCTACACCTCTCAAGGTACGACCAGACCGACATCTTCCTTTATTCAAACCACGCCCCAGCAGTGACTAACAAGCTGCCAGACTACATTAGCGACCATCTCTGGAAGGCCAACGTGAATTAAGAATTCGCCATTTACACAACGAACTACCAACTACTACGCATATCAATTCAAGCAAACAACCACACACACAACCACAATGATCCCCACCATCTTCAAGTCAGCGGGTATGAGACCCACCTCGGCCTTTGCTAGAGTCGCCAGACTCGGCATGCAGGTCAGAGGAAACGCTTCGGTTGTCTCTGGCAGCCAGCGTGCTGCTCCTCTTCAGAACAGAAGATCCACCCCGCCTTCATTCGAACGTGCCACCTTCACTATCAGAGTACGCCAATTCTGAAAAATTGAGTCATCACGAGGCAATGGCTGACAACAAGTGACAGGATGGTCCTATCTTCCACGGAAAGAGTTTCGGTGCCAAGACTAACATCAGTGGTGAAGCCGTCTTCACCACTTCGCTGGTCGGCTACCCCGAGTCTATGACCGATCCCTCATACCGTGGTCAAATCTTGGTCTTCACCCAGCCCTTGATTGGAAACTACGGTGTTCCCTCGTCCGTTAGAGACGAATACAACCTGTTGAAGTACTTCGAGTCGCCCAACATCCAAGCCGCTGGTATTGTTGTCGCCGATGCTGCTCTTCAGTACAGCCACTGGACCGCTGTTGAGAGTTTGAGCGAGTGGTGCGCCAGAGAAGGTGTTCCCGCCATCTCTGGTGTTGATACCCGTGCCATCGTTACTTATCTGCGTGAGCAAGGTTCTTCCCTCGGCAAGCTTGTCGTTGGTGAGGAGTACGATGCCGATGAGGACGAAGCTTTCGAGGACCCTGGTAACGTTAACCTTGTTGCCAAGGTCAGCACCAAGGCTCCCTGGCACATTCCCTCGCCCGTTGGAGACATGCATGTCGCTCTGATTGACTGCGGTGTCAAGGAGAACATTCTGCGCAGTCTCGTTGCTCGTGGTGTCTCAGTCACTTGCTTGCCTTACGATTACCCCGTCCACAAGATCGCTAGCCACTTCGACGGTGTATTCATCTCCAACGGTCCTGGTGACCCAACCCACTGCCGCACTACCAGCGACAACCTCCGCAAGCTTATGGAGACCTCTCAGATCCCCATCATGGGTATCTGTCTTGGCCACCAGCTTCTCGCCATGGCCATTGGTGCTGAGACCATCAAGATGAAGTACGGTAACCGTGCCCACAACATTCCTGCTCTCGACTTGATGACTGGAAAGTGCCACATTACCTCTCAAAACCACGGTTACGCAGTTGATGCTACCACTATACCTGCCGAGTTCAAGGAGTACTTCATCAACCTCAACGACTCTTCCAACGAGGGCATGATTCACAAGCATCGTCCCATCTTCAGCACCCAGTTCCACCCCGAAGCCAAGGGTGGTCCGCTTGACTCTAGCTACCTGTTCGATGCCTACGTCAACAGCGTTTCCCAGTACAAGAAGACGCAGTCTTCTCTCCACCCCAACATGGCCAACCGCCCCAGCCCTCTGCTCGTTGACTTGCTCGCCAAGGAGCGTGTCGGCGTTGCTCCCGGCGTACCCCTCTACCAGCACCCCGAGCCCGTCGTTGCTTGATTTGGCAGTCTTTTATTCGTGTCTGGTTGCGGGACGGCGTTAGGTCTGGGAAGCGGTATCTCTAGTCACATAGGAAGTATTCATTCAAACGAACGTATTCATGCTTAAGCGAAATATCAAACTTCCAAGTGCACATGTGAGACAGGAATCAAGATGTGGACCGTGATGATACGTAGATCACCAACAATTGACCTGGTTACGCTTACGTCGCGGAAAGCCTGATACAGGGCTTAGATATGGCTTGGACGGTGAAGCATTGCAAGCTCTTCGTGAAACGACTTGGCAGGGGAGAAAGCACCCCTTCTTGACGCGCGCAACGGTCGGAAACCACGTCAGCGCGGTTGGTGCTTCGTGCTTTCTCCGTGCACAGCCCGCTCCTCCTGTAGAATCAATTCGTACTCGTACTTTGGGGGTCGAGAGAGGAGTGTTTCTTACTCAGACAAAGAATTGCGCTTGAGTGACAAAGAAGGCTGGAAGCTTTTCTCGTCGTACAAGCATTCAGCATTCTTCCTCCACATCTGACGCAAGCGCATGCCGCGCCGACACCTTGATCTTCAAACTCGCAATTGCGCATAAATTCATACCCAACCCAGGACTGCGTTATGGTGTCTTGTAACACAACACTTGAAGAGCAGACAAGTATGTTCGCTGATTCCACTCGACTCTGGGACACCGTCACTCACACACAATACTACAGTCATCGAAGACCCTCTGTTCTCAAAGGTCACCTTCCACCATGTCGGTCTCGTCGTGTCAGCAGTCTTCGCCCTCATATCGGTCGTCGTAGCCTTCTTTCTGGTTTACAAACATGCGACGCATTATTCGAAGCCATGGGAGCAGAAACAGTACATGCCCCCTCTTTGCGACAACCCCACTACTAGCAGCCGCGCTGACCCTCATCTCAAGTATTATTCGCATCCTCCTCATGATTCCCATCTACTCGACGGTATCCTTCCTCTCGTACCTATACTACAAGCACTCGATATACTTCGAGGTCTTGCGCGACTGTTATGAAGCCTTCGCCATCGCCTCGTTCTTTACCCTCCTGTGCCATTACATTGCACCAAATCTACACGAGCAAAAAGACTACTTCCGCCAAGTCACGCCCATCAACTGGTTTTGGAGCGTTTTCGGTCTGCAGAAATGTACAGGTGGAAGAGACAAGGGAATACTTCGCATTCCGAGAAGTGGCTTGACTTGGTTCAATGTACGACTCCTACACCTTGTGTCGATGTCCGACAATCCTTTGGGGTCACCACGCTGATAATTGCAGGTCGTTTGGTTCTCCGTTTTCCAATATGCTCTGGTCCGCGTGCTCTTTACTATTGTCAGCGTGGTCACCGAGGCTATGGATCGCTATTGTGAAAACTCGCTCAATCCACAATTCGCACATATTTGGGTAATGGTGTTTGAGTCTGCCTCGGTCACTGTCGCCATGTTCATGCTTGTTCAATTCTACCTACAACTGAAAGACGATCTTGCTGAACATAGGCCTTTCCTGAAGGTCTTGTGCATCAAATTGGTCATCTTCTTCAGTTTCTGGCAATCGGTGAGCATAGAAAATGTCGGATCACGATTTAGAATATCCACTGACAATCACAGCTTGTTATTTCATTCCTCTCATCGTCCAGTGGACCCTTGCAACCGACAAAGAAGATTTCTTATCCGGATATTCAAGTCGGTATCCCTTCGATGCTTTTGTGTGTCGAGATGGCTATTTTCGCTGTGATGCATCTCTTTGCTTTCCCATGGCGCGAGTATGATCTTTCGAAGATGCCCTACACAGATCCCGTTACAGCCCCTGGTTCAGGATTCTCAGGCACCGCACCAAAATACCATGGTGGATGGATGGGCATCAAGGCCTATGGAGACACATTCAACCCTTGGGATCTCATCAAGGCGACTGCACGAGGCTTCAGATGGCTGTTCGTACGTCGCAAGCACAGACACCATGATATCTCATACACTACACCCAAGATTGGTGTCACGGTCGACGAGCCGGCAACCTCGATCCCGGGGCCAAATGTCACGACCCACACTCTGCCTTCAGCTACAGAGCTAGAACACCAAAGACGTGCCAGAGCGGATACAGTCGACGACGCCGATACGGCGGGTCTGTTGTCTAATGCGCAGCACAGCGGACTATCAGCCCGCCCTTACCCATACTCTCCCTCGCATTCACCGATAAGAAATGGCTCGTTTGACGATCGATCGGATCATGGGGAGGCCGAAGGACCCGGTGCTGATATGTCTCTGATGGGAGGTGCGAGGACACAGGTGCCTCAACCGAGTGCGTTCGGAGGCAGTGATGCTCCGAGACTAGGCCTGAACCAATGGGATAACGATACCGAATATCATAGTACGACAGGCCCTGCACATATGGGTCCATATGCTGGAGTTGATGGTCATGCCGAGTCATCCGCGAATCAATGGGATCATTGGGCCGGCGCGAGTAGACCTCATTAACGGAGTCACGAGATGCTAGTGCTGTGTGTTTCTCAGTTCACGACTAGACGGCAGTAATGATCCATTGGCTTGGATTGTACTTTTGGACAGGGACTTTTTCTTGCGGTTTTTGTTTAAAATGATACCACATGCGACACGGCGTTCTTGGGAAAATGGATACTTCGAGTTCGTAGTATAGTTTTGAGATTCTATCAGCATTTAACACCGTTCATCATTTTCGACTTTCTTATCCTGAACATCTTCAATTTCATCACGCGAATCTAGCCACAGATACAAATTGGAGCTGAAAAGACGGGCCCTGCCCCGCGGCCGCTGAGGGGCAGAATTGGCCTTGGCATCCAATCCTCCGAGTGTCGGAGGAGAAAGTTTCTCCAGCGATGAGCAACAACAGGTCCATCTTTGCTGTATATCGATATTGATTTTTGTGAGATCTAAACGGTATGTGCATTTCTTTTCTTTTGTAACGTATTCTGAAATACTGCGTCGCCAGTATCTTTCGTACATCTTGAAGCCTCACTTTCAAAAATCAAGAGTCGTTTGACCACACATTTATTCACACATGCTGCAAGTAATCTGCATAGCATTGCTGTCACTACCACAAGTTTTCTTCAATACACGTCTGAAACTCTGCCTTTTGAACTCTATCGGCTTTTCTCTCTTTCCATTACTCTCCTTGAAATTTCTCGTTACCACAATGAAACAGTAGTTCGAACATACAGAACTAGTACTAATAAGACGACCAGATTCAACAACATGTCGACTCCTCCAACCGTCACACAGATTGACTCGCAGGGTACATATACCCACAAATTTCACATTTAAATCATTATCTGATCTTTCATACAGTCGAGCAGCATGGCCTGAAGAAGATTGCCAGCGGCAAGGTTCGCGAGATCTACGAAGTTGATGCTAAGACACTCCTCTTTGTCGCCACAGACCGCATTTCAGCCTACGATGTGATCATGAAGAACGGTGTTCCTCAGAAGGGCGCCCTCCTCACTCTCATGACGGCTCACTGGTTCAACCTGTTCAAGGAGAAGATCCCCGACCTCAAGACTCACTTGCTCAGTGCTTCCGTGCCTGATTCGGTGGCTTCATCGCTCCCTGCGGATGTTAGCGCTCAATTGCGTCTGCGTACCATGCATGTTCGTCGCTTGAAGGTTCTGCCTCTGGAGAGTATCGTCCGTGGTTACATTACTGGTTCCGCTTGGTCGGAGTACAAGAAGACTGGTACTGTTCACGGTATTGCCATGCCCAAGGGTCTTCAAGAGAGTCAGAAGCTTGAGAAGCCGCTCTGGACTCCCAGCACCAAGGCCGAGGTCGGTGACAAGGATGAAAACATCAGCCCTGAGGAAGCCACCAAGATCGTTGGCGAGAAGTACGCAAAGAAGATTGAGGAGCTGAGTTTGAAGGTCTACCAGATCGTGAGTACTTTTGATGGGGTTTGAGAGAGTATGATGCTGATTATCGCAAAGGCTAGAGACTATGCTGCCGAGCGTGGTATTATCATCGCCGACACAAAGTTCGAGTTCGGTCTCGATGTCGACACTGACGAGGTTATCCTTGTGGATGAGGTTCTCACCCCTGACAGCTCTCGCTTCTGGCCTGCAGACAAGTATGAGCTTGGCAAGTCACAAGACAGCTTCGACAAGGTATGTTTGGAAACGAGTGTTACATTGGGCTATCAGATCACTAACAGCATGGATAGCAATACCTGCGTGATTGGCTGACCAAGGAAGGTCTCAAGGGCAAGGATGGAGTCGAGATGACCGAGGCAGTGGTCAAGGAGACAGCAAAGAAGTACCGTGAGGCTTTCGAGATGTTGACTGGCCAGAAGTGGGATGATGTGGTCAAGAGCAGTGCCTAGATGGGCCCTTTGAGCAATCTTCCATGCACATATTCACTTTGATACAAATACAATGAAACATGACATTTTCTCTGCACAAAATCTAGACTTTCTTGAAGATGGAAAATACGAAACATTTGCGTAGCGTAGAACGGGGAGTGGTATTCGTAAAAAGAGCCCTCAATTCAACATGGCTCAGAGGCAGGTACTTTTCTTTGTAATAACGCCTCATGCAGTCAGATCACGACCATTGGTATGCCATTGCTCCTTGCCGGGATGATTGTATGGAAGTGTTCAGAAGACTCGATGCCATTTTTTGGTAAATTCCATAAAAAAACTCCCCACCCACAGCTAGCAAAAAAAGAGGCCCCGGGTTGCTCATCATCATGGTCCACGCTTAGATGGCAGTGTCGTAGGCGATAGGAGCCAGAGTCTCGGGCTTGGCCTCCTTGATGGAGATGGTGCGGGCTTCTCTGGGCATGGCAGGCTGGCGCTTGAGGAAAGCGTGGGAGCCGTCGGTCTTGGCCTGGCGCTTCTTCTCGGCGTTGGTCTTGACACGGGTCAAGAACTCCTCACGGGAGCGGGAGTGACGGACGTGCTCGATGCGGACGTTGATGCGCTTCTCGATGTAACGGTTGCCGACCTGGCGGTAGAGGATGACACCGACGGCGGACTTGGTCACGTTGTAGACGACACCAGTCTTTCCGTGGTAGACCTTGTAGGGCATACTGTTGGGTTGTTAGAGGCGTGGTTCTTGCGACGAGCGTGACGAGGGCGGGCGACTGACCCCTTCTGGACGGCACCGTTGGCGACGACATCGACGATATCTCCGACCTTGTACTGCTTGAGGTAGGTCGAGAGGGCGATGTAACCCTTGAGAGGTGTTAGTTGGCGTGCTCGTAGAATCCAGGAGAATCGATCGGTGTGCTTGCCTTCTTCTTGAAGTCGCGCGAGAAGGCGTATCTGGTACCAGCTCTGTTTTTCACCGCATCAGCGTCCAAGTCGATCGGATTGGCGATTGCGTCTCATTCGAGCGCATGACGGGGCGAGTTGTGTACCTGAGACCTGCGGCGTGACCCATTTTGACTGTTGGTTATCGGAGACTGGGGAGTTGTCGGGATATAGTTGTCGTCGCTCGCGGGAGGTCAAAGTTGGACGCAGCAAATTCAGAAATCCGAAGGTGCGACCGACGTCTTGGCGCGTCGAAGAAGCGAAGCACGGGCCACCCACACTCGGCGACTGCTGTTTTTCACCAACTTCAGTCTGATCTTGACTTCCTCTTTGCTTGCGACGAAGACGACACCCGACGACAACCATGGCCCCCCGTTCTTACTCCAAGACCTACAAGGTCCCCCGTAGACCCTTCGAGTCCGCTCGTCTGTTAGTATCATCCAATGGCCACTGAGCTAGAGCTTGCTCTGTTCACGTCAATGGAATACGTGGTTAACACCCTGGAATAGGGACTCTGAGTTGAAGAGTGTCGGCGAGTACGGTCTCCGTAACAAGCGTGAGATCTGGCGCGTCCAGCTCACCCTCTCCAAGATCCGTCGTGCTGCCCGGTATGTGGTGTCCCTTCTGTTCTGTTTTGCTGATTTTGCATGCGACAAGAGAAATCTTCACTCGTCTTCATCAAATCCTTTGCGCAACTCCATCGCACAACAGCCACTAACGCCCCGACGCAGTCAGCTCCTCACCATGGACGAGAAGGACCCCAAGCGTCTCTTCGAAGGAAACGCCCTCATTCGCCGTCTGGTCCGTGTCGGTGTCCTTGACGAGTCCCGCATGAAGCTCGATTACGTCTTGGCCCTGAAGGTCGAGGACTTCTTGGAGCGCCGTCTCCAGACCTGTGTCTACAAGCTCGGTCTCGCCAAGTCCATCCACCACGCTCGTGTCCTCATCCGCCAGCGTCACATCCGGTACGCGCTACTTCCTGCCTGGCTCCTCGATCGAACAACCATACTAACACATCTCTCAGCGTCGGCAAGCAGATCGTCAACGTTCCCTCGTTCGTCGTCCGCCTTGACGCCCAGAAGCACATCGACTTCGCCCTTACCTCGCCCTTCGGTGGCGGTCGTCCCGGCCGTGTTCGCAGAAAGAAGGCCAAGGCCGCCGAGTCCAAGGAGGCTGGTGGTGACGAGGAGGAGGAGGAGGAGTAAACTACTCGCTCCAACTCGGCGTTATGAAAGGCATATTGGTACGGGTCACGGGTATTCGGGAATCATGCCAGGCCATGATAGCGCCCTTCAAAAGCTCAATTCCAATTTGACGAGTCTCTTCTGCAAAAATACCCCATTCAAATGCGCATTAGTATTACGACCTTTACATTGCTCTTGTGATATTGTCTGTCTTTGTGAACCCCTGCACCTCTATCGAGCAACTTTTTCTTTCTTACGTGCATTCACATATAGCTCTGTAAAAGGCATGGTCTATCGACACTTGGACTTGCATGGCTTGCAGAACCCCTCTGAATCACATCATGCCTGGACTAAACTTTTCCGTGTTCATTCTGTGCTGCTCGGCAAGCGAGAGCGACAAATTCAAATCCTTCTACGTTCACGTTCAACTTCTCGACCTGACTCAAACTTTAACCATTGTATCCAGTATTCTATTCAAAGAACCCATGCACTGGTAGATTTTACGCGGTCTCCACAGACATGCTCCTCATACTATAGCCTATCACAAGTCGTGAAAATGGTCTTTAATCTATTCAAAGATCAGCCACGACATGCATCTACAACACTTTACATTTCCTTCAAGAACAACATATCGATCAACACGATCAACTCCAACAACAGACATGCAATCATTGCAGCATCTTTCGAGAAACACACATATCACTGTATAGTTTGCGAGGTCGGATGTTCAGATAAACAAGGAGGAGCAAAAGGATTCCGCAGAATCCTTCCGAACAAGGAAGGCTGTGCTGCTAAATCCAGCAAGACTTTCATTTATCATGCATACAACCACATTGCGCCTCTGATGTAGGGGATGCCGCATCATTTATATCACCATGAACCTCTGCATCTCTTCTGTTTCTGTCCTTTTCTGCTCTTTCTCGCATCTTTGTCTGAGAAGTATGTGGTTTTTGGACGACTATGGCTAAACGAATGTTTTCGACGTCCGAGAAATCGGATACTGGATTAGTGTCAGAGGATTCGTCTATTCGAGATTTGGATGTCGCGAAACAAGTTGGTAGTTGGCGGGTTACTGTAAGAGCAGGAGCTGGCATTGCGAGTGTCGTGTTCTGCATCAACTTGGGTGTTTTGATATGGGCATCGACTATGGATGTCAAAGATGGTTCTGCTACTGTGTTTGAAGGTGAGTTTTGCAAAGTACCTGCAGTTGATAGAGACTGACAAAGAGAAGGCTCTTGTACAGAGATGAAGAGGATAACCTTCTGGGCTGATTTGGCCATCAACATTTTGTCTACACTTTTGCTGGGTGCGAGTAACAATTGCACTCAGTTACTCGCGGCACCTACGAGGAAGGATATTGATGATGCTCATGCTGCTGGCCGATGGCTTGACGTGGGTGTGTCTTCGATGCGCAACATCCTTGCTGTTAGTGGCTGGCGTAAATGTCTTTGCGCTTGCCTCTTTCTGAGCTCGATACCTTTACATTTGCTGTGAGTTGCCAGTTCCTTGGGTTCTGCGGTGCGGAATCACCATTCTGATGTTGAAAAGCTACAACTCAGTCATCTTCTCAACATTATCTGCAAGCAACTACATGGCCGCAATCGTCACAGATGACTTCTTCACAGGAGCGGCCTGGAACGAGACAAGACTCCAACGTGTATTCGAGGATTCCGAAAGAGCAGACCGATTGCTCACGGATCCACGCGATAACGTCGACAATCTGACACGGCTGGAGAATGAAGATTGCATCCGGCAATATGGCTTGAACTCTCTCCAGTCCAGCTGGAAAAACGTCTTGCTAGTATCGATCGCCAATGTCACAGGACCACTGATCAGACCATACTTCCACCATGCCGAAGAAAAGTGGGACGATCTGGGCTGGATCTGTGGCAACCAGTCAACAGGAGTCGGTTATCAAGATAATGGACACAACTGCAATACCGCGGCGCTGCTCTCGCATTCCACCGACTGGGTCATCAAGGACTATCTGATCGAGCAACAGAAAATTACGTTCAAGGATGGGTCAGTCGGATATATGGGATCGGATGCTGGAGGCCCCCCTTATGAGGCATCCATCAAGTACTGCCTGGCCGAGCCCACAGAACAACACTGCACGGTTCAGATCAGCACACCTCTTCTTGGTATCGTTCTGCTTTGTAATCTCGTCAAGGTATTGTGTCTGGCAGGGATCCTCTTTGTCCGAGGCTTCTATCCTTTGGCAACAGTCGGCGATTTGATCAGTTCGTGTTTGAGCGATCCTGATAGCCATACTCACGGTAAGGGTCCTCTTGCAGCGAAGGATATTCCTAGGCACGACAGCGCATCTTATGGCAAGTGGTTACCTAAGCTGGTCGAAGGATACCGACAGATCCATGTCGAGCGCTCGATGTCCTTGTTGAGTCGAAGTCACAATCAGGCTATGCCCGCCGAGGAATCTCCTGCTACAACCGAAGCATTCGAGAAATCGAATGTGGCGCCTATAAAGTGGAAGAAGCGAGTTTACCGATGGCATCAGGCTTCATCAACACTGAGCTGGGTCGTTTGTATGACATTATCAGTACTCACTTGGCTCACTGGCTTGTGCCTTCTCGTCAGCAGTGTCAAAAGATACAAGCGCCTGTATGATCAGACCTACACACTCTCTAGCATGTGGAGCTCTGGGGTTGGCAACATCTCTACCAACAACTTGATCGGTTCGACTGGCAACGGCAGATCCCTCCTCGCCAATGTGCTTCTGGCCAACACGCCTCAGATAATCATCTCGTTCATCTATCTCTTTTACAACAACTGTCTGACCAGAATGTTGCTTGGACAAGAATACACCGACTACGCAAGACATCGTAAGCCTTTGCGAGTGAGCAGGCCAAAAGGAGAACAACGGAGTACGTATAGGCTGCAGCTCCCGTATCGCTACAGCGTGCCACTCATGACGGCAATGGCTGTGTTGCATTGGTTGGTCGCTCGCAGCATCTTCCTCGTGGAAGTCAACCCATATGATTATGACGGGGTAGTCCTGATCGACAAGATTTCTGCTTGCGGCTACTCGACCATGGCCATTGTGCTGTCGCTTATGGTCAGTGGTGTCATCATCCTAGCGCTGCTAGCTGTCGGCGCCAGAAGGTTGGAGCCTGATATGCCATTGGCTTCCAGTTGCAGTTTGGCCATCGCTGCAGCGTGTCATACGCTTTGGAGAGAGGAAGATGCTGAGTTGTTGCCGCTCAAGTATGGCGTGGTGATTAGAGAAGATTCGAACTGCGAAGATGGATGGGAGCATGCATGTTTCAGCAGCAAAGAGGTTACGCCATTGGTCGATGGACGGTTGTATATCTAGGATACGTACTAAATGTCAGCTTGTGTCGATGTTTCGGTTGTACATACTCATCGGTCATCGTGAATCTCAATCATCAGACGCAGGTCACGGAAATCGGCCATCCGCATCTCCACTGCACCCCGATTCGACAGCGTAGAGGGAAACAGACTTGCACATCAGCACGAAGGCTTCAGCAGGGATACCTGAACGGTAATTCGAGTCTCCCCATGTGTCTCGTGGGTGTCGCTGAATAATAGTACCGTGACACGATGGAGATACTCGTTGATGAGAGCTCTCAGACGCAAGAGAGATGTCGGACTGCTGGTGTTGTGGCATGTGCTTTATTGTAAGCTGATGTGCTCTCAAAGAAGAAGCGATGCGCCCAAGCCTCCTTCCTTCATGACGGGCTTTTTCGCCTTCGCCTTCGCCTTCGCCTTCGCCTTCGCCTTCCTGCCCGAACGAAAGATGACAGCTGCCTGGCCTGAACTTCGACAAAGACTTGATGTAGAACTATTGCGAGAACTGGTGAACGGTGAATGAGTTGTGGAAAACTTGGTATTTTCTTAGGTCTGCTGAACCTGATACATTAAAGAGGCCGCTATTGCCTGCATGCTGAAAAGGGGGTCGTTAAACTATATTACAGTTGAAGGTATCTTTCGTGAGAGAATCGTTTACTTGGCATCCTTCTTGGCCTTCTCGACGATATCTTGGGCCTTGTTAGACTGCTTTTCCAAGACCTTTTGGAGCTCCTCCATGGTCTCCTTCAAGAGCTTCTCGCCCTCGGTCTTGTGCTTCTCAGCAACCTCCTTGAGCTGCTGGAGCTTGGGGAGGATTTCGCCACCACTGGGGATCATCTTGAGGTACTGGTCCATACCACCGAAGCCCCACTGGTTGCTGAGCTGGGAGCCCTTTGACTTAGCCTTGTCGACTGCTGAGTTGACATAGCCCTCGAGGTCACCAGTGCTGCCAGACTCAACGCTGCTCTTGACCTTCTCGAACAGCTCCTTGGCGTTGCCTTGCTTGAGAGCATCGGCGTTGTTCTCGATCAACTCCTTGACCTCAGGGTTCTTGTCGAGGTAAGGCTTAGCTTGCTCAAGACCCTTCTGCCAGGCCTGGTCACCAAGCTTCTTGACTTGCTCAACCTTCTCCTCAACGATTTTGCGAGCCTTGCTGATGTTGGAAGCGCTGAGGCCACCAGCCATGACATCCTTGACCTGATCCCAGGTTCTGTCAACCTCCTGCTTGACCTCAGGACCGTATTGGTCACCCATGGACTTGAGCTGCTCAATTCTGGGGCCAACCTGCTCCTTCAACTGGGGGTGGTTATCCAAGAGATCTTGGGCAGCATCAGCAGCCAAGGCACCAATCTTTTGGGAAAGGTTACCGAGGGCAATCATGGCCTTGTTCAAGCTGTCGCGGCTGAGACCAGTCTTGGAGACTTCTTGGAACTCGCTGTAGGTCTCTCTGATGATCTTGTCGACGTCATCCTTGTGGTTCTGGCGGAGAGTGTCGAGATCCTTGAAGGCAGTGTCGATGTACTTGCGACCACCGGGGATCCAAGCGACGTAGGAGTAGGCGAACTCCTTGACGTAGTTGATGGCTTCATCGGCGTCGGGTGTGTTTGCTTGGATCTTCTGGCTGACATCGTTGTAGTAAAGAGCAGCATCCTTGGCGGCGCTGTTGACCTTTCTGGACATGCGACCAGCAGGGCTCAAAGCGTAGATGGTGTAACCGACAACGGCGACGGCAGTACCACTGGCAAGACCGGTAACGACATGAGAGTTACCACCAGTCGATGAACCAGTTGATGAGGACTGGAAACGAGCTTGGGTGTTGCGGGGAACTCTCGCTGAGCGAAGAGTTCTGGGGATGGAAGAGCGGGCAATTGGTCTTGCGGCGTACATGATGAAGGTTTGGATTGATTTTGTGATGGAAAAGAGGCTTGTCAGGAACGAGAGGGGTCTTCAAATTTTATAGCTCTCGATCAAGTCAAGGGTTGTGACCAAAGGGGGACTGGAGCTCGGACCGCAATAATGACTGGCAATGACGTGTGGCTGCGTGACGATTTATGTGGACTTGGTTTCCCACAGTGGGTATTTGCTTTGAGCCACAACGGCCCTGCCATGGTATTTCTATCCGAGAGCAATAGAAGACGGTGGAAAGGCTTGCTCTTCCTGCCGAGTATCGAATAGGTGCTGCTGTGTATTTTATGAACCACATGAAGGTGACGTACTGGCAGATATAGCTCCCGGCGTCCCGCCGTCGAGACAAGCGCCCCGCATTGGATGCGAATGCGGAGTGTCGATCTGTGGGCTTGCGGAGAACAGCCCAGGTATCTCGAGCTGACCTCTCTTTCCTTTCGCTTTCTTCTTGTTGTCATCGTGCCATCAATTTCCAGCACCCTAGCTCGCACAACAACAAAGTCACAACCACGCCAGTGTGATCGAATTTCTCCATCGTCACAATTACTGCACACCACTTGCTCACCATGTATTCACGACGCATCGTATCGCGCCTATCATCATTGGGCACCTCGAACCTGACACGTCCTCTTTCGACCAGCGTAGTGACTGCTGCACCCAAGAGAGCACCTTCGCTCTCAGACGTCGAGCCTGGCAAGGGTCAACTGTTTGACCAGAAATCACAAGAGTTCCGCGATGAGTTGGCTGCTGCCCAGAAGAAGCGTGAGCAGGATGAGAGTTAGTTGATCCGCACATCCATCGAGCTTAGTGCACTCTAACTATGAATGGTGTTGACAGAATCAAAAGTTCGCGAAACAGAAGACGGCAAGAAGGGCGGCCGCCTCTCCAACCTACTCTACGGCACCCAAGAGGGCCGCGAGATGGACAAGGAGATTGAGCGCAGCTTCAGTCAGGTGCTTGCCAGAGGCAAATATGTGCATAGCATTGTTCTCCATGAAGTCAAGCCTGACAAGGTCGACGAGTATGTCGACTTGGTCGGCACGTGGTACCCTCGCATGGCCAACATGCCTGAGAATAAGGTTCACTTGGTAGGAAGTTGGCGAACCGAAGTTGGCGACTGCGATACCTTTGGTAAGTTCTGTTCATTCCACACGGCATGTTTTCTGGCAATTCCGCTGACTTGAATCATAGTCCACATTTGGGAATACCAACGTTACGAAGGATACCACGCCTCTCTACACGCCATTCAGCACCACCCCGAGTTCCCCGAATTTGACCGCAAGCTCAAGCCGCTGATCAACTCGAAAAAGACATCCCTCATGCAGGAGTTCTCGTTCTGGCCCACAACCGCTCCTCGCAAGCTTGGTGGTGTCTTTGAGCTCCGTTCATACACACTCAACCCTGGTAGTCTCTTGGAGTGGGAGACACATTGGCGCACTGGACTGCGCGCAAGAAAGGAGGTCATGGAAGGCGTCGGTGCCTGGTTCGTGCAAATTGGCGATCTCAACACTGTGCACCACTTGTGGCAGTTCGCAGACCTCGAGGAGAGACGCTCGCGCAGAGAGCAGAGCTGGAGCGTGACCGGCTGGGGTGAAACGGTGCACAAGACTGTACCTTTAATCCAGACGATGAAGAGCAGAATCTTGGTGCCCATGCCCTGGAGCCCCGTAGCTTAGAGCCGGGGCCAGCATGACAGGATCTGAGACGACAGACGCGATCGAGCCACAGCATTCACTGGTCGGGAAGCACCATCATTCACATAGCATTCATCGTTCTTGCAGCGAAGGAGACGGCGCATTTGCCGCAAGCGCTGTACAAACCTCTTTCATTCGATTTTAAGGTAGCCAGTCAATTGATCGTTCATGTTACCAAGAAGTGGTGGGTGTCTCGAGCTCAAAGTGCAACAACATGAAGCTTGTTATCTTGCACGTGTTCCTTTCGCTGACGTCTCGAGGCGGTGACGGTTGACCTCGAAGCAGGAATCGCGCGCACGTCCTTGATTGAGCGCCTGCTTGGCGCGTTTTTCTCGAGGTCTCGATGTCGTCGACCGCCCTTGCCCTTTTCTCAATACCATTCTTCTCTTTTCCTAAGATTATACGACGATAGATCTCCTAAATAGATCTCATCAATCATGGTGTACATTCGTCAAGACCGGCTTCCCAAGCTCAAGGAGTACAAGTACTCGGGCGTCGACCACAGCTTGCTGTCGCGCTATGTGTTAAAGCCGTTCTACACGCACGTCGTCATCAATTGTTTTCCCATGTCCATGGCGTGAGTAATTTGAATAGTACCTTTTGATAATGAGAGTGAAGATGCTGAGACTTTTGTTACAGGCCGAATCTCGTAAGCTAATTAACTTGGGAACCTCGAGTCTCACGAGTCTCGAGAACCTGATGCATGTATATCGAAATGCTAAGACCTCGAATTATAGATCACCCTGAGCGGTTTCAGTTTTGTCATTATGAATCTGTTGACGATGTTTTACTACACGCCCGGTATGGACCAAGACTGTCCGTCTTGGGTGTACTACTCTTGGGCCATCGGTCTCTTTACATATCAGACCTTTGATGCCGTCGATGGTAGTCAAGCGTAAGTGACGGGCTATCTCATCAGAAGTGAAAGATCAATGTTACTGACACCTCCATGCAGACGAAGGACTAGACAAAGTGGTCCCCTCGGCGAACTTTTCGACCACGGTGTTGATGCTCTGAACACGTCCCTGGAAGTCCTCATCTTCTCAGCCGCCATGAACCTAGGTCAAGGCTGGAAGACCGTCCTGATCCTCTTTGCCTCCCTCCTGACATTCTACGTGCAAACCTGGGACGAATATCACACCCACACTCTGACCCTAGGAATCGTCTCGGGCCCCGTCGAAGGCATCGTCACCCTCTGTATCGTCTACGCCTTCACCGGCTACGTTGGCGGCGGCAGCTTCTGGCACCAATCCATGTTTGCTTCCATCGGCATGCCTCGCTTTGCTTTCATCCCCGCCATCATCTACGATCTTCCCTGGACGGATTGGTACATGGTTTACGGCAGTGTTGTGCTGATCTTCAACACCATTCTGAGCGCCATGAACGTCATGGCTGCCCGTCGTCTTCGCAAGGAAAATCCCATCACTGCTCTTTACGGTCTGGCTCCTTTCTTCCTCACCTGGACTGTCATCCCCATCTACCTCTTCCTTCAACCCGTCATCCTCCGCCAACACCTTGTGCCCTTTGTCTTTTTTGTTGGTATCGTCAACGCATACTCGGTTGGCCAAATGATCGTCACTCACCTGACCAAGTCGCGTTTCCCTATGACCAACGTGTTGGTGCTGCCCCTGGCTTTCGGCGTAATCGACAGTCTTGGTCCTTTCCTGCACGACCATATCGGTGTCGGATGGCCCAGCGCTCTGGGTGATGGACAATATCAGATCGCCTTCATGTTCTCTTGCTTGGGTCTGGCTATCGGTGTTTACGGCAGTTTCGTCGTTGATGTCATTGTCACCATCTGCGATTACCTGGACATCTGGTGTTTGACTATCAAGCACCCTTATGTCGAAAAGAAGGAGCTTTGAATGACTTGATGGAGAAAAGAGGATCGACGGAGACGATGAGACTCGAGGAGAATGAGAAGAGTATGATTGGTGTCACCAGTGACACAAGTGCGTTGGATGAGGCAATGTGTTGGAGTATTAAACTAGACGAGCGTGGGAGTGGGATGGTTTTGTGATGTACAGTATGACATGGTTTATGCGATAGACACGAACGCACGAAAGAAAGCAAGTGAAAAAGAAAGAAAGAAAATTATGTATGGTAATGGTATACGCTTTTTTACGATCAGAACAACCAAACGCTTTCCTTTCCCTTTCCTATCCTTTTCTCGAACATGTGCACCTCGAAGACGCCAAAAATAAAACGCCGCAAACATGGTTTCGGATACTGGACAAAGGGTATTTGACAAATCTCTTTTACTCCGACTCTTCATCACTCTCGACATACTCGCCTGTCGAGGCTAGTCTTCCCCATGCTCTTTCGCTCTTTTCGTCTTCGTTGACTTCGTCTTCCATGTCATCGTCGATGTCTTGTCTTATCTTTGCTAGCAGCTCGACCTTCTCTTTCCGTAATGCTTCCATTTGGATCAAGCTGGCTCTTTGCACGCGCTTCAGGGCGGCGAGTTCGGCTCTCAAAGCTTCATTTTGCTGTTCGACAGAGGGTCCGGTGGATGTTTCGGGGGCGTCGAGGGACATGAAGTCGGCTGTGTCTGATACTTGCGGCTGGGCGGCGGGTGCTTCTGCAGGAGCAGCAGGGGTGGGAACGGCGGCGGCGGCGGGAGCAGCAAGTTGGACCTTTGCCGAGCCGTTCCAGTTTGCCAGTTCGGCGAGCGAATCGGCAAGTAGCGATTCAGGGAAGACAGGATGTGTGAGAGCGGTAAGGAATTCAGACTCGACGGTAGCGGATTGCTTCTTAGAGGCAGAGATGTGAGGCATGGGAAGTTGGCGCGAGAACTGCATGCTCAAGTTGTAGTTTCCAGGGACTGCACCATCGAGGTCAGCCTTGTCGAAGGCGGCGTGCTTTGGCTTGACAATGGTGACTTGGTTGATGAGGGCAGGGCGAGCGTCAGGGAAGCCTTGGACAGGCAAGGAGACAAGATTCGTGACGGGGCCCATCATGGGGGCTGCGGTGAAGGTAGATGAGTAGCGACCAAGAGGAACGTCCCATACAAGAACGTTTCCATTGTTGTGACCAGTCATGAGGGTGCTTCCGTCGTAGCTGAGCATGGCACTCAATGCAGCACCCTGATCAGCTGAAGGAGGAGTCCAGCGGGTTTGCGGCGGTGGCTGGACAGGCATAGCAGCTTGAGCAGGGTCGTACAGTGGGTGCTGGACCGAGTCGGGGTTTGCGGCGGAGAAGGCATCACTGTAGAAGTCGACGATTTGCACACTTCCATCGTCGTAGGCTGTGTAGAAAGCGCGGTCGGCAGGATCGAGAGCCAGGCATCGCGGAACTGCGGGTAGCAAGACAGTGCGCAACAGCTGGTTCTCATGGTAGTCCCAGACTATACATGACTGGTCGGCGCTCGCTGAGACAGCAATGTTGCAGAAGCCAGCGCTGTGGCCGACGACCAGAGATGTGATGGCGGCACGGTGGCCTGAAAGAGTGTGTAACGGAGAGTGTTGGCCTTGCAGAGCGGCGTTCGAGAAGGAGAGCAGAGCGGGAAGCGACCAGACGTGAATCGAGGCATCGGCCGAGGCTGACAAAACGAAGTTCGAGGTGGGATCGACGACCAGGGCGGTGACTTGCTGCAGATGGGCTTGCGACGTGATGACGACTCTGCCAGTATGTGTTTCCCAAACGAAGATGCGCCCCGTCTGCGAGCCCAGCACCAGCACGCTATCCTCACATGCCAAAGCCAGACATGTTATCCTCTCTTGGAATGGCACCGTCGCCTCTTGGTTTCCCTTGTCCCGGCTGTAGACGTTTACGACGGCCTTGTCGGCTTGGGCGGCGAAGACATGCGATGGGCTGACGGCCAGACAATTCGGTGCGGTATTGCTCTTCTTGAAACTTGCTCTTTGTCCGGAATGCGGTTGGCTCTCGAAGATGGATATGCCTACATCCTTGACACTGTTGGACGTGGCTTTCGGCGCGACCGCTGCGGCCGACACGGATGCTGCGAAATGCTCACTGAGCATTGTACAGTCAACGGAAAAAGAGAAAAGGGAACAAGAAAGACTGTATCTATCTCCGCTCTCGAATTTCTTCCGAACATGGTCGCAAAATTTCCAGGGTCCAACGAGGGGTCACCCTGTCAGATGAGCTTGTCCGTTCAACACCCCTCTGCCGTGCTCGTACTTTTCCTCTCCAGGAATTACCAAACTTCCATGGACGGATCTCACATCCATGTGCTAAATGTCTCGTACTATAGGCACCGCCCGTTTCTTACTTACTGCTTCTATTGACACTGCCTGTGTGGTGGTCCGAAGGCAGCTACCCGTATATCGGCCATCACACCATCAAAATTTGGTCGCTCTCAAATCTATCGCTGCTTTTTTGCGACTTTGATCAATTATTATGCCAGAGCAATAGGTATTGTATAGCTTGCCAATTGAGGTAAAAACCTATGTCATCTCTCAATTGTTACTGCGCCTACGTCACCACTTCTGAGTCTTTAGATACAATCCAACCTGCCTGTCTTTCGACAAAGTAACACATACAGACATGTCACTACATTCGGAAAACATCCCGGAGGCCTCCTCGATGCTTAGCCCTAATCTTCCTGCATTGATTAGCCAACCCGCACCACCCAGAGTCCTCCCGACAGTGTTGCAAGCAAGCCAATTTCTCGCCTCTTTCTTCCCAATACGACCTCGCGATGTCCCATGGCTCTATCATGAACCGAGAAATCCTCGATACTCGCCGGATACTGCGCCAGTCGCACGCATAGTATGCAGTATTACCCCTACAGCTGGGGTTTATACGACTATGCATGCAGCTCGTACACCACCACCTCTTGTCTTTTTACATCGACCTTTTACCTTGGACAGGAAACGAGTCACTCGTAACACGAATGTCTTGAGCTCCCATGTTGGCTTCGATGAAGTTCTGACAACTGGCTGGAACGAGGCTTTGGCTGCGCGACTTGGCTTATATACTGGCGACGATGCTGTATGCATACAGGGATACAAAGGTGATCCAGATCGCCGTATAGGTCTCGTTGCAGCATCTCGGATACCTGCTAAACTCGGCTCAGTCTCTGATGCTATCGAACGCGAATTTGGCCAGTGGGATGCTGTATACGGAGCCGATGTTGAAAGCGAAGAAGATATGGCGCAAAAGGTCTCCGTCGTCGCCATCATGAACGCGTTCCATCCGGAAGAAGTGCAACGAGTCGCAGAAGCTGCGTTATCCCAAGGCTGGATTTCAGACATCAATGACGGAAGCAGTATAGTCTACCTCACCGGCCAAGCACGAGAACCAGGACTTCTCGCCGCACAAGAGAAGAAGATGAAAGTCTTTTGCGTCGGTCATCGGAGCTGTGAAGAATGGGGAATCAGATACCTGGCTTCTGAACTGAGACGAGAGTTTCCCATGGTTGATGTCTGCGAGGTGTACGAAGATGAAGAGCCGCGACCATCACGAGAGCCGAAGAAACCAAAACCGGACTTGAAGAGGAATGTACCTTCCTCTGCAGCGAACTTGCCGGAGCAAAAGCGTAGACTAGAGGATACACTTTCTGTCGAATAGAGCTAGCGTCAACGATAGAAGTAATCATTCCAATTGATACACAACTATATCGCTCTTTCCGTGACCAAGTCAGGCTTGCTAAGGGTACCACCCTAGCTCAAACTTTACAACCCGGTTACGATGATTCTACACTATCAACAGACTGTATATATTCTAATTAACATCATTCTAACATGTAGTTTACCTGCTAGGTATATAAAACGACTATCGCTTGGCGGTTGTATCGTGGAGTGGTTCACGACTGAGATCCGAGTCGCTGTCCAAAACCAGTTGTGTAAACATGCAACATTGCACAGATCGACGACACGAACGCGACATCTACTAAGTGTACTTAGTATCCAAATCGAATGGTGTATACAACAACGCTATGCTAAATGATCATTATCTATCATGTTTGTCTAAAGTCTAATATGCATCATCTTCCTCCTCAACTTCTACTCCTCCTCTTCCTCACCCTTATCTTCATCCTGCCCAGGCATCATCATCCTCTTCGTCAAAACAGCCCTAGCATGCGCATAAAGATTGAACAACCAAATCGCAAACACCAAAATACTCATGATACTGCCCACCCACAGGATACCCTGACTCTCCAACTGCTGCCCGATATTGATGACCGCAATAGTGAATCCAACATTAGGGAACACCAGCGCCCAATTCACCAGCGAAAAGGACATTTGCTTGATACCGTAAAGCACACTGATAGTGGCGAGAGCGAACCACCAGAATCCAATCATCCAGATGAAAATGCTCACGAAGAGGGCCATGGCCTGTAGAGCCGGGATCGCGGTGGGGTTTTTGGCGAAATAGCCATAGCCTTCGGGCAAAGCGTTGGACATGCCTATTAAAGCCAAGATGGTGAAACCGGCAGGTCCGACGCAGATGAACATGCCAGGACGTGCGTTGGGAGGTGGGAGCCCGTACTCGAATAGGCGGACAATCATTACGGCGTAAATCATTACTGCGACTGTCCAGCCTAGACCTTGACTCGCTACTCCCGCGACAATGATGGGTAATCTTTGTTCTGGGGGCTGGTTGCTGGCGATGATGTTGGCGAGGGTGCCGGTGAGCATGACGGGGAAAATTGGGAGGATCCAGGATGGCGCCATGGATTTTACTAGTAGTTGCTTGGCCATGAAAAGAAACCAGTACTGCCAGATGGCTACGAGGAGGGTGCAGGCGAAGTACAGCCAGAAGAGCACTCGTAGTGTTACGATGAGCCAACCTCCGACGTTTCCGACACCATAGTTGTTCATACCGCCAATGATGGTCGGTAGGGAGAGCCAGAATGTCGGGAAGAAGAGGGCCTCTGCAGGGTGCTTGAGAGACTTGTGGAAAGAGCCAGGGTACATGATGAAGCGTGCTGTGATGGTTGCACAGAGTATGACGAACAACAGGAGATCGAAGATGTAGACGATAGTGCCGATAGTCAATAGTCCAGTGAACTTATGCGGTTGTACCGAAAGCAGCGTTGCAAAGCCACCAGTGCTCATCGTCAAGGTAAACCAAGCCCATGTGAAACTTCGAAGTATGTCAGAAAGTTGCTTAGAAGCAGCAAGGAAGTGATCAACACTTACTGTCTTAACCGCTCTTTCAATGTAATCTCTCGGTCTGTACCCTCGGGAGCCACATCTGAGATTCGCCTGCGTGCTTGTGGTCTTCGATGCACGACCGCCTTCTCCAAATCTTTCATCCTGGTCTCGAGGTCTCCAGTTGAGTTATTCGTAGCTGTAGATCCATCGCTGTGGTGGCCTTCATTATCCCCTGCCTGGTTCTCTCGTCGTCGGAATGCCATCTCGGGCAGCGATATAATTGTATCTTGTCTCCTGAGGCTCTTGGTGTTGGTTTATACGGCTCCGCGATAAGATTACGGCAAACGAGGCGAATGTTTTTCGGACGAGAATAAAGTTATCGATATGTAGAATACGAGGAAAAGCACTTGAACAGGGAATTGAAGAAAGTAAGAGGATGGTCTACAAGCACTCTTAAGAGCGCTCGTCACATTTCGGCGATACCTACTCCAGAAACATCTCTATTTGACCGGATGCCCAGCGACATTATGATGTCGCTCAGTCGCCGCGGAACCATTTTGCAAGAAAACTGTCAGGGTATTCTTGTTAAAACTTGGGCATGTTGCGTGGAGAGGTGGAGAAAATCGGTTGCGAAATTGTCAGTTATGACGTTGTTGTCCGAGCATTTTTCGGAAGGAGTGCCCGGACTTTCTAATGCTCAGATCAATCTATTCCAAGCTATATCGCTGTTGATGATCTGATCACTTTGATGACTGTAGCCTTTCTTGAGAGTGTTGTTGCTGATGATAGTAGAGGCAAACCTCTTGATGATTGTACTGATGATGTGTTTTGCGATTTAGAAATACAATTCGCAAACGACTTGGCATCGCGCGATCGTTTCTCGTGTGTATTCGGAACCGGTTGGTGGAAGTGAGCGGCATCTTGAGCCTAGACATCATAGGAAGCAATGGAAATACGATGAGGGTCCTGATCGTTGTGCTCAGATTGAATGTTGAGTCTGCAATGCGAGACTGCAGCATGCGAATGACTTTGCGTATCGTGATGGCCAACGATCCAGTCTTTTGTGCTCGAGTCAAGAGAATTGACTACACTTGGAAAGCTACACCGGTCTTCTTCACCATGTTATTGCCTCCTCCAGCAAAGCCGGTACCTTCTGAACTGATCTCAACCACGCCTGGTCGAACCTTGTCTTTCTCCTCCTTGCCCTCCTTCTTTTCGCGCTTCTTCTCAGTGACATTGGCCTGGCAGACATAACATCTCACTATACCAACCTCTGCCGTTGCATCGTGAGCATCCTTTTCAGATGGCTTCATGAACTTAGCAGCACAAGGTTTGCAGAGTACGTGACCACAGGGCTTAGCCAACATTGCTTTTGTCGAATTGGTGAGTGCCTTTTTGCATGAAGGACATGAGCGAACAGATTCATTAGATGTTTCGCTCTTTTCCTCGGTGAACTGAACCGTAACCAGCGATTTTAATGAAAAGTCGTGAGGCTTGTCAGGAGTTGCGGCCGGACATTGAGGGTTCAGCTTGGTAGGCTTCGTCGCCGTGGTTGTACTTGAAGGAGTCAAGGAAGGGATCCAGAAAGAAGTAGCAGCCTTTTGGTCGATAGGGTTCTGAGAGTCCTTCGAGTCTTTCTTTAGCCTGGTATTTTGACCACCAAGGCGCATGAGCTCATCTTCATCAATCTGCAGTTTGCGCTTGGTTCCTTGCTTATCAGGATTGTTTTCTTCCACAATGACTTTGCCAGCCTCTCGGCCAACGATGTGCCGTGTAGTAGCAGGGCCAAGCTTACTGTTCAAACCCTGTTGAACGAGCTCAAAGTCTTGCACAGCGCGTTCCCTCTCTTGTTCTTGTTTGATGTCCTCGGCTTCAGCCTCCTCTTGCTTCTTCTGGACGTATTCCTTTTCCAGGCGCTTGATGTCTTTCTTCTGGGCGAGCAGGTTCGAGAGGGCACATTCTCGGCAGAACAGGTGACCATGAGAGGCGCATGATACAGGATCGCGGGCAGGTAACAAGCAAAGACGACATGAACCGAATGGAAGGAAAGAGTCGCGAGTGAGACGGGTCGATTGCGAGCCCCAGCGATCGCGTAGTTCGGCGCGTTCATGGGCTGTGAAGAAGGCTAGCGATGTATTGTGCTTACCTTCAAACCAATCAGTTGAGATCTACAAACGAACAATGCGCCGACATACTGTGCGACATGATTTCTGTGTCAAGTTGGAAGAAGAACAGTACTCGAGATTCTCTTAGCGAATAATGAGAATTGCATGCGGTCATAGGGCGACAAGCGAAGATGCGGAGCGAGAGACGGCAGCACGTGGGTCAAAAGTTGATCTAACTTTGGAATGCTAAATAATGTTTCTCTCTCGTCGACTGCTCCCACTGTTATGCACTGCTGCCTTGTGACAAGTAGCAATGGCCACTCCAGATGCCCCTGAACAGCCATCGCTGCTGTGGCGAACTGGTTCCTCAGTCATCACAGGTGCTACTGGCTTTCTCTGTCGCACATTTCTTGTGGGCCTGAACAGGCTCGAGGTGAATGGCTATGACAAGTTCATGCGCCTGCTCGACGAGCGAGCAGACGTAAAAGGCAGAACCAAGGGTCTCATTACTGGTGTGTACCCGTTCAATCGCTTTGCGACAAGGTCAAGACTGACTGTATCCAGTTTCCAACCATACTAGCGTGTACGTACGTACATACTTGCGAGAGAGTGCTTGCGACCAAAGCTCTGACAGCAGCATACAGTATGGATGATCCGATTCTATGGGGTGTTCTGCCTTACAGATACCACTGGAACCCCGACAACGTTCGCTGGAGTCTTGCTAGCCACGACCTGGCCTTCCAGAACAAGTGCGACTGCCATTTCCACCTTCTAAGCAGCGACTAATACTCTCATCTAGATTCACTTCCCTGTTCTTCAGTCTCGGCAACACCCTGCCATGCCACAGATTGCAGCACTCTCCCTATGGTGGCCTGTTCCAACCCACCATGACACAAGCCATCCGTCTCCTCTCAGCAGGCCCGTTTCCCGCTCCTACCGCTACTCCCGCATCGCGCTCTCTGAAAAGCCCTGATATCTCTGATCCCTTCTCGGGAGGGCACTTGACCTACAGCACCGATGGTGTCGACACTTTTCCCGCCCCTTCGGCCTATGCTTCAAGGAGACACGCTTGGGTTCACATCTTCCCAGAAGGCCGAGTTCATCAGAAGGAGGACAAGACTATGCGCTACTTCAAATGGGGTGTTTCACGCTTGATTCTGGAATCGGAACCGGCACCAGATCTTGTGCCTCTGTTCATCGAGGGTTTCGATTCGATCATGCACGAAAGCCGTGGATTCCCAAGACCTATTCCACGAGCTGGAAGAGACGTCACTGTTACATTTGGCGACAAAATTGACACTGGAGATGCATTCCGCGACCTGAGAGACAGATGGGCAGCCTTGAAACAACAAGCAGTGCAGCGAGGAGCACAAAGCGACGAACTTGGTGTTGTTCGTGACGAGCAGTTGATGAACGGAGCAGAAGCTGTGCGACTGCGAGAGGAATGTACGATGCGCGTCAGAGAAGCAGTCCTGGCTGTACGAAGAACCAGAGGTCTACCTGATGAGGACCCTAAGTGCGGACTCATCGAGACCTGGGCTATGGAAAAGAGCACCGGCGAAGGCAGGATGGCTGATGGGTCATACACGAAAGACACGTAAAATGCTCAAGTGTTGGACGTTGCGCGCTCGGTGTAACACATGTTGGGTTACCACTCTTTCACAGGATAGATTTGTATTATATATTAGAACGAGACACATGTGATAAATGTGAAAGATACATGAGACGTTGGCTTCAAAAAGTGGTTGTGTTGGCGAATAGTAAAAAAGCAAGATACCAAAAAGCGCGTTGGTTGACGCGTGTGAATGAAAGGAACGTGTGATGAGCAAACAATTTTTAGTGGCTCGGAAGTGGCTTGGACTCAGCTCAGTCTACAAGAAGGAGCGAGGTCCTCGTCGCACCTTTCTCGCCCGGCTCGCGCACTTCCTCAATCTACGTTCTCAAATATTCGTCCGGCCCGTCGAAAACGCAGTATCACACATACATCCCCGCGCCAAGAAGATCTGCCCGCATATCGATTGCTATCCGTACCTGACCTTACCCGATTGAGTAACAGCGTGTCGGAGCTGTGAACAAATTCTAGTCGTCACTCCCCCTAGCAAACCAATTGCTATCGCTCAGGAGCCCCTTGTGGCTGGGGCTCGGTAACACATCAAGCTGCTGCTTGTCACCTAATTCACCATCACACTCTTCACATGGACCAGTCATACGCCCCTCGGTCACCCGAACTGTCCGGATACGCGCCTCGCTCTCCAGACTTGGCCGCCTACCGACCTGTCTCTCCTCAAGGCCAGGATCTGTACGCTCCTCAATCGCCCGATCTTTCCGGCTTGCAACAGCCTCAGCAAGCCTACGTGCAGCAAACACCTGTTCTGCCTAGCTTTGGCTCAGATCAGTACCAACAACAACCACTACAGCAGCACATTCCGCAAACATATCCCCCTCAGCAGCCAGGATACACACTAGCTCATCATTCTCCCTCGCAATCCTTCCAGTCTGATCCGTATCAACAACAATTCGCTTTCGGAGCTCAACAGCCTGCCTACCCGCAACAGTACTCTTCATACCCCGAGATGCCTGTCCAGACCCGTAACAGGGGTGTGCGCTCGGCCGCCGAGGTTGGAAGCTACAACTATGACAATGGCGCTGTTAAGGAGGAGGAACCGGCCTGGGAACCACAACAACCGGCAGCACCCACACCCGCTCGCCGTGGCAGAAAGCCGAAAAGCGAGGCCGGTGCTGCTCCCCCGACACCGATGAAGAAGATGGACACTGGCGGCGTTGAAGTAAAGACAAAGTTCCCGACCGCGCGGATAAAGCGCATCATGCAGGCCGACGAGGATGTGGGTAAAGTGGCTCAAGTCACCCCAGTCGTAATGGGTAAGTCAACATCTTTCTCCTTGTTTGTGGACTCCTTACTAATGAATCTTACAGCCAAAGCACTTGAACTGTTTATGATCCGCCTGATCTCCGCCAGCGCAGGCGTCGCAAAGGATCGTGGCTCCAAGCGCGTCCTATCCCAACACATGAAGTCAGCCGTAATGCAAGACGAACAATTCGACAATCTCAGAGACATCGTAGGCAGAGTCCCAGACGCACCAGCCAAGGGAGCCAACGGCGACGACTCGGAAGACGAAGAAAGCGCACCCAAGAAGGGCGCAGGAAGAGGAAGAAAGGCCGGCGCAGGAGCTGGCGGTGGCAGAGGAAAGAAGAGAAGGGACAGTGACGACTTCTGATGACACACATTTCAAGGACAGCAAAAACAGATAGCTTGTAACGAGCGATTTGCCCAACCCTCTTAGAGCAGGCATAATATTTCATAAACGCCTGACCAAAGTTACGATGACCTGACTACTTTTTCTGCCAACATGCTCCTTGCTTCTCTTGAAGATTAAAACCATGTCTGCGACGAGCTCCGGATGTCCTCCACGATCGATCTGCAGACGGACGTTGACATACCTGCTTGCTAAGCCTCTGAGACACTATATAGTACCTTGGAAGCGAAGTAATATGGCCGAGACAAGATGTATGAAAAAAGCAATATAGCAACACATCATCTATTCTTCCAGAAAGAACAAATATAGGGCAGGGCTCAAGAATATATTATTAGGGCAACAAGTACACACAAAAGCAGATCTATAGCTAGGGAGCAAAAGAAGTGAAGTATATTGGGTGAAAAAATAGCTATGGTATCTCTGGGGTGGAAACAAAATATCGACAAAGTAGAAAGAAAATAGAAAGGAAGCCGTGGCACGGATGCGCTCGCTGGGTCTCTCCTGAGTAAGGTACAAAAAAAGGCGTATTTCTCGTAAGATGTGGCTGCCACCACGGAACAAAGGAGATGCTGAATGGAGAGAGCTGTATGTTGTAAGTCTCAAGGTGCTCAGATTTGCTGGGCCTGGTTTTGCTCGGTAGTTGGTTGTAGTGGTTGTGTGTGGGAAAGGCGTTGGAATCGAAGCAGAGCAGACCAATTCTGATGAGGTGGGTCGCTGTGTCGATGTGGTGGATTGGCAGCATTCTAGTCCTCCATCTCCAAGACACGCTTGACGATGGAAACTTCAGCATGTCCACGCATGTTCTTCATTCGGTGACACCAGACGACCTGACCATCCTGGAAAAGGAACTCGCCGCCGACTTGGAGCAGGTTGCCGCCCTTGAATCTCGAGGTGCCCTTTTGCTTTGCCATTGTTGTCCATTGCTGCATCTGCCATTTTGTGAGAGGGATGTCCTTCATGTATTCCGGTCTCTTGGGTCCGGACATGTTGAGAGTGATTGACATGCCCAATGCCTTGTAGAGCTTGCGACTGGGTTCGGCGAAGATGGGGAATGGACAGCCAGTGGCTTGCTTGTAGAAGGGAATCATGGATGGCGAGCCACAGCCGATGACGATGATGTTTGTGGGAACAGCCATGGTGTAGTAAGCCTGCATGGTGATCTCTTCGGCGATCGCTTTCATGTAAGCCTGGCAAGCCTGCAGGAACGAAAGTTAGTGTGTGTTTTGGGTCTTCCTATGCTCATTATACTTACACCACAGTAAAAGTGTCGCACAAAGATGATGAACTGTCTGTCACCAATGGCATCCAGGCCAGTGAAGAAGGTGCTGAAAAGTCGCGAGTTTCCATTGGCGTCATACACAGGGACTTGTCCGGCAACAGCGAGTTGACCTCGATCGGGGCACTCGTCGGAGATATCTAGATCCTCACGGAAACGGCCAAACCAGTCATCTGCGTCGGTGAACGAACGTTCGAACGAGTTGGTTGTTGCGGTATCCGAAGTGGCAGCTCCGTGGCCAGAGCTGGATAATTGGGTGGGCGAGAAGACAGGCGAAGAGATAGGAGAAATATCCAAAGAGGAAACAGCACTATTTCTGCTGTTGATGCGCGAGAGAGCAGGCGACGAGATGGGGGACACGTCGTGGTCTGATGGCATTTTTGAGGCTCCGCGATCCAAGACCACTAAATTATGATGCACAAGCTCGAAGGATTCAGATTTCAGATCTGTCGCGGGGAAGGCTTCAGATGGCGTTGCTTCGAGTAGTGGCTGCTGTAGGCTTGCTCTTATGACCGTTACGTATAGCGGCGGACGCAAGGAGTATGGATGGGCAGGAGGTAGAAGGGAGGAGGAGGTTGGAGAAGAGCACAAGGCCGATAATAAGTTGGAGACAGAAACGTGCGTCACCAGCGGTGCGGATCAGCAAAACTATATATCGCGCGACGCAGCGTGCTCTGCGTCTAGATCGGCCACCAAAAATCGGGTGCCACCTTCTCGCTCTCGACGGCGCACCGCGGCCCGTCACTCTAACCCTCAATCGTGAGTCGCGCACCTGGCATCTTCAAAAGAAAATCCCGACCGATAGGGGGGCATCAACTGCCCTGCATTACCTTGTACCAGTCTTCCGGTCGAGGAGCCTCTTCCAAGGAAACGCTCTGTAGCACAGAGCTACCACTTACATGATACTCGACTTCTGTCACGCTGCGGTGAAGATCTTTGACATGCCATCGTCTCACTTTGCAACACTGGACTGTGGAGTTTATAGCTTCCCGTGCTCAGCGATCCAGGATGCGTCCGTATCTGCAGGTCCGGAAAGGGGAAAAGCCGCGGCCCAGCTGGCTCTGGCGAGGAAAAAATCGATAAAACTGAAATGGCTGGCTCCAACTTTGACTCTTGAGGCTTGCCCCGCATGGGACGAGGGTTGACAAAATTACAAACGGCGACTCTTCTTTCCTTCGACGAGACATCGGAGAAGAAGACGTGGCAGCACATGGACAGCACGCGGCCGGTGTTGGTCGTAAATACCAATCTTGTTTGCTCCTACCTAAGAAGTATTAAGACAGCGCTATATCGACTTTGACCGAGCTCCTGGGAGCATCTCCATTTCCCCAAGATTCATCTCCTGTGTTCCAGTCATGGGTTGAACATCACAATTCAACGAGTGCGGTTGTCCCGTTTGGCCGCGCGGGCGGGCACTTCCGCCAATCCCAAAGTCTGCGCTGGCAAGTTGCAACTCCACGGCAGAGAGTTTTGCTGCAATGCTGGCTCCCTATCGTTTAGGAGAACAAGCTCAAGAACGGCAGTTCTGTGACAAGCCCTTGTCGAAAGCTCGAGTCTTCTTGAGACTCGTGGTTCATCCAAGCGGGAAGCGGCACGCGTAAATAACTGTCATGCAGGGAGCCCAGTCCAATCCATGCCTTTCCTCGCGCCTGCCGAGTGTGACAGAAGCACATGTACGACTGGTCCACCGAGTAGTCTTCGGAGAACCTCCTCAGTATAGCTCCGGATATGCATAGAACATTATTGTTAGCAAGGTCATCCGTCTCTCACGTACGCGATGTTGCTCAATCTTGCCCGATACCTAGCTGAAGGTGGCTGACGCCAAACGGAGTCTCCGTCGGTCTGCTCAATGACCAATCGTGAGCCAAAGGTCCGTCCACCTTCCGAGTTCGGTCTCACCTTGAGCTATCTTGTAGAAATAGCATCTGAGATACTAACAGCCAGAAGAGATTCAACGACGACCATCATAGGCCAAGCGTCGGCGTGGCACTTCTTGCTACCGTGTATCATGTCACACGCGCTGTGGTCTCATACATGCGAAGACTTCGAAGTTATTCGATCCAAAGAAGCTCCATTCAATCCGCCCCCAGGATGGTTGAAATCCGTCCAAGACGTGGGATACACCGTTCTCCTCATACAATGGGAATTTGGTCTGATTCGGTCAATACCCTACTTAGCTCCAAAATTGTTCCATTCCAAGATGTCCAAAATCAGGTGAAGCACAACGCTTCGCTCTGTCCAACGTAAGCTCCTCCAAGTCATCACCTAAGAAGTCTCCTTCTGCTCGGCGCCAGGAATAGCATCACACCACGACGGACGGTTCTTGGTGTAGATTTCGGCCTTGGGTTTTCCGAGGTTGTTAAAGACATCCTCATCATCCACAGTTCCAGCCTTGACGATGTTCAGGCCTTCAAGAGCCTCTGCTTGTACGTAGAGGACGGTGGGGCAGTTTTGGCACGAGTTGTATGTGACGTTCTTGCCGCTATCACCCTTCCTCGTGAATGACTTCAATGAACCCGAGAGGATCTTGTACTTGTCGGATGGAATCATCAAGTTGTAAGAGTTTGTGGTACCAGAGGTCTTGCGACAAGGAAGGCAGTGGCAGGCAGCCTGTTTGAATTGATTAGCTGTTGGTCGTACATCCGCGAGACGTTCTCATGGCACCTTACCTTCATTGCTGGCTCGCCTTGGTACTCGAACTTGACATCACCGCAAAGACAGCTTCCGTTGACCATTGTGTTTGACTTATCGTAGTGATATTGGACTTCGAAAAAGAACGCGATAAGAACTGTTTCAATTGAATTGTTCTAAGCTCTTTATAAAAGAAAAAGATGGAAGCTTGGAAGATAAAATCATTCTTATGTACTCCCTCGGTTGTGGTTTGGCTTCCTCTCCACCTTCTCATGACGACATGTGTCCTTTGATTTTGGCAGAGACAAAGTACAACCCTGACCGACTAATAAGCTGACCTTTTGAGCAATAACGCTCACAGTCTCTTTCATACTGTACTCAATGATGGCATCTTGATTCTTGAAAACGTGAATATGTGAAACACATGTCTGCACAGTTTCGTAATTTCTGATTATCACAGGCTTCTAAACCCAATGTTGAATCCTTGTCTGAACAGATCCATCAATTGATGAGCGAACCAGGGCAACAAACACATCTTTCGTTAGAGTATCTCAACTGGTCAGACTGACTGTATTTAAGCGGTGACTGCCATAGAGTGGTATATCTTGCCTGGGAAGATGCTACGTACGTGACCATGGAAGACAGCCGTTGACCGTTGTATGGAAATGGATGATGAAAAATTAGTGGAACAGAAGGATGTCATTGTGTCGTCTTCCTGGATCATCAAGGCAAGCCAGACCAACATCTGAATCTTGCCGGCGATGGTGTTTTCGCAGCAAGACGAGAGAAACGCTGGACGCTCAAGAAGCAGCGCGGTTTCGGACTCGGATCCCGGCACCCATGCCCGCTATTTTTCTTCCACCTAACGATAACGATGCCATGCGACTGATTTACTAAGCGGCAAATCTCCCCGTTGATCTCAAATACAGCAGTACTTTGCTGCAGATATGCACCTGCCACTTCTAGACTGACAGTTGAGTCGTTGCCGACCGGTCCTCGGATGGACGATCTGGCTCGCGAGTGCTCATCACCTCGATTCTCAAATCAGCAGTCGACTCTGCTGCCTACTTTTGTTTTTCTCAGGCCTATCGGCATCCAATTCTGCCGTATACCTTTCTTTCTCGTTGCTCTCTCCTCGAACGTAGCTCAACCTTTCCTGATGGACCATAGTCTAAGCATCCGTTCTTCATGACGACAACACAACAGCAGCGCAATCAGGACGCCCTGAAAGAAGATTTCAAGATATCATCGGACCCGGACGCCGCTCCAGTGGTGCCATCAGGATCACACGAGAAAACAGAACAGAATGTGGTCTCAACAATCGAACAGCCGACAGACGACAATGAAGTCTATTCTGTGTTCACACCAACACAGAAAAAGTTGATCGTACTCACCGCATCACTGGCTGGCTTCTTCTCCCCACTAAGCGGATCCATCTACTATCCTTCTTTAAACACGATAGCGGAAGATCTTGGCATCACAGCGACGAAAGTCAACCTTACAGTCACAACTTATATGATTGTGCAAGGCTTAGCGCCTATGTTGACTGCAGGCTTCAGTGATGGAGCTGGTAGGCGCCCGGCTTATATTGCTTGCTTCGTCATCTATCTGGCTGCGAATCTTGGACTGGCTTTACAAAACAACTATGCCGCGTTACTAGTCCTGAGATGTCTTCAGAGTGGTGGTAGTAGCGGTACCATCGCATTGGCAAATGGAGTCGTAGGCGATATAGTCACATCAGCTGAGCGAGGAAGTTATGTCGCATTTGCCTCTGTCAGTTCGATCTTAGGACCTACTCTATCTCCAATCCTTGGTGGTCTGCTCAGTCAATACTGGAACTGGCATGGTATATTCTGGTTTCTGCTGGCCTTTGGTGGAGTTTTCTTCATTCCCCTGTTCCTGTTTTTCCCGGAGACATGTCGAAATGTCGTTGGTGACGGGTCTATACCTGCGCCTAAGCTCAATTGGAACATCACGGATAATATCAGACACGCCAACCGAGAGAAGGCTGAATTGAGGGTTGATGAGAAGAAACAAGAAGAGCTGCGCAAAAACTATCGCCTCACTTTCCCGAATCCTCTATCTACGCTCGTCGTTCTTACCGACTTGGAATCCGCTTTAATATTAATCGCTTCTGGGCTGACGCTAGCCTGCTTCTATGCCGTCAGCACTGGCGCATCCACAGCTTTTAGAAGCGTGTACGGTTTCGACGACATGCAAGTCGCTCTCATGTTCATTCCATTCGGAGTCGGCGGCATCGTCTCAGCATTTACAACCGGCAAAGCAGTCGACTGGAACTACCGGAGACACGCAAAGATCAACGGCTTCCCCTTCGTCAAGAACAAGCAACAAGACATGACCGAGTTTCCTCTGGAAAAAGCACGACTCGAGGTTGCGCTACCACTCTTCTACCTCGGAGCATTAACTGTACTGGGCTATGGCTGGGTTATGGATAAGCATGTATCTCTGGCCGGTCCTATCATCTTACTCTTCGTCATGGGGTACGCTCTCACAGCGGCATTCCAAATTTTGAATATCATCATGCTCGATGTCTACCCCGGTCGTCCAGCAGTCGCATCGGCAGCAAACAACATAGTCCGATGCGAGCTGGGAGCGGCAACATCAGCAGCTATCGTGCCTATGGCTAGGGCTATGGGTAATGGATGGGCATATACGTTGCTTGCTTTCATACTACTAGCTTATTCGCCGGCCTTATCACTGACCATGAAGTCAGGCGTCAAATGGCGACGAGCGAAGAAACAAAAACAGGAAGAGAAGGACGCAAGAATGATGAAAGATCCATCCTAGTTGGAGTTCCATATATGCGGATGCCTTGATACCTCAGTCGTCATGAGATTCTACCAATCGAAGCCTGCTGATCCCGCAAATTCTCTCGATCCCACGTGCATCTCATCAACCCTTATACACTATTTACTTTAGGTCCCTTGTAAGTTCTTCAGCCGTGGTGGTGTAGTGGTTAACACACCCGTGGTCTTAACACGTGCGCAGTCATTCGTTGTTACTCAACGCCGTGTCAGTCTAGATCCGAGGAGGTCGCGGGTTCGATTC
>JGI24891J29808_1000215_pt1 | contig 60561 bp, 53 predicted proteins | sample FreactcultuFSWF8_FD_29808 | JGI IMG/M metagenome (IMG submission 29808)
TCAGCTACCTCGACGTCCTCCTCGCCCCCTCGGATGAGGAAATCGCCGCGGCCATGCAGTTTGTCATAAACTGCATGGTCGGCGACGCCCCCATGCTCAAGCGCAATGCTTGCAGCTTCTTCGTAAGCCCCCTTGTCGACTCGGCGTTCGCCTGTGTTCGTTCTTCTCTGATACCTGTCAAAAAACTAATACACAACGCAGGAAACGTTGCTGGGTCTCGCCAACCCACGCACCGCTCACACGCTCCCGCCCTGTCGTGTGCCTCCCCTCGTCATCATCACCGCCTTCGCCACCCCTCTCTCCCGCGCCCTCATCTTTAACATGGGTGGGCTGGCCCAGCGCTCGGAGATCGAGTCATTGTGTAAGCCACTACGCGCACTCGTCTTCTCCCAGCCTGGGCTGGCCAAAGCGCACCTTGAAGAGGGGCTCATGGACCCCCAATTCCCCTCCACCAACGTGGGAGAGAAGGAGAAGAGGGTCTTTCTGGCGAAGGTATTGGGGTTGAGGGGAGGTAGACAGACCGTGGTGGTGGTGAAGGAGTTCTGGGCCCTATGCAAGGGTACAGTGACCTCGTTCGAGTAGGGGGCAGGGTTAAAGGAGGAGTTGATACAGATGCTTTCTTGCTTACCATGGCAACTGATGTGCAAAAGTTCTTGCATTCTAACAGCTGCGTTACTGTACTTGATTGTTCACTGAAAGCCATGATAGTGGGATGGATTAAATTATGAACCCTCTTTAATTGCTATAGTATGTATAGTGAGTCTGAAAGGACCGTGATGGACTTGCTATGGGTGTGAACACGAGTACTAGTACAAAGTGACATGGTGACTACGGCGACAGCGGTGGCGGACGACCTGTGCTTAATCTTGGCGACTGCCGTGGTGGAAGTAGTCAACCTGTGCTTAATCTTGGCGACATCATTGGTGCTGCTGTCCTGGTGTTTCAACGTGTTTCACTGCGGCGACAGAGTCGACGTGAGTGACAAGATGAGTGGAAACGCTGGAGAAGGCGCTGTTGAGATCGATCATTGTCGTTTGCGTTGCTCGCGCATAGCATGTCTATGATGACGGGAGCCAGGATTTAACCATCTCCTCGCTGTGCGGAACAATCTCTGGCGCCTGTTTTGATCTTGGTCAGCCTGTGGTTTCACAGCTAGACCTGTGTTGGAAGCTAGCAACTTACAGAAGAATGACCACCATGCCGAAAGTGATGGGCAGAGCCAGCCACCAGAAGAACCTATGATAGGGATCAGTGATGATGCGTCAGTATTGCGCAAGAGGATGCTGACTTACATATGGGTATTTTTCAGTGGTGGAAACTCCTCAAAGTTCATGCCAAAGTAGCCAGACAGGAAAGTCAAAGGCAAGAACAGAATGGTGACAAAGGTCAACTGCTGCATACTCTCGTTTTGATACGCTCCCATGGTGTTGAAGATCAAACTGATCATGTTGTCACTCTGCGTACGCATCTGATCCAGAGATGCAATGATCATGATACAATGATCTTCCACATCTCCCAGGTATGTGTGAGCAGCCGGCGAAATCGTGACCGAGGACTGTGTCTGTGTCTTTGGTGTTGCAGGACCAGCACCGCGACGAGCGAGGTTCGGAATGGGGTTTGCCGGCGAAGGACTGCGGTTGAGGAATTGAGTGGTATTGTAGTGGTCCCGCAAGCTGTTGATCAAGCTAGCTATCGGTTGCATCTGCTGTCTCAGCATTGACAACTCAGATGTCAAGATGTAAAGTGCTTTTGAGTGTCCGATTGCTGGCTCAGTAAGGACGTCCATTTCTAGCTCTGCGATGGACTTTTCGTAGGTGGCAACGATTGGTATGGCGAGATCGGTGATTGCATCTATGATCGAGTGTACAAGCAATGAGGCATCGCCACTTCGGCGTAAGATGGTTTCGGGCGAGTTCAAGCGTTTAAGGATAGGCTCTTCTATTACATCGCCAGAGTGTTCGAAGAACGAGACTACAGTGTTGTCGCTGCAAAGGAATACGCTGACCTGCTCGATAGAAACACCTAGACTCTTGCGCGTGAGGATGGAGTTCTTCTCCATGTACGCAACTCGCTCTGGTGATCTGTCCCCCCGGTAAGACTGCAGACTCCGGAGGTGAGTTTGGTTGTCTGGTGGTTGGAAAGTCTTCTCACTTTCCCAGGTGATACCGCTGCGGCTGTGAGTTGAGTGACGATCGTCCGTGGTCGGAAGAGCTTTTTGAATGTCGGTGTCGCTGAGACCATTTTGCGATGAGAGTCTCGTGAGTCGTTGCAGTGTCAGGATGATGAAAGCGTGCTCTGGGTACCAGTCTGCCTTTGTTCGGTTCCCAGTGTGCATCAAATCCTCGATGGCCAGAGGGTGTAGTTTCTTGTGATTTCCCAAGAGCTTAATGACATCCCAACTCAGTCCGTTGACGTTGATCCATCGACAGCTTGCCCATTCCGGCCTCGGTTTGTTGAGGAAGTTCTCCAACGACTTGTTGTCCAGTTCAGTTTGTTCGATCTGATCTTCACTGAAGTCCACCGCTGTTATTTGTGACTGTTACAAGTTAGTCGCTAGCTCATACCGCTCTATCAGACACTGTTTACAGGAAAAGTCTCGCCATGTGAGACGACGCCATCAGCAGAAGTGTCAATTCCAGGTTCGCTGCCTGGTTGCCATTGGAAAGCCGAATTCGAATCATAGAATCCGGAAGCTTTCGTAGAAGTAGCCTGAGCACGTTTCAGAGACGGCGTAAAGTGTGTCGCAGATGGAGAGGGTTGTTTTTCAGATTTTAATGTTGATGAAGTGCCTGTCGATGTATGGAGCAGGCGTCTGTGTCTGCTTATGCTTGTGGGAACATCCCATAGCGACCGCCGGCATGATAAAAGCGAGCGCCGCATAATTTGCCTCTTGGAAACTGTGTTGTGTTCGAGAGACAGTCAACGACACATTGTCTGAGGAGTTTGCTATGGATGAACATCAATATGACGTTGGTGTAGTCAGATATCCGGGATAAATGGTGGAGCAGTTGGAGATGCGCGTCAGTATGAACGCCCATGGCCGAGAAGATGTCTAGATTTCAGGAGTCATTGCCTGTCCTCGTCACCACATTTCTGATTTCATCTTGGAGGCATGAATGCGTGTAGCTCGATGAAGAACAACCTGGAGGAAGACCTTGTCTTGTCTGTCACCAAGACAACAGTGGCCTCTGTCGTGATTGACATATCTGCGTCCGACCAATTCGGCAGGGGGCGGCCCAGCTGAGCCTGCGACTACCCGTTTACTTAAGCAACGTCTCCTTGGCTTCACGCGCTTTCCTTCCTGCTTCTACTTTGTTCTCATTACACAGTACATGCACCCCACGATGCGAGGATGATAGACCATGCTTCCAGAATACTAGATCAGACATTTGACAGGCACTTTGACCAGGAAATGAGACCCGATATCGTCGCATCAGCAAATCTGGCCATGTGGTTTCGATTCTTCGAACGAGCACATCGCTTGGCGAGAAAGAAAAAGTGGATCCTTTTGCCAACGCCCCAAATACCAACCACACAAGCGTTGAAGAACAAGAGCAATGTACTATACGAACGAGTCATGATCCTTCCGACAAGATGAGCAGAAAAAAAAGCCACCAAGAAGACGCAATGAGTCGCAAGAACAAAGAGGCACCAGTAAAAGAATAGACAAGTGTATCACGTCTTTGATGCCCAGCAACGCGCGATACGCCCAAGGATTCAAGCGAGGCCTTGTAGGGCGTGCCAATAAGCAGGTAGGGGTACATGTGAGAAAAATTGAAGCGAGGTCACGCCGTTCACCCCAAACTCCAGACCACCAAGCTTTTAAACTCGTGGTTTGTATTACTTAACGAATTACTGCTTGCATCCTAGTGACAATGACGCCTTCTCGACAAGGACTCACGCAAGAGCGAGGCCCTTTTACAAAAGCACTGGAAGCGGTCGGCTTGATGGATCTCAAGAACTGTTGTGCAACTCTCTCGACACACGAGCCAGTATCTCCTACGTTGGCTACTGAGAGATGGTCTTCTCATCATCAAAGAAAGCCCAAGAGGCCGAGGTGAAGGATCCCTCAGCCTTTGTGGACCATGAAACGGCAAGCGACGACGGACACGATGTCTACCAGACCAGCGAAGGCCGCCGACAGATCGGTCTTGTCAGCGCCATCTTCCTCATCTTCAACCGAATGATCGGTACCGGAATTTTCGCCACGCCTTCGAGCATCCTGTCAAGCAGCGGAAGTGTTGGACTTGCGCTATTCATCTGGGTAGCTGGTCTGATTATCGCTGCTGCGGGTATGGCCGTATACCTCGAATTCGGCACAGCACTCCCCAGAAACGGTGGAGAGAAGAACTACCTGGAGCACGTGTTCAAAAAGCCCAAGTTCTTGGTCACTGGTCTTTACGTACGTTCAATCTACCCTTCCCGTGTGCTAAACTTTGTCACTTCGACTCTCAAGCCCCAGCCATGCGCTTGAGTTCCACTCATCAAAATGCACGATGATTTTGAGAAAGAGTACGTCGTCCACAGAGAGCCACTATTTAATGTCCTCTCCTTGGGCCTAGCTTTACTTTCGAAAACCATCGTGCATTTTGACTAGTCAGTCAGTGACAAACTTTAGCACACGGGGAGGACAGAACATCTTTCGTCTGCATCTGACTAACTCTTTACAGACCGGTTACGTCGTACTTTTGGGATGGGCTGGCTCGAACAGTGTCGTCTTTGGCGAGTACATTCTAAACGCAGCACAGGTTCCCGTCAACCGATGGAACCAGAGAGGCATCGGTCTTGCCTGTATCACTTCTGCTTTCCTCATCCACGGTCTTGCTCTCAAGTGGGGCCTCCGCCTACAAAATATCCTGGGCGTTATCAAGCTCATCATCCTTCTCATCATTGTCTTTGCTGGATTCGCCGCCCTTGGAGGTCATCTGCGCATTGAGAAGCCCAACAACTTCGACAACGCTTTCGAAGGTACTACGGGCTCGGCTTATGGAGTTGTGACTGCGCTATACAATGTCATTTGGTCATTCATCGGTTACAGCAACGCCAACTACTCCATGAGCGAGATGAAGAACCCTGTCCGTACTCTCAAGATCGCCGCACCGACAGCAATCATGATCGTCGGTGTTCTCTACCTTCTCGCAAACGTCGCCTACTTTGCCGCAGTCCCTAAGGAGGATATTGTCAGCAGTGGACGCATTCTCGCAGCCCAATTCTTCCGCAACGTTTTCGGACTCAGGGCTGAACGCGCATTGAGTGTTTTTGTCGCCCTCTCTGCTTACGGAAATGTGCTTTCTGTCATCTTCTCCCAGGGTAGACTCGTTCAAGAGCTTGGTCGTGAGGGTATTTTGCCTTTCTCCAGGCTTTGGGCTAGCAACAAGCCTTTTAACGCTCCATTCATGGGTCTTTTCGAACACTGGGCCGTCTCAGTCATCATTATGCTTGCCCCTCCTCCGGGTGACGCGTATAATTTTGTCCTCAACGTCATTAGCTACCCATTGTCGGTTGTCAACGTTTTCGTTTCGATCGCACTCATTTGGATCTACACCCACAAGGAGGAATTCCAGTGGAACCCTCCAGTCAAGGCTACCCTTCCAGTCGCCATTTTCTTCTTTCTCAGCAACGTCTACTTGGTCATTGCACCCTTTGTTCCTCCTCCTACTCCTGAGCAGAACCAGTACACTTCTCTGCCATACTACCTTCACTGCGTTGTTGGTCTGGCTATCATTGCAGCTGGAGGCATCTATTGGCTCTTCTGGGCTGTTCTCCTGCCAAAAATTGGAGGCTACAGATTGGAGAAAGAGGTACACAAGGATGCCGAAGGTTGGACACGCAATGTGTTCATCAAGGTTCCAAACCACCAAGCGCCTATTGAAGGCTCTAGCTTCTAAGCACACCACGACTTTAACAGTTCTTTTAATGATGGGTTACGAAAAGCATTGATTATTTTATTATTATTTAGAGATACCCCCACGATTTCAACCATCGTACCTTCTATGCAGCATATCAAAACCATGTCTGCATCAAAATGTAAACATTCACAACCAATATACCTCAACTTTACAGACCATGCCCGATTTGCTGATACAGGCAGTCTCAGGATTTGACAGTGATACTTTACTGTTCGGCTGAGTCCCAATGGATGTAGTGAATGTATCTCGGAACCTTGCATCGCTGAATTTATTGGAAGGATCGTCAAGATGACAGCGAAGTCAAACATGTCGATTGACAGGCTTGTGGTGGTAGCGAAGAATTTTGAGGACATTGTGACAGATTTTCCATATCAGGGAGCGCGAGGTTTCGAAGGCGAGGATAAAATCCATGTGACGGGCAACCAAAAACACATATGCGATTGATGCTGCAGCGTTCAGCATCTGAAGGTTTGTCTGACCTCCTCATATGCTAAACTTTGTCACGTGTACAACTATAGAACAGCATAATTTCAGCATTTTCAGGGGTAGCCTCCCCTGAGAGCGTGGTAGTTGGCGCCTCTCTGCGGACGATTATACCAATCTGAAAAACATTGTGCATTTTTACATGCCAGACGACTCCAGGCGTGGCCGCAAGAGATGGCTGGAAGTGACAGATTTTAGCACACGGGGAGGGAAGAGTGGGACGAAGAAGATGAAGAGTATTCAAACCAAGATGCTCAAGATGGAAATATTCAGGATGAAAAGGTTTAAGATATGCTTGATCGTCAATTCACACCATCTCCCCTACTACTTTCATCCGTTCAGAACTGATCGTGCTAGCGGGATCTTGTGTTTGCGTTGTCTCCGTCATGGCTCCGCTAGCAGCACCGTCCGTCCGCGAGACCAATACTGTAAGACACTTCTTTATGTTGACAGCTCATGAGCAACGTTCCTTCCGGATGCCAACTCTATTGGTTTCCAGTCCGCATCTAATTCCCGCACTTCCTGTGATTTCATCTCGCTAGGCTTGGAAGGTGTGTAAGAGTCGATAACTCTCCGCTCTGGTTGGTCGACATAGATGCGTGTATCTCGGCGCTTGCTAAGTCGTCTCTTATACCAGAAGAAGGCGAGGGCGATGATGCTGACAAGGCCGACCGTTATTCCCACACCGAGGCCTATCTTTGCACTTCCAGAAAGGCCCTCGGTGTTATGGGAGGGTGTAGCCGGTGATGTTGATGTTGATGTTGAAACGCTCGTCGGAGAAATAGAAGTCGTGTTGGTAGTAGAGGCAGGCACGGTATATATTGTGATCACCGATACAGCCGACGCGGATGAAGAAAACTGTGTGGTTACAGAGGATGCGATCTGAAACGATTGTGATCTTGTAGATGATGTGGTCTTCGACGATGACGCGGCTGCTCGGAGTGAGACATTCAGCGCGAGAGGGGCTTCAGAGACCGACCATGTAGGCCCGTTACAACAATCGCCCTGCGACAGATCGGCTTCATCATCATGACAGCAAAAGAGAGACAATTGGACGTTGCAGGCCCATATATATGCCGTCCTATTGTTGTCTGTGTCGTATTAGACGTGTTCGTTATACGGCAGGTCAACGCCAACATCTTTCAAGCGCGTGTTTTGATTGCTTACCAGGTGAAGGGCAGTGGTTGACGCAGTTTGACCAGTTTTCATTCGTGCACGAGGCTGTCTTGTACAGTCTTGTATAGTTTCCTGGTTCAGTGGCTCCCTCGAAAAAGGTGAGAGCGCCGTTGAGGTGATTGTTCCGGTCCTGGCAGAGACCTTGTGTTACACATGTGTCTTCAGGTTCACAACAATAATTTGTGCTAAAGCCACACGCTTCGTCTGAAGACGAAGAGGTCTGGTCGGGATGGTAACATGTCTGACCAGCCACCAAGACGATCGCACCGGTAACCGCGAGCGTAAGAAGGAAGTTGAACAGCATATCGCGGGATAACGAAAAAAAAAATGGAATCGACCACAGCAGCGATGGTCGTATAGCCCGACATTTTAAAGTCATGATATTCACGACAGCCTCGAAACATGAGGCGCATAACCGCTACCCATCCCAGATAGCCGTGGCTTACGGATCGCTAGATAGCGATTGGAGACAAATTGCAGCTAACTGAAACCATGATGGCGCATAAGATACGTGTTATCAGACTGCTGTGGAAGTGCCTTGATCCTTTTGAATAACATGACTCTCGGTCATCCAGATGAGCAGCTATGAGATGCACGAGCTTGCCACAAATCAAGCCAGATGCCTCCTTGTGCAGATTTGCGATCGTAGAGACCACCGATCAGTCTTGGTAACACTCCAAACATCGACATTCAGAAGCGCCCCTAAGATTGTATGCCAGCGGCCTTGCATCGTATGGTTGCCTGAAAATATAGCCACTAACATGTTTCGATAAGTGGAAGAGCAGCATTTTTTGACCAAGTTTGAAAGGTGCGAAGCATGTGATAAAAGGATACTGACACGACGATGCTCGCCTCACTGTACGCGCCGCATTGGCGCTTAGGACGGCTGCGCGTGGTCGGCGTCTGCAGATCTCTCGTTTCTTGGCACCTGGGTCCTTGTAGGCTTAGCATTGCGTCCCTTGAATATATCAGTATCAGCCTCCTCTGACGGTAAACCCCTCCAGATCGGCTGCTTGATGCAATGATACAGCATGCATCGAGCTTAGCTCCCTCTGTATGAGTTTGCGAACTTCATCATGGCAGCATAGTCCCAATCAACAGCTTTCTTGTCAGCTTCCGGAAGTGCCTTGTCGATAGCCTGTAGCAGAATTGAGTCCCAGTTGCTGGACCACCATCTATAGCTGGGTGTGCCCAACACAACGGAGTAGTGAGATAGTACAAGTAACGATTCGACTTCGTGGTTTTGGACTCGTAACCAGAACGCATCAGAGACCATAGTCGGCCAACGACCTAGGTTTGCCACTCCATCCGGTGATGTAGCAAGTTCTCCACGCGTGAAATCGATAAGTTGGTCGGTGGCGATAATATCTGCCGGATCTTTCAGGCTATCCCTCAGGATCTGGAAACGACGGTCGACCTCTGGCTTCATTGCTATCGGATGTCCGGTGATAGTAGTCTTAATCCATTGCGCTACTGGACTTGCGGCAACCAATTCCGGGTTCAAGAGCCATACAGTTTTACATCCTCGAAGTAAGCTGAAAAGGTCGAGTATACCATCAAAATCTGGCGGATCGTCACACGCGTGTGGGAAAGCAAAGGCTAAGAGCGGCAGAATCATGCTGAATATGAAGATAGAATGACTGTCAGACGGACGTAGTTGTTCGAGCATATTTCTGAATAGCCTCGTGCCGGCATTTTGATGAGCCAAAGCTCTGGTCGCGTATATTTGCCGTTCATTGGGCCGTGTCCGGGCAAGATCCATTGATGCCAATGCAAGGATACCATGCATTAGTAGAGGGTTGGACTGAGCCTGACTGGGTATCACTTCTTGCCAGATTACTTGAGAGTCCTGTCCAGCAAAAAGTCCGGTGGATGTTGATACAGTGTAGTGATGCATCAAAGACAAGTCGAGCATATCGAAAGTTGGCAAGTGTTCATATACCAAAGTAGAGGCCGTTGAGCCAGCAGGGCTCGCACTATGTGCTGGACTGCTAGGACTGGGAACTTTGAGTTGATCATATGTGCAGACCACGCCTGCCCTCTGGCAGTTGGCGCAGTTTGGTCGATCCTCGTCACACTTAATATGTCTCTTCTTGCAGTTCTTGCACCCTGTCTTGCGTTTAGTGTGCCAACGTCTAGTAGACATGGCAAGAGATAGCGTTTTTGGCCTGGTCGTATGTCGGAGCTGTCGTGACGTGGGGGCAGGAAATTTTGCAGATTCTGGACGAAGGCTAAAGTCGGTAACACCCTGCGGCTCAGGTCCTGTTCAAGAGTAGTAAGAGAACATGTTTACGATATGCGCAACGCCGGACGAACTCATCCTCCGTGCAATATCGCTCGCTCGGGAATGACCCACCCTAAAGGCCGCGCATCCCGTGAGATTTAAATTTGTCGCACTTCTCCAGGATTTGGTTGTCATCCGTGCATCGAAGGAAGGGCTTGGCCGGCCTTCCTTCGCTAAATGGCAGGCTCTGACGTGCGTCTTAGCAGTATTTCTGGCTATGCGGCACCTCTCTTGTGCCTGACAACCGCAAAGCCTCACAGAAATCACGATGTCAGCCTCCGATTTTACGATGAACGCGGTACGAGAAACGTCCGTAGCTCGTTTACCGTACGCTATCTTCAACGAAACGGCAAACGATAGGCAGGCGCGAGATGAATGTCGCAATGAGTCCCAGGCCAACACATCGCTTATATATGATTCCCATCACCCCCACCATGTGTGCTCGTTGTCGTTGTTTTCCATCTCGCTGCAGGATTCAACTGACCCTGCTAAACTTTTTTTCGTCAGCCTCATTCGTCATAGCATAGCGACATAACATCGTTGTCGCGACACAACAATGGCTCGCGGTTATTGTACAGAAGTCACGGCGCAATGTCCGGTTGAGGCTACCACTTATGGATACCGACCGAATCAAGGAGCCAACATCTTCTTCTGTGTTGTCTTTGGAATCCTGTTCATCGCACAATTATTCCTCGGAATCAAGGCTCGTCTGAAGGGTTTCACATTTGCCGTCGTCATTGGATGTTTTGGAGAATGCGTCGGATACATTGGAAGACTGATCATGCACAACAACCCTTGGAGTCAAACTGGATTCAAGATTCAGATCGTTTGTCTCATTCTATCACCCTCCTTCCTCGCAGCCGGAATCTACCTTACGATTAAGCATCTGGTTATCCACTTCGGTCCCCAGTACTCCAGACTTAGACCCAACCTTTACACCTGGATTTTCATCACTGCCGATGCTGCCAGTATTCTCGTCCAAGCCGCCGGTGGTGGTATCGCAGCAGGCGAGCAGCTCGAGCTGGTCAAGATTGGAAACTCAATCATGGTCGCTGGTATCTGCGTTCAAGTCGCCACAATGGCTTTGTGCGGTGTTGTCGCTGCCGATTTCTTCCTCCGTCGCTACAGATCTCGTCAAGCTCAGACAAACCTCGACGATCCCATGACCCGCTCAACCGCAGGCTTCAAATACTATGTTGGCGCTTCAGCTCTTGCTTTCGTCACCGTCTTCATTCGTTCCGTCTACCGTATTCCTGAGATGGTTGGTGGATGGGGTAACCCTCTGATGCAGAACGAGAAGGAGTTCTTGGTTCTGGACGGAATGTGAGTTATCATTGAACATCCCAAATATTGAAAAACCAATTTACTGACGTCAAAACAGGATGGTTTGCATCGCCGCCATTGCCCTTACCGTCGCACACCCTGGAGTTTTCTTCCCCGAATTCAAGGAGCACAAGACACCCAAGAAAGAGAAAAAGAGCAAAAAGAGCAAGAAGAGCGAGGAAGCCGGTCTGGAACTGTCGAGCAGTGACAGTGCATAAAGAGATGGATTATGATGCATTCTTTCCTATACCCCTAATGCGTGTTTACGATCGTTGTGTTTTTCTGCTTGATTCATCCTGATTGGACACTTAGAATTGGATACAGTCCATGAAGCTGCGATACTACATAATACACTTCTTCGCAGAAACCCCTCTCGCTCCTCTCCTGGCGTTGAACGCATGTGCTCGGCTGTCCTCGTTGTACTCTGCAAAGCTCAGCAATGCTCAGCAAACTCCGCGCAAATAATCCCACGCGATAAGTGTTATATCTTGGGCAACCTCAATCGACTCTCCAAGCCTATCTCCCAGCCACAGAACTACTATCATAAGCCAAAGAACAGGGTAGATTTTGGTATCAACAGATCTGCTTGGTTTGTGATCAGGGGCCTCGTGTTCCAGCAATAATCCAACATCAACCACATCAGACGAATCGACTCCGATGATGCAAGCACGACAGTACGGTTGGCCGCTGCAATCTGTCTGCCCGACAATCTTGACTGGCTGAGCTGTCTCAGGTATGTGCAGAGTAATAGGGAAGTCGTACGTGTGGGTTGACGGAAACAGGACGTGTATGGCTGAGCGAGTATCGAGTCCATTGAGGTCACGGATGTATGCTGCAAATGCTTCAGGGTTGTTGAAAAGACGCACGCGCTTCAGAAGCAGCTCTTCCTTGCACTCGTCGATGAAATCCTGACTCCATCCTTCCGTGGCCTTTGCGAAGAAAGTGGCGTGCCAGTCAGAGGACGGGTGGTAGACGATGTATTGGTCATCTTGCCCAGCACTCTGGATAGGGCGATCATCCGGAGCTAGATCTCCAAGTCGGTCTCTGAAGTGAACGAATTTGTAAACAGACTCTGCAAACTGACGTTGGTGGTTGAGATTTCCTTGGGTGATGCTTGTCGCGCTGAGAGCTTGCATATCTTTGGATATCTTGTTTGCACGCTTGTCCAGGTTTCTCAGGACACGAACGAAGGTGAAAGCACCTAGGGCGATCATGAAGCCAATGAAGAGCAAAATGAGCACGAACATGGAGAGAATATTCGGAACAGTCTGCACAGCTAGTGTTATATTCTCGGCCATGCGCTGAGTGGCGTTGAGAGTATCATGGAGACGGGTGACATTGACTTGGGCAAGCTTTCGGGTCGCGACATCAGTGGTATGCTGGAACGATTTGAATGTGTCGCGGATGTGATCGACGTTGAATTGTTCAAGCTCTTTCACCGCGATAGCAGTCATCTTCTTGATTACTTTGAGAGTCTCGTGGAAACGATCAATGTCAAGATGCTGAACTTCTCTTGACACTACACCACTTATGCGATGGATGTTTTCGAGAACCTGACTGAGCTGGTCGTTGTTAAGTCGTTCAAAGACATGCATGACATTTGCAGCGGCCCTTCCGAAGACCATACATAATTCTCCAAAACTGCCTGGTCGGATAGAATCAAGGTGCTGCTTGACGGCAACGAAGAAGTCATCTGCCTTCCATCCTAGCATGGATTGTCCCATGGTGGCAATGAGAGTGACGATGGGAATGGGTGAGGTTGGCCAACAGAATGTCTATGACCACGAAATTGATGGGAGGATAGTGGGTAGATATATACGAGGTCTGCTTGCTTTCTCTAATCCATGAGACAAAGCATCGTTCATTTCTCCAAGAGAATCTCCTGTTTTCCTTCCAATGTTTGCCAATATGCTCAATGAGCATTATCCAAACCAAGCTAATCAATGCCAGTCTCATGAAGTGCAAACGCCAGAACCAGAACAGCAAACACTGCGCAAAAGATCTTAAGCATAGACCAGGTATTTGCTGGTTTCTTTGGCGAAAGATCGATGTCTTTCACGTCCATTTCTGGTGACAAGCCGCTGATATGTCCATGACAAAGGGGCTTACCGCTGTAGTCTCTTTGACCTCGGATCCTGAGAGGCAGGAGGTTTGCATCGAAGCGGAGATCGATAGAGAAGTCGTAGCGATGAGCTGAAGGGAGCAGAACGTAGATGACAGCACTGAACTCTGGGTTTTCACGGATGGTACGTAAATGCTCGATAAGAGCCGGTAGGTCGTCATACACGCCGCCGAATCCTCTCACGGAGATGTCTTCGGCGTGAAAGGATGCATGCCAGTCGTTTCCAGGATGATAGACATAGTAGACGGCATCCTGTGGGTCGTTCAGGTGTGCTTTGTCGTGCAAATCATGCTGATGTTCGATGAATCGGCGAACCGCTCTGGCGAATTGAGTCTGATAATGGATGTTCTTTTGAACTTCGGTGACATCGCTGAGATTTCTTAGACTTTTGCGAACGTGGTGAATGAATCTTCCCAGCCTCCTGATCAACAGAGCACCAACCACAATACCCAACACAATATAGATCTGTGTGAACAGCAAAGTCGCTTTGGCATTGTAGATGAGGTGAGCAATGTCTTGTCCTTTGAGATCTCCGGACAAGTCGACAAGGGTTGTGGCTGCTTGTTGGAAGGCGTCGAGACTGCTGTCCAGGCGACCAGGTTTGATGTTGTCCAGATGTTGCTTGACAGCGACGAAGAAATCGTCGGCCTTGCGTCCGAGAATCATGGTTGTGATGATTGATCCACTTGAATTGGTTGGCAGTCAAAACGTGCAGCTGCACTGTCGCCGAATGGAAGTCGGCAGCGTGTGTCTCAGGTTGAGAACTCAGCGTTGGTGCGAGGTTTGCGGAGTGACGGCTCAAAATCAGTCGTACGATGCTATTTCTGGTGTCGGCGACGTTCTCAACATGGTCGGCACTAGAAGCTTATAGGTAATGCTATACATGTTAGAGTTCGACCGTCGCCACTTCGAGGATAAACAGTGGGTCGGCAGGTGGCTGGAAGCCTGCAGGAGCGCGTCTTGGCAGGTACGGTGACGTTGATCCTTGCTACACCGACCTCCCTAGTTTTTTGAATCTGTCAACCGACATATAAGTCCCTCGTATCCTGCTCCTCTCAATCCCAGTCTCCATACCAACCTATTACTCAAACACACCTACAAACACAACCAAACACACAACCACGATGTACACCTCAATCAAGACTCTTGCCGCAGCCATTGCTCTCCCTCTTGTGGCTGCCCTTCCCCTCAGCCAGCGTACCGAGGCCGTTTTCGACAGCACCAAGCCTTTTACTCTCCACACCGAAGTCGTCAACGGAACCGGTGCCTTCAATGGACAATACCTGTCTTCTTTCCACGTCGGTGCTGGTCAGTCGACAATTGTCGGAAGCAAGAACAGCAGCATTGCCGTTGGATGGAGTAAGTTTGATCAAATCTGTTTCGACCGAAGACTCTGTACTAACGCCAAGCAGCTCTCTCAGACTCAATCCTCCAGCAGCCTTTGGCAATCAGCGGTGCTCCTGCCGGCTTCGCCTACAACCTCAGTCTTCTCGAGCAGGCTCCCTTCCGCTCTGATGCTCCCGTTGGCTACGACTACGTCGATCTGAGTGCTTCGGGTAAAGCCACTACCGGCTTCTACTTCAACAATGCCACTCTCGCTTGGTCCGTCTCAAACTCCACCACTGCTCCTGACTCTTTTGACGGCTGCTTCGCTCTGTGCCACGTCAACGGTACCTCTCCTTACTTCAGCCTTGGCTCTCAATACCAGCTCTTGTGGAAGATGAGCAATGCCACCAGCACCTCCTCCAATTGTGCTGATGTCAAGCTGATTGGAGCCAACATCGCCGCTTAGATGTCTCGCTGTTGAGTCTGGAAGTCTTGGAAGGAAGAGCATCACACGCATATTGGGATACGGACGCATCAAGCATTGAGCATAATGGCATAGGGAAACGCACGCATTGCATCGAGACCTACGAACACGTCGATGGGGTTTCGACTCAAACCACCCCACTTACGACTATAGATAAAGATTAAATGATAATGACCACAACTTGTACAACACAACCTTATCTGTTTCTCCGTCACTGCCTTCATGCTATCTCATATAGAGCTCCCTTTACATGCTTGAGCATTCCGATATCAAGGCGTGTGGCGTACTTTGCATATATCTTGAGGTGCCAGGTGATGTCTTTCCATGCAAGCCTTGGCGCTGCGACACGCCCACCAACGCCGATGTTGTTTTGCGTTGTCATCAACATCACAGCCTGACAAGTTAGACATGTATCTGAGCCCTCCTAGAAAAATGCCTTTTCTCTAAGTACCTCCAACGATGTTCTTTTCGCGGGAGAAAGCGTCTCAGACTCCCGTCCGACCGCCAGAGCCTCCTTCGAACTCTTACCCGATCAAAGCAACCTTCCTCCGCCGAACGGCTACGTTGTGCGCGGTATGGGTCTCGCGACCTTTTGCACGAAATTTTGGTCTTGTATCTCTGCTAAGCCCGTGGATTTGCGTCAAACACTACGACGCAGATTGGCTTGATGTTTCAGAGGCAGCGGCCATGGAGTTCATCCGAGAACGCACGTCGGTTCCCGTGCCCAAGATCTACTGTGCTTTTACATACCGCAACAAGACGTATATCGCCATGGAAAGAATCAAGGGCACGATGATCGCTGATGGCTGGCTGCAACGATCTGAGGAATCCAGATCACGGATATTGAATCAGCTGAAAACTATGATTGAAGAGATCAGAAGCATCAGATCTCCGCATGGGTCTTCTGTCGCTAGTGTAGACGGCGGGAGTCTTAATGACCCTAGACTGCCTGGTATCGGCACAATATATCCAATACCCACTGCCAGACGCTTTGGTCCATTTGAGGATATCAATGCCTTCCATCGCTGGCTGAGACGTCCGCATAAGGATGCTGATGATGCGTTCCCTGACGAGGTCAATGAAATGATCAAGGCACATGAAGAGACCGATTGGGGTCAGCCAGTTTTTACTCATGGAGATCTCAGTAGCTTCAATATCATTGTCAAGGATGACAAGGTCACCGGAATCATTGATTGGGAAACAGCAGGATGGTATCCCCATTATTGGGAGTATACAAGGGCATCGAGAGTAAGCCCTCAAAATGCCTGGTGGGTTGATTATCTGGACCGATTCCTCGAGCCAAAGCCCAACGAGCGGAAGTTCGAAGAGACACGCTGCGAATTTTGGGGAGAAATCTGATGGACGCGATATGGAAAACATGTTCGAAAGCCTCATCTTCCATGTGGGCCGACCCTTGATCTATAGAGGCATCTGCTTGCTCCTCAAGAGATCAAAGGTCGGGGGTACTCCAGAGATGGGAAGTTGACTCTGGTTGTCAAAGCGATGTTCGTCGTGTTTCTGCGTGCAAAATGCTGTGATTGGACACTTTTGTTCTTCGAATGTCCATGAAGATGAATAGGGTGAGATGGGAGGCGTGGAAGCTGTATATTTTCTGTTTGCTTTTCTGATGCTACGAGACTCAATGTGTTGGGTAGAAATCTCGTGCTTCCGAAGTAGTCATGCATAGCAGCATGGCATGTCAGAAAGCGCTCGCTGTGAGATGGCCAGCCTTGTATGGGCATCCTGCAGGCTTCATTGATGGTTTTTCGCATGCGCTCGATACATTGTTGACCTGTCAAGATCCTGGGATTCCATGTCAGTTATGTTACGTGTCGGATCCTTCGACTTTGTCTTGACATATGTTGATATTGATCTGAAGAAGATGAAGCAAGAAGTTGGGTCGCATCATCTTCTCCCGAAGGTCGCGGAAAGAAAGCCGCACTGAATCGAGACTGCCCCGCCAGGCCAGATGGCACCCCACCAAAGGGCCCTTGGAGCTTCCTAAAGTTCACGTCAACGTGCAAATTAGGCTGAATAGCAGGTTGACAATCTCCCTGCTACGTGTAGCTGCATCATGCTCTTGCCAGGTGTCAACCTCAGCTCTGTAGAAACTTACGACTTGCCAATCACCTAACTGCACCTTACGAGGCTTCAAATACCCAAACAATACCAATTGACAACACATATCCCCGCCCAACATGTCTATGACGCTCGAAGAAGCCCAGGTGCCCCGCCAGCCCAACCCCGTTCCCTCGGGCCCGGACAATGTCCTGGAGCAGTTCAACCTCAAAGGCCGCGTTGTCGTCGTGACAGGTGCTGCTGAAGGCATTGGCGGTGCCGTTGTAGACTCAATGGCCGAAGCTGGCGCCGATGTAGCACTCTGGTACCGTTCCAACGACAAGGCAGTCACAAAGGCTGAGGAGCTGGCAAAAAAGCATGGAAACAAGTTCAAGGCGTACCAGATTGAGATCTCGGACCCAGAGAAGGTACAAGAGCTGGTTGCCAAGGTTGTAGAGGACTTTGGTAGACTGGATGTTATGATTGCGAATGCCGGTATGGCTATCTCGAAGCCTATCCTTGAGACCAGTGTAGAGGAGTATAAGAAGCAATTCGCTGTCAATGGTGAGTTGCAGTGTATACTTGGTCGAACAGAACAATGCTGATATGGTGATAGTTGACGGTGTCTTCTACTGTGCCAAATATGCTGGCGAACAGTTCAAAAAGCAGGGTAAGGGTAACCTGATTATCACATCGAGTATTTCAGCACATATCGTCAATGTACCGGTGGACCAGCCAGTAAGTCTGCACTCAAGGCAAGAGGCAGCGCTCCTCTGACATTCCCCTCCTAGGTCTACAACTCCACAAAGGCAGCCATCACACATCTCGGCAAGTCGCTGGCCAGAGAATGGCGTGAGTTCGCCCGCGTGAACATTGTCTCGCCTGGCTTCTTCAATACCAAGATGGGTGCAGGAGAGAGCGTGATCAACGAAGCCTACCGTATGACTCCTATGGGCAGACAGGGAGACGTTAGAGAGATCAAGGCTCTGTATCTGTACCTAGCTAGTGATGCTAGCAGCTACCAGACAGGCAGTGATACTGTTATTGATGGTGGTTACATCTTGCCTTAGAGACGGTATCAGATATAAAGACGGCCCTGAATATGATTGTATGACACAGGATAGAGGAAAGAGACAAATTCATACGACCTTGCTACTTCTAACATCACACGAACATCACCCACAGAGATTACCATTAGGCAGCAAGCATACGCATGACCTCAAGGATCATCACCCAAGACGTTCGACATACCCACTTTCGTTCCTTCCGCCGCTTCTCCCACCTGATCACCCTATCCACATGATCGCTGCAACTCCACTTCCCTCTTACAGCCCAAACGGAACAAAACTCCGCCCTCACACGTCAAACCACGATTCACACCATTCCAGACCCTCATATCCGCCTCCTCCGTATCGACCGATGACATCTCTCCATCGATAAGAAAACAAGGGTATACGATAGAAACTAGACAAGGATACACAATCAAGCCCAAAAGACTGTTTTATTTCTCGGTTAGAACGTTTTTCTGCTGTCCCGCTGAAGTGGCAGTGCATTTGTGAATGATCAAACAAAGATAGATACAAATGCACGGCCGTTCGAGGTTCTTTATGCAAATCTCTCATTTCCCATCCGCCATGAGATCACGATCCGTTTTTTTTTAATGATGGCATGTCGTATCTCCGTGAGTTCAGCTGTGCGCGAGAGGGTCAGCAGGTCGAACGGGTTTTGGGAACGAGGGAACGGTGTGACGTGCTCTGAGGGGAGAGATGTGGTGGTAGGTTCGAACTTGAAACGTGGATTGGAGGTGTGGTGGTTCGGAACAGGGTTGCCCTGCAAACATGGATTTTCGGAGTCCAAAGTGATGTTTCTCCATCCACGAGAAATTTATTGCCTTGCTGGAGGTAACGCAAGGTTGATTCATTCGCCAGTAGTCGTATGATGTTGGTCCATATGCGATAATCACGTGTGGTCGAGCATCTCGGTCTGAACTTTCTGCGCTCGGCTTCTCAGTGACTTACCCTCAGATGCTTGCACATCTGTGTTTCTCTCGATGAACGGAGCTTGCAACTGAGGTCAATGGACTGGTGAGAATGCAACAAAACCATTCATGGTCATGAGAAGAGCATTACATTTTGATATTTACACTACTCGTACACTAATATGTAAGCAACCTGCAGTTGCATGGAAAGTCATTCATCAGTACCAATCGTCCTATGATGGCACATCCAATTCCTTTGCCAACTGACTCTGCCGCGGCCTACGTCTTATCGTCTCGTCGTTATTCTTGTTGTGTCTTTCTCTGCTCCTACGCTCTCTAGACCATTCTCTTTGCTCGGCAGCTCTGAGCTCCTCACCAGCAGCAAACAGCCTTTCTTCCTCAGTCATCAACTCTTCGGGTTTCGTCTGTCGTGAAGCCTGTCTTGACGGCTTTGGTCTTGTGGGAGCAGCGGGTGATTTGTCGCCTCTTGAGCGATCACGTTTAGCAGATGACGGCTCCCTGCTGCGCTCTCGATTGCGAGGCTTACTTGAAGAAGCTGCTGCATCCATTTCGGCGTCTGAGAGGATAGCATCTTCAGGCACATCATCAGTTCCACCACGGACATTCTTCTTACGGGGCCAGAGGGAAGGGAGGACGATTTGCTGGAAGCGGGGTTCCACGCAGCGTTCGTCGAACCAGGCGTGAATGCGCTGTTCTACCAGCTGGGCGATCTTTGGGACATCCTGTAGACGAGCGCGAGAGCCAATCAAAGAGTGTACCGAGAGATCCAGACGGTAGTCATCCAGGAAAGTAAAAGTCAGAGTAGTGGGTGAGGATGATGGATTGGCCGAAGATGATTCGGACTCGTCTGTGCCCGAATCTGGTTGTTGAGAGGGAGTAAAGGATAGTGAGAGAGTGCCGGAAAAGCGGACGACCGAGACTGCGAGAGCGACAGGGAGGACGGCCGAGAAGGGCTTGGGGTAGTTCAAGACGAGCTTCGTCTCGATGCCCAGCGTCACAACATCGGACAGATCGACATCCATACGCGCTTGAAGCCTGCTCTCGCCCAGACCTCCTCTGTTTGTGCCCTTTTTACCCGGCATCTGCTTGACCGGCTGACCATTCTCATCGACAGGGATGACCCTACAGTTGCTGAAGATGGGAAATTCCTCGCCCAGCGATATCTCGGTCACCTTGATCTCGTCGATGAACTGTGGCCGTTGTCCGCCATTGAGAGCATTTGTGAGAGAAGTCAGCACGGCGTCTCCTTCCAGAGCATCTGCGCGAAGCTGAGAGATTGTTTGTGCGATTAGGACGTTGAACCAATCCAAGCTTTCTGGCTGGTGTCCGTCCACATTGTAATACGTCTTTTCCAAAATCTTGTCCGTCGTGAGCACAGCACCTCCGGATGAGATGTTTCGTGGAGCGAGGACTGCAGCAGAGCTACGCTTGCGTAGACGGAGATCGGAGAAGGAGCGACGGCGTAGGGATGAGGCATGCGACAGGGTACGCTGACGGCGGAGAGCTGCTCTTGTTGCTGCGCGACTGTCCGCTGACGGTGGCTCGCCGAAGATGAAGAATTTGATCAGGAATATGAGAATCAGTGCCAGCGTCAATTGGCCTAGCACGAAGCCTTGAGCGAACGATGTACTGCTTCCGGACTGAGCTGCAGGCGACGCCGCTATACAAGAATCAGTGACGTGCTGGAGGACGCGATTGAGGACAAATACCGTATGCCGCTTGCTTTGCCTTGGACATGTTCGATCAATCTCCCGAGCAACACACAAAAGACCCAAGAAAATCACTGTCGCATGCTCTTGTCAAGTTTATTTGCTGACAAGATGCAATATCCGTACATGACGCAGGTACTCTTGTCGATAAGATAATCTCAGCCAAGAGGCCCCGACAGCGGCAGCAAGCGGACCTTCATGCGGGGTCCAACAAATGGTTTCCTGGTCGAGATTTATTGTCCGTGTCTGGTACTCTGCATATATTGTTGTTGATCTTCAGGCCCTGTTGTCCCCTCCTATATATCTCACTCTCAGGTAGCATGGCTGCTTCGAGAGACTACCCGTCTCCGTCAACTTTGACTTCAGGTCTGACCTTGCCTTCAACATGTGACCCTCCAGGAGAAGAGAACCCTCCCACTCAAAAAACATGGATCGTTGGTCTCGCTAGGGTCTCCTTGCTTAGATAGTGCATGCTGATGAGGAGCCACAGGTCTTCGGTGCTACTGGCCACATGGGCCGCTCAATCGTCAAGACGTGTCTTTCTCATGGCGACAATGTCACTGCTGTCGGTCGCGTTGGCGAGCACACGCTCGATCAGATGCAAGGCTGGCACGACTCTTGTCTCGGTCTCTTGTGCGACGTGAGAGTCTCTAAAACAGTCGAGTCTGTCATCGAAAACACAATTCGCCATTTCGGTGCCGTGGACGTCATTGTCAAGTCAGTATACCTCCTCGAATTTCCCCCGATGATTTCGATCTCATCATTGATCCCACTACAGTTGTACTGGATACGGTGTCATCGGAGCTTGTGAAGACCAAGATGTTTGCGATCTTCGTGCACAATTCGAAACCAACTTTTTCGGCTGTCTCAACATTGTCCAGCAGTCGCTTCCATACTTTCGAAAACGAAATGCCGGCCGATATCTAATCTTCTCTTCCACTTCCGGTGCACTCGGTGTCCCGGGCCTCGGACCCTATTGCGCAACCAAGTATGCGGTAGAAGGTTTGATTGAAAGCTTGCTCTACGAGGTCGATGCTTTCAACATTAAGGCCACCCTCGTCGCTCCAGGTCATCTCCGTCTCGACGAACCCACGGGTCTGGATGACAAGGGATCAGACTCCGCAGACAAGAGCCGTCTACCAACCTATGGTCATTTCCTGGTCAAGTCGCCCTCTCAGCCTTACGAGAGCCAAAATGCTCCCGCCGCTCATGCCAAACGGGTGGTACAATGGCTTAGCAATCAGCAGCCCACCAGTGCTGTCAAGAGCGCCGAACTTACCTGGCAATTAGGTCATTGTTCATTTCCACCATTGCGTCTTCTTTTGGGCAGCTTCGCTGTGGAAAGCATCCGCGATCGGTTGCGGTGCATTATCGAGGAGGTGAGTCACCCGGTACACGCACAAATATACATCTATTCATAGTCTTGTACAGATCGAAGATTGGAAACATCTAAGCTTTCCACGCGCCGATGACAGAGACCAGCAGACACCACAACCTGCAGGGGAAGATTCTACGTCACAGCATCAACTGACACCAGGCGACGAAATTACTGAAGTCGCAGATGGCGACATGGAAATCGACGAAGGCTGATGCACATGGCGATGGAATTTTTCTTTGCTTTTTCCTTCTCGAAGGACACCCGAGATGTCAAGATTCACGGATCACCGACTTCCCCAAGTTTGAGAGTCCATGGATGCCTGACGCCGGTAGTTTCAGCCCGGGCCCGACATGATTCAAGGGACAACCTACACTCCTACGTAGGCGGTAAAGGATCAAGAGCTACGGTAAGCATAGGCAATTCGTTGAGCGCGCTTCCAGGATGAAGAGGTCATGCTGGCCGATGGGCAAGCACAACGCCTTTGTCCGAGATGACCAAGTGGCGAGAGTCGGGATTGATGGTTAAAAATGGTCTGGGTCAGGGTCGTGGAAGTTGGGATAAAACGGCGACACGTAGGGGATGAGGCTGTCAAGCGCGCGCGTTGCCGACGGAGCAAAGATGGTCTTTTTTCCTTCTTGGACCTGACCAGCCGACCTCCTTAACTACATATCTTTGGCTTTGGTGGAAGGTCGAGGCCGGTGGCAGTGGGAAGAAATGTTGTAGCGGTCGATAGTCGTGCACGCGGAATGTACGCCAAACTCGAGTTCACCAGAGGTAGCATACGGCTCCGGCGCTTAACGTTTTCCCCTGATTCAACTCAGTCTCCTACACAGGACACGTCCGACAATTGGCGGGCTATTCGTCTCGGCAGGCGAAGTAGGGTTTTGGTTAGTGAAAAAGATGGAACAAGGATCAGGTTTTGGATGTTGGCATCGAGCCGATGTTGAACGGGAGGGGGAAGTGCACGAAGCGTGATCTCGATGTGCCGGTTCACGAGGCTCACGCAAGCAAGGCGGAGTAGACGGTTAGGGAATTGTTCATGGGCAATGCATAATTTAAAGTGTCTGGCCTGTGCTCTAGCAATCTTGCCAGGTCGTGAGCCAATCGATAGGAAGCAGACGGACGGGCTCCGACAAGATCCAAAAGACGAGCGGCTAGCGTTGTAGGCACATGCAAGGCATTCCATAGAATGACATCAATGGCGACGCTCGGGAAGGAGCGAGACTTGACATGCCCCGCCGGTTGACGAGTCGGATTGAATGTCGTGCAGTTTGTGCAAGCGTGGACGAGAGGCGGCCGAGTTTGTGAAGAGATAGGCAGAGGGGAGGATCCTGGAAGCTGCAGGTGAGAGCGGCAGACGAAAGCTTGCCGTGTCAACAAAGTCGGGCATAAGCATAAACAAAAGACCCTCTTTCGGCACCTTGTTCTGCAGGACTTGTCTTTCCCTCTCACCTTGCACGACTGCAGTGTACCACCAGCGCGGTCAGTCCCATTGTTCACCGCTTGCACTTCTGGCGTGACGCGGATTGACAATTGGCGCGGTCGATCGTCAGAGCTGTCGAGATCTTGACGACTGATCGCTGGCCCGAGCTCGTGATTGGAGCAAGGCAGGGCGGTTTCTTTAACGCCCAAGCGTGAGGCACCCCTTCTGCCCTTAACGGGTGCAATCTTAGTCGCAAGCCTGTAAGGGCCTACTGGCGGTCTTCGTGCTAACCAAGCTCCTTTTCCTGCAGAAAGGCTTGCAGAAAGATTAAAAAAAGGCTGTACCCCAAGCCAGGAGCGGCCTGTTCAACTCGAAGCGCACAAGACGAACTAGCCCGAAGCACGCCAAGCCTGACCATCTTCTCCATCTTTTGGCTGTCTGAACTCGAAACACGCAGCTTTGCTCAGCTCCGCTCTTCACTCGTGGGAGCCTTCACCAATCCCTCCACCTAGATCCTAACCTGCACATCTGGTCCATGGCGTCGACGCGTCGGACGAATTACCACCACCAGCTCAACATCTACCACGATCCCGTGCCGGTACTGCCGTCCACGACTTTCCACGATCTCCCACAAGATTCGGTCGAGGCAGCTCTTTTAAGCGCCCTTGGCCAACAACCTTTTAGACAAACGGGCTTCTTGCTCAGTCCTTCGCACAACTCACTCAGCACCGGCTCACCGAGAAAGAACTCGAGCTCGCCAGCCGGCTCTCTTGGCAGACGCTCGTTCCACAACAACATCGCCGTCCCCTCTCCGCTGCAACCAAACTCCTCCATCGACTCTCCCGCCAAGCGCGGTTTCTTTTCCGCCATGAACATGAACAAGGAAAACATGTTCCCCTACGACCACCACGTCTACGCCGCACAAAAAGCAGTGCCAATCAAGCGAGCACTGGCCGACAAGTCCAACAAGAAGGCTGTCAAGCCTGCAGAGCAATTCGACTTTGTCCTACCCGAGCCCGAAGAGATGCCTTCAGTACACGACGACGGCAACAAGCCCACCTTCAGCTACGCGACCCTCATTGGCATGGCCATCCTGCGCGCGCCCAACCGCCGCCTCACACTCGCGCAGATCTACAAGTGGATCTCGGACAACTTCAAGTACTACCGCGCATCCGAGACTGGCTGGCAGAACAGCATCCGTCACAATCTCAGCTTGAACAAGGCCTTCATTAAGCAGGAGCGCCCCAAGGATGACCCCGGCAAGGGTAACTACTGGGCAATCGAGCCTGGTATGGAGCGTCAGTTCTGCAAGGACCGTCCTCTAAAGAAGGTGCAAATTCCCTCCGACATGATGCCTCTGCAAACTCTTCCCAGCAACGCTCCCCGTCCCGTCACAACTCCTGCGATTGGCCGCTTCGCTCTGGGTCCCAACCCGGTCAAGAAGACTGACACTAAGGCTGTTGATTCTGCCTCGTTTCCTCAAGACCACTTTTCATCGGACGGCACTATCCCTGCTAGCGACCCTGCTCTCCAAGACGATGAGCTCGCTATGCCTCCTCCTGCCGCACGTGCCTCTATGCGTTCATCGCCTCCCCCAGCCTTTTGCTCGTCTCCTCCGCCCATGCAAGACACTCCTCCTCGTTCCTCTCGTATGCGATTCCCCACCGAGACACACTCTGGCGGCGCCCGCAAACGCAAGTTCAACGCTCCCCAAGACAGTGGCTACTACTCGTCGATAGAGTCGTCGGTAGTTAGAAACCCTACTGTCTCTCACGTTACCCTTACTTCGGATGCCGACCCGGACCACCGCCGCATCAAGCGTGGTCGTGCTGAGGAAGAGATTGCCCGCATCCGCAGCTCCTCCTACGACAGCCCTACCAAGCAGAAGACTGCTCCTCACAAGCGCAAGCCTTCAGTCCACTTCGAGTACACTTCGCCCCAGCGCCCTACCTCTTCAGCTGCTGCAGTTGCTCCTCTGACTCCTGCTGTTGTCTTCAAGCGTCCTGCCAAGCCTCCGCAATCGTGTTCTCCTAACACCAGCCTGCGCAACCACCGCAACAACATCAAGGCTTTCCTCGGTGAATCTCCTGCTAAGAGCTGGACTCCTCTGGTTCCCTTCTCCCCTGCCTTCAATCTCGACGAGTTCACTCCTGCCAAAGACCTCACTCCATGGCGCCCTTCCAACGACGTCTTTGACGAGAACGCTGTTCTTGAAGACTTCAGCGCTCGCGGCAGCCCTGGCAAGAAGCGTCCCCGCATTGAACGTGCCGTCACTTCTACTGGTGTCCTGGCTGATATCACCTCGGGCAAGGGCAATGCTATGGCCTTTGACTCCCCCTTCAACTTCCACTTCACCCCTCTGAAGGCCACTCACCCTGCCCAACTGCGCTCTCCTGTCATGCTCGGCTCGCCTTTGAAGCGTGTCACCATGGCTCCTCCCTCCACCGGCGTATCCGAGAACAGTGTCAACGCCCCCGACTGGCTGGATCTGTCTCTTGACAACTACCTCCCTCAGCATGGACAGGAGCTCTTCGGTCTCGGTATTCAGGACGATATTTTCGACGAGCAGGGTGTTGACATCCTCCAAGAATTTGGCAAGATCGGCTCCAAGCAGCAGCCCCAGCTTCAGCCTACCCACCCTGGAAGCAGCAGCATGGGTAGCCCAGCCAAGCGCTCTCAAAGACCCAGCATCAGCAGAAGCATCACCTCGAGATTCTAAACTCGACACAACTAGGCCCGGAGCCCCTACGAACCCAGCGTATAGATTGCGCGGAATATTGATTATGAACATCAAACAAATGATACCCACGACTATGAGGCTGTATTAGCAGCACAAAAGGTCGACAACCCTGCATACGAATGAACAAATGGTGGAAAGAGGGACATTCCTGACGAGACGATACAAAAAGTGTTTCTAAGGTGTGGATTTTGTGTTTTCTTGTACTTTCTGTTTGGAGTCTTTGCGATTGTTTCTGGATTTTCTGCCTTTTCTGGAGTTTTCTGAATGATGAACCTTGGGCGATAGGTTTTGGGAATGAGAAGGAAACGGGTATGAAATCAACGGGATGGGAACGGGATGGAAACATGCATTGGGCTCGGAGTTCTTCTTTACCTTGTTTTTTCGCGGTATGCATATCGGGCGGTCGTTTTTCTTTTTCCTGAACATTCTCCATGGATAGCATGCATTAATGAGCTGTATGAACCTTTTTCTTACTACAAACATCTTCCATTCCAGACCTCGGTGCATGAATCTACTCAACTAAGCCCGAATGCTTCAAACTGCAATCGTCTTGTGGTTAGCAATTGGTACAAGATAGAAGACATGGAGGTGGAGAAAGACCAAAGTCCTCAGATCAAGTGTAATCGAGTTCTCATGTCCTCGACATGTGCGGTGGTCTGAACAGTGAAGTCGACCCATGTTCCCGCACGAGGCATCAATAGTCTCTTGGGTGATCATCACTGGACTCTCCTCCTTCTCCTCGTAGCTTTGGGACAAGGGACAGAACTTACCGAGGCATCAGGTGTGATTGCATGAATGCGCGACCATCGATGTCAATGGCTTCAGAAACAAAGGAATGAGCAGCTGTCGCAAAGCTTCAAGTCTGCTCCGGTAAGATCGACAGCGATCATCAGCGCGCACCACGACCTCGACTCCAATGTTGACAATGTAGGCAGGTAAATATACCGACGGAGAATAACAACTACAAGAGACAACTACAAGATGCACGAAGCAGGTACAGTAAGACAGGAATCAAGCATTTGGTAAGCTTATCCTAGACATGGAGCGTTGTTGGGGAATTTCCAGATTGGGAGAGAGGGGTAAAAAAGGTAAGAACCGCTGCAAGCCTGCACCGCACATGCGTCAAGCGTGCGCTGCTCGTTTCTTGACCCAGGTGTGTTGATCAAAAGGTTAAAAGTGCCTTTGTATTCGTAGGAATGACATTGGACACTTTGGAGGAATAGGAGGAGCAGAGTGCTTGTGAATTATCATACGATCGCGAGAGCTCACCGGGAATTGGCAGATGCCGTAAGCGACACGGAGAGGTGAGCATCGGGGTTTGTAGTCGAAAAGCAGACGGCAGAAGACGGTGCGAAATAGGAGATGAACGGCGTGAGAAGCTGACGGGAATCAGCGCCGAGGCTCCATGTTCTTTATCTCTAGCGTCACCAGCGAGGGATCGCCGAGAAAGCGACCAAATTGGACCAATGAAAAGTGGCGAATATGGCCTTATGCTGCGAGGGGCCCGCGTCAAGGGCGTTTGCCGGTGCCGGTCGACATCGGGTCTCGAATCGAGAATGGTTCATTCCCAGTGTTTCGATGGTCGGGGACTTTGGAACAAAATTACACATCACTTACTCTTACATCCGCCCGACGCCCTCTCTCTTCCTTCTCTCCTCCACACCTCTCTCCCTCGCCCCTCCAACAGCCAGACAAAGAAAAATAATAAACGAATACTATCGATATGGAGGCTCTTCTCCGTCAATCGCGTGGCGTGTGCCCGTTCTTGCACAAGACTTCGCCCGCCACACTGCGTTCGCTCAGCACCAGCACCAATGCCGCTCAGGCCAACATGTCCAACTTGCAGGCAACTGCTGGTCGCTGCCCCGTCATGGGCAAGGCATTGGCTGTCCAGAGCACTCGCCCCAACACTCTCTTGTCCGGTACCTTTGGTGGCTCCCGAGCTTACAGCGCTCGCACTACCCGTGCCCCTCGTGCCTACCTGCACACCACCCGTGCTGAAAAGGCTCAGGCTGTGGACAACAGCCCTCTGAGACGCGATGATGGTACTACCAGATGCAGCCGAAAGTACAGCTGAACTCGACTGACAAATGAATAGTCCGCTACCCTGCTCCCGCGCAGCACAAGCAGCAACAGGCGCAGAAGGAGTCATCCAAGGAAATGCATGGCGTACCCCCGGCTCCTCCCAACACGGCCCGCTTCGACTACGACACTTTCTACCAGACTGAGTTGGACAAGAAGCACAAGGACAAGTCGTACCGCTACTTCAACAACATCAACCGTCTGGCCAAGGAGTTCCCTCGCGCCCACAAGGACACCCCCGAGGACAAGGTCACCGTCTGGTGCTCAAACGACTACCTCGGTATGGGCAGAAACCCTCAGGTTTTGAAGAAGATGCACGAGACGCTTGACATGTACGGTGCCGGTGCTGGAGGTACTCGCAACATTTCTGGTCACAACCAGCACGCGATGGGCCTTGAGGCAACCGTTGCTAAGCTGCACGCGAAGGAGGCTGCTCTGGTCTTTTCATCCTGCTACGTCGCCAACGATGCTACTCTGGCCACTCTTGGCTCAAAGTTCCCCAATTGCGTTATTTTGTCTGACAGCAGCAACCACGCTTCCATGATTCAGGGTATCCGTCACTCGGGTGCCAAGAAGATGGTTTTCAAGCACAACGACATGGCCGATCTTGAGCAGAAGCTGGCCTCGCTTCCTGCAGAGACTCCTAAGATTATCGCTTTTGAGAGTGTCTACAGCATGTGTGGTTCCATTGGTCCCATCGAAAAGATTTGCGATCTCGCAGAGAAGTACGGAGCTATCACTTTCCTCGATGAAGTCCATGCTGTCGGCATGTACGGCCCGAACGGTGCCGGTGTTGCTGAGCACCTTGACTACGAAGCCTACGCAAACGGCGAGCAGCCCAAGGGCACTGTTCAGGACCGTGTTGATATCATTACTGGAACTCTTGGAAAGGCCTACGGCTGTGTTGGTGGCTACATTGCAGGCTCCAGCAAGCTTGTCGACACCATCCGCTCCCTTGCTCCCGGTTTCATCTTCACCACCTCTCTTCCCCCGGCTACCATGTCTGGCGCCCAGGCCGCCATCGAGTACCAAATGGCCTACAAGGGTGACCGTCGCCTGCAGCAGCTGCACACCCGTGCCGCAAAGGACGCTCTTGCCGCCAAGAACATCCCCGTCATCCCCAACCCCAGTCACATCATTCCCGTTCTCGTTGGTGACGCCGAGGTCGCAAAGAAGGCCTCTGACCTGCTTCTCGAGGACCACGGCATCTACGTCCAGGCCATCAACTACCCTACCGTTCCCGTTGGCCAAGAGCGTCTCCGTATCACTCCCACTCCCGGTCATATCCGCGAGTACCGCGACCACCTCGTCGAGGCTCTCGACAAGGTCTGGACCCAGCTTGGTATTAAGCGTACTTCTGACTGGGCCGCCCAGGGTGGCTTCCTCGGTGTTGGACAGGAGACTGTTGGTAACGAGCCCCTGTGGACTGACGAGCAGCTCGGTCTCTCCGAGGTCAATGCTGAGTTGAACAAGGTCGGCAAGGACGCCGTCAACGTTCTCGAGAGTGTCCTTGAGGCCGAGAGAAAGGAGGTCGCTCACGCTGTCGCCTCTGCTTGAAGCTCTGCTCTGATATGTTTAGGATAGACATCCCGATGTTGGATGTGCTGTGAGGAAAGAGAAGGACAGAGTCACGTGTGACTTGTTGAAATACAAACCCTTTTTTCACCTGTGATTTATTCTTGTCCACTCTTGTGTGATTTGTGCTGTGCCATCGTTTGTATGTGTGGTGATGAAAAGAACGAGGCAAAAGAGCAAACCCCCGGAGAACAGAGGAGCGAGGACGTCCTTTTATATGCAGCTATGATGCGACCTCTGGTATTTGATTGCCCGATTAGGCATACTTTTCCACTTCCAATTCCTGTTCTTTGTATTCTGGACTAGCAAGAGTGATAAGATAAGACAAGATCGAATATCAGCGATACACGGCATAGCAAAGTAAGGATTAAGGAAAGGACGAACGGGCAATGAATGAGCAACTCATAGCTATAGGAAGTCACGATCAACGCACCCATGGGCAGAAAAAGACGAAAATAATATTGATAGAGACACAAAAGCACATATGAGCAAAAGGCAGAACATCGGACATGATATACCAGCAAAGCATCCAGGGTATCTCTAACCACCGTCACCGTGTCTCCATCTACCAACCCCATCACCTCTCTACCCTCCTCTATGCCACATCTAATCCTGCTGAGTCATATGAGAAGGCAAATTCCAACTAGCGTAATCCTGATGCACAAAGGCACGATCGACCGTAGGCACAGATTCCAGCACGTACTGCAGACTCTCTCCCAAATCGTGACTATCTCTCAGAGACATGAACTCATCAAGCACAATGTCGACCTCTACGTTTAGCTTGTCGCCAGAGTGATATGCCTGTAGTCCTTGGATCTGCTTGATGGTCTTTGCAAAGCGCATGGTCAGGTAGAGAAGCACATTACGCTCGTCTGCAGAGGCTGCGGCTCCGGTAAGATTGCGAATGTGAGAGAGGGACGTAGAAGACCAGCCGAGGATGACGTAGAAAGACAGCAAAATACCACCCAGGGGGTCGAGCCACCAGATACCTGCGTAATAACCGACCAAAGGGAAGATGATGGAGAAGATGTTGAAGACGACATCGGTCATGGCATCTTGGGCGAGAGCTTGAACGCTACTGTTGGGGATCAATCTGCACCACAGCCAGCATCCAAATTTGATAACTACAGTGGCCGACATGATGGCCGTGGCAGCATAAGAAAGTTGTACAATGGTATGGTCCTTGGAGGTGAGATGGTTCAAGCCCTCAATGGCGACTTGGACAAATGAGGTGACCATAATGACGGAGAAAACCAAGACGCCAATTGGTTCCAATCGTCTACGGCCTACAGGATAGGCATACATATCGTTGTGACTGATCAGTCTTGTAGTAGTCCACACGATGGCCGTTGAAAGGAAGTCCAAAGCCGCATCGACCAGCGAAGCCAGGACCGAGACCGAAGAGGTAAGAACAGTGACAACAATCTTCAAGCCAAGAAGAACGGTGTTGGCGACAAGATTCAGATAGATGGCTATGCTGACAATGCGACTTTGGCTGTCAGGTTCATCATCCGGCTCGAAAGCAGGGATTCCAGTATTGAAGAGCGAGTTGCTGTCATCTTCAGCTAACAATGGCGTCTCTTCATCAGCACCAACGCGATACAGAGCCTTTGGTGTTCTCTTGAGTCTATAACTCTGGTTTGCCGAGCCATTACCGTTGGCATCCATGGGAGTGATAGCAGGGGATGCGACAGCAGAAGCCTTTCCACTGGCACCTCCGTTCTCCTCGCTGATAGTCGGCGGCACGGCAGCAGCTCCTGAACTGCTGTGTACGTTGTACTGATACTCTTGAATCAGGTCGTGGGGCAGACTCGAGTCCAGCAGCCTGTCGATGTACAGGTATTGCTGGATCAGGAAGTTGTTTCGCTCGTAGTATTGACGGATGGGCTTCTTCATCTTTTTGAGGTCTTCATCAGAGGTAAAGTACTTTTCCCAGCGGTAACGTGGATTGCTGTTGCCGATCAGGCGCATACTGCGCATCTGGGGAGTCATGAGGGCGGCGGCGCCCGAGCTGAGGCGACGAAAGGCATCGGGGTTCTGGTCGGCGACAGCGGCAGTGGCCTTCAGGCGAGGCTGGGAAGGCGTCGGCGGCTCGTTGTCACTACCAGCAGCAGAGTCCTCGAAGGAGGTGCCTGGCGCAAAGTTGCCGTCCAGCGACGAGCGACGGCGCCGACCCGGTGTGTTGGTCGCCGAACGCTCACGTATCAATTGCGGCAGATGCTGTCCTCGGGTAGAAAGAGCGCTCTCTTCTGACAAGGGTAGGAAGCTCTTGACTCCGGAGCCTGAGAGGCGGGATGACGAAGGTGTCGACATGGTCGTTCTTGTCTGGAAGGAGGGCGGAATGGCCACAGAGAAGTCACGTATACATGGTCAGAAAGCGAAGGATGCTGAAGATGCTGCTCCCAAGCCTCAACAAAGGTCTGCAGAGATGCGCCGGTTTCACGCTTTGGTTCGTGCCCGGTTTGCGGCTTGCCCACTCGTCCGAGTTGTCAAACTCAAAATCCTAAGGGTCTCAACCTGGGGAGAGCTCCACCTACTGGGATTCATCATCTCCGATTATCGGTCCTTATCAGATCAAACTCTGTCCTGGTGGAATAACATATTAACAAAACTCAACACTCGTTTTTGGTGTTTTTGGTATAAATCTACTCTATCGTACAACATGTAACCGCTAGTTAAAGGTAGCAAAGTGGCAATCTCCGCCACTGGAAAAATGTAAGACAAAGCAATGCAATATCGTTAAACCGTGTAATCATGCTGCAGGAATTTGTGTACCACCATGTCCTCCCAGGATCTTCTCATCTGTAATATAACTGATGTTGGTGGTTTGGTGAGGGGGAAAAAACGTAAAGTTGGAAGGGAATCGCTTGGCGCAACGTGGAAAGGAGAGCAAAGCAGAGCGACGTCTCCTCGAGAGACACTCTAATTGCCGCGGAACAGGAACTGCATGTCTTCGGGAGTGAGCTTCTCCATGGCCACTCTGTCGTTGTTGATGGTTCCGTTGATCATGTTGGCCTTCTTCTCTTGCAACATGACAATGCGTGATTCGACAGAATCTTCGATACACAATCGTGTGATAACGCAAGGACGTCTCTGCCCGATGCGGTGACAGCGATCAGCACTTTGCCACTCGGCGGCGGGGTTCCACCAAGGGTCGACAATGAAGACGCGAGAAGCCTCGGTCAAGTTGAGGGCAACACCACCAGCCTTCAGGGACACAAGGAACACCTCGACGTCTGGATCCGTCATGAAATGCTCGATCGACTTTTGGCGCTGTTGGGGAGTCATGCTACCATCAAGCATGACCGTATTGAAGCCGGCGCGACGAAGACGCCACTCGATGAGCTGCAGCATCGACGTGAACTGCGAAAAGACGATCGACTTGAGAGTCTGCTTCTTGCTGCGGAGCTTGTACAAGTCATACACAAGCATCTCAATCTTGGTAGACGAAGTCCAGTTCTCCATCTTGATGCGGTTGATGATCGAGTTCTTCTTGACTGCCTCCTCATTCTGCTCCAACTCGACCTGGTCAAAGTCGATTGACAGCGGGATGTGGCAGCGAGGGCAGTCTGCTTCGCCGGCGGTGTCTTCCATGGATTGGGCGTAATTTTTGACGCAGGTTCTGCAGAAGTCGTGCTTGCACTTCGAACGGATGGGCTCCTCGGCCGGTTCGTCGCAAATGTTGCAGACAAGAACGTTCATGCCTTCGGCCGTCTTTCTCTTGAGAATCAGATCTGGGTGGTTGGATACCTGACGCATCTGCATGATGAGACCAAAGATGTTGGCGTAGTTGTTCAACATAACACCGCGCGAGACATAGGTGTCGAACTGGCGAGCTGTGTTGGACATGATGCTCTGAGAGAAATCACGCTCAATGTCTCCGAAGAACTCGTTGTGCACAATGACCTCTTTGGGCGGGAGCTCCATCGAGCTAACATAGTCGCGCTTCATGCGACGGAGCATGATGCGAGATGTGATGAGGAACAGCTTATCCATGGCCTCCGAACGCAGTTGCGAGTCTTCAGACTGAGTGATAGGGTTGAGCAACTCCTGGTTGAACACCGAGACGTGCTCCATTCCAGTATGCTTACATTCGGTACACATGTGCTGAGCATCGAGAGACCAGTGCAGAAGAGAGCAGGGGCACTTCTTGCAGAAGTAGTCTGCGAACGGTCTGACCTCCAAGAAGCGAAGGAGAGAGAAGAACTCGCCGATGCGATTTTGGACGGGAGTGCCGGACAAGCACCACTTGTATTTACCCTTCAATGCAAAGCAAGCCTTGGCGACTTGGGTAGTTCTCGTCTTGATACTGTGGGCTTCATCCAGGATCAGGCGATGGTAGGTAAGGGCATGAATGGGTGATGCTTCTTTGATGAGATCGCCGTTACGAGACCAACCCTTCGTCTCCTTGCGATGTAATGACTCGAGACTGTTGTACGAAATCATGATGACATCGTACTTCTTCAGCTCGTTCACCTTCATGCCTTTGGACTTGGCGTTTGTGCCGTGGTATACCAGGACTTTGAGCTTGCCATCAGTGTATTCGCCAATTTCCTGAGACCATTGCATCAGGGCGACTGGAGGAACCAGAACAAGAGTTGGCTGTTTCTGGGGGTAATCCGACATGATGAGAGACACAGCCTGGATTGTCTTGCCCATACCCATCTCATCACCGAGGAGACCTCCCTTGTAGTTCGACTGCTCCTGCTTGATCATCCAATCAACACCCTCAAGCTGATATGACTTGAGCTTGCGGTTGATTGATGGCGGTTGTGTACCGGCGACTCCTTTGACGATGGGAATGGCCTCGAGATCTTTCCACATGGTCTTGATCAAAGGATGTGCCTTTTCCAGCTTCAGTCTCTCGCGGTCCTTTCTGGACATTCTGACCTTTTTGATTTCAGCGCCGAGGTCTTGGTCCAGAAGGTTAGCCTGACCTCGTCGGCGGCGGAAGTTCGTGGCGGCGCCGGTACCAAAGGACCTACGCTGAGCCAATGGTAGATCGTCATCATCGTCCGAGGTCTCGGCAGCACCTGAGTGAGCATCTTCTGAACGAAACTCGTCCTCGGTTGTCAAGTCGGCGTCTGCGATTTCCGAAAGGGTCGATAATTCGCTGTCGCTGTCGCTGTCGGGGACTGTGACGGAGTTTCGTTGCTTGGAAACCACAGCTTTCTTACCGGCGCGGGCTTTGGAAAGGCGTGACTCGTATTTCAGAGGCTTTTCTTCGTCGTCGGTGTCTGGCACCGTTTTGCGTAGACCCCTGGTCTTGGGTTTCTTGTTGAAAGACTCTTCTTCTTCAGAGTCCTGTTCGGTTTTGAAGGACACGACCGACGAGAGATCACTAACATCCTCGCCTCCCTCATCTTCGTCCGAGTCTGCAATAACGGCAGCCTTCATAGATCTTCTAGTGTTGGTAGGCTCAGTCTTGATCTTCTTGGGAGGCAATGCCCATTCTTCCTCTTGCAAGGATCTTGCAAGCGCAGCATCGTCATCAATCTCTCTCTTTCTCTTGTTTGCGATGCGTCCGAGTTTACCGGGCTCCGGAGTGACACTAGCACTCGTGGCCGGGGTGTCAATTGGCAGAGCATTTTGACTGTCAGGCGAGGATAGTGACGAGGGACTGTTGGAGCAGACTGCTGCCTTTGCGCGGGAAGACATGACGGGAATGACGACTTGAACTTGAGACTTTGATCTGGATCTGGTGGTGGCGATGGGCACTTGGTCTTGATCACTGGCGTCTTGATCTGAGTCTGGGATCGTTGTAGGTTTTCTAGGTAGGGATGATCGTTTTGTAGACATGGAAGAAGCGGTTTCGGGAGCAAGTGCTAGTGAATGTCAGTCGGGGATACTCTAGAACAAAACAGTAGCCGCGAGTGAGCATACATTCACGGCCACGCAGAGAAGAGCGAGTCTGGCGGGCCATTCTGGAAGTTTGGAGTGATGAAAAGAAAGGAAAGTGAAATAACAGAAAACGCAGAGGCAAAGGCGGCGACAAGACAAAAGTACGCTTGGAATGAAGGGACAACAAAAAGTTGAAGAAAGAAAAGACTGCTCTCTCACTCACAGGATAGTTCGCCGAGTTGCCACCCAGGGATGCTGCAGAAGGCCTTCGGAGATAACGGGCGCAGGGTGTCTCGATGCGAGTCGGATCCGAGATCCGAGAAACAATGCAGATCTCCGCCTGTTCCTGGGTTCTGGACTGTGCGGTTCCTTGTTGACAGGTCGTGTCACTGTTGTGCAACAAAGAGATGATGCTTGAAGAAAGGAAGATTGGAATTGGAATTGAAGTCGAAGGGACTGCTTGTCTACTACGAACCTACGGAAGGGAAGTCGCTTTCACCAACAACACTTGAGATGCGAACGGGCAACTCCTTTGCTCAAGGCAGCGATGGCTTGGTACCTAACGCGTGATGACGCGAGAACGCGTTCCCCAATCGGCTTTTGATTGTGAATGAGGTACCTCGCCTTTGGACCCCGAAGGTAGATTGAGCATGTTGAGCACTGAGGTCTCAAGAGAGTGAACACACAGGTGCCATCTAACAAGTTTAAATTCTACATGCATCCCCACTTTAGTGTTTAGAAGGCCGCATGTTTCCAAAGGTCCGAGCGTCGTTGAAGCATTACCACGTCATTGACTTTCTCGCTATCTGTCCATAATTACCGTACCTAGCTGTCAATTACCTTGCTTTCTGCTTCTTTCTTATTCTTGACTTCACTGATCAAGTTTTCCATCATGTCACGCCAGAACTATGCATACTGCACCCTGATCACGCGGTCGTCGTACCTCGCGGGTGTACTGATTCTCGCTCACACGCTGGCCAAGTACAAGAGCGCATTCCCTCTCATCGTCCTCTACACGGATACTTTGCCCGCTTCTTCGATACGTGCTCTCGAGCTCGAAGCTCCTCACAGTAATCTCATCCTCCACCGTGTCGACGCCCTACTGCCACGCGAAAATGTTCATGTTCATCTCATCGCCGAGCGTTTCGCCGATACCTGGACCAAGCTGCGTGTCTTTGAGCTATACAAACTTGACAACTACGACAAGATCTGCTACCTCGATGCCGACATGATCTTGCAGAAGAACATGGACCACGTCTTCGACAAGCAGCTGCCGGCCAATGACTGGATCGCTGCCAACCACGCCTGTGTCTGCAACCTCGACAAGGACGCTTGGGCTCCTGGAGACTGGACCAAGGAGAATTGCGCCTATACTGCTGTCTCCCATCCCGATGCCCTTCATAACCCCACCCCAATCACGCCAGACTCACGACCTACCTACCACCTGCTCAACAGCGGCATGTTTCTCTTCGTCGCCTCGGAGCAGCTCTGGGACCGCATGATTGACTTCTTCAACACCACTCCCCTGTTAGGCGAGTTCAAGTTCCCCGATCAAGACTTCCTTGCCGAGTTCTTCAAGAACAAGTGGATGAGTCTGGGCTGGCAGTTCAATGCCCTCAAGACAATGCGCTATTGGCATGAGAACATCTGGAGGGATGAAGAGGTCGTCTGTCTGCATTACATCGTCGACAAGCCATGGGCAAAACGTGTCACCGAAGATGGTGTGGCCGGCTACCTTGGTCGTGATGGCGAGACGCATACCTGGTGGTGGCAAGAGTACGAGGACTGGCACAAGCAGCGCGAATCCCAGAACGAGAAAGAAGAGCTGGACATTGTCGAGCACCACGTTGCTAAGCCCATTGGCCAGGAAGACCAGGAAAGCGACGAGATGCGTGCCATTGGCAGTGGGGTCCAGTCTTTCGCAAAGAACAAGAAGCCTGGCCAGAACAAAGACGAGGAGAAGACACAGGACGCTAATGGAGACAAAGAAGAAGACCTTCCTCAACCTCAGATTCCTGCTCCTCACGAGCTCAAGGGCAAGGCCTTGGGTGAAAGAGGTCATGGCCCCAGAGTTCGTGGCTGAACTGCCAGACAAGGAAATGACCATCAAGCTCTCCCATCCGGTCTCGGACACTGATGTTTATAGTTGGAACGGCTGTACATACCCCAATACATAATGGCAGCAACAATGCGTAAGACCACACCCACAAGGGCACGTCAACTACATATTGCCTGCTACCCTGCGTCTCTTCATCAAATACCAACTGGTTGCGTGGCCCAATGGCAAGGCGCTTGACTACGAATCAAGAGATTCCAGGTTCGACCCCTGGCGTGATCATCCTTTTGCTGGTTGCCCTGGCAAATAGTGTTTGTTCGTTGTGGCAGAGAATTCTTTTTGCTTTGACCTCCACACGGGTTGACGTTGGAGGAAGGTTTAGCGAGCCGAGCCTCCCGATGCCGAAGTTTTGCCGCGCTTCGCTGATCAGATAACCCTGGCCCCAAATCAATTTGTCTTTCGTTATTGCTTGAAGTTCTGCCTTGTGATTGTAAAAACCCATCCCCACATAGTGGAGTGCTGTCTCTGCTAGTAAATTGACTGCATGTGAATATGAGGTGAATACGTGGCCCTTGTCGTGTGCTGTACAGCTTTTCAACCATTTCTAAATCTGTGGAGAGCAAAGCAGCATTCGACTCAGGTCGTTGAGCAAGAATATGAAGCCAAACGTTTGATAAACTGGTATCTGAGTTGATGATCGTCTTGTATAATCATACCATGTACATTCCACTTTCTTTGACTCGGTGTGGATGACCAACGAACCAATCGTCACCGTAGCATGTGTCACTAGATGAAAACTTGTAGAGCGATGTATTGATATCGATTATCTGTAGTATACGTGATGTGCTCATATGGTCCCGTGGATTACAGACCGGCAAAAAGATCGTCGATTGCATTCTTCTTTCTCTTCTTCTTGCCTGGCTTTGCAGCACCGGTACAAGCTTCATCTTCCTTCTGTTTGGGCCTCTTTGTCTTGAGCTTTGAGCTTGTCGTTGGCACTGAGGTGACTGGTTTTGAGGTCATCGATGAGGCCTTTGACGACGGTTTCGGTAGCGGCGTAGTAGAGTTGTCGTCCCAGTTGACCGCAGGGAGGATCTTGGTAGGCCTTTGCCTGCTGATCGGATCTGTAGGCTTGAGCTTTTTTGTGGTCTTCTTTCTTGGTGGAGGCGTGTCTGAATCACTCGGAAACAAGAGAGGTGTGCTCGTGGCCATGGCTTTCAGTGCCTTCCGACTCTGCTCCAACATATCACGTTCGGGAGCCAAACAGCCACTTTCGGACTGCCTCAGCTCCTTCTCTGTCTTCCTGGCATTTGTCTCGGGCTCATCATCCTCGTCATCTCTCACAAGGACTTCGCCAAGATCCTCTCTCTTCTCGCCTTCTCGTGGTACAAGAACACCTAGCCCTTCGTCCTCACCCCAACCCTCAGCAGCAAACTCCTCAAGCGCCCTTCTTGTCTCCTCCTCACCTAGCTCCTCGTACACACCAACCAGGCCAAACACCCTACAAACATTGCCCAGCACTGCCATGAGCACCACACCCAACACTGCAAATCTTCCATCCGCTATCAACTGCCCAAAAGCATGCTGTGACTTTGGCACCAAGACATCACGCCAGAAAGCCAAAGTCTGCTGTATCCTCAATCTCAAAGCCTCGTCCTCGGCTTTCTTCTTATGGCGAGCGAGGTGTGTGGTAGGAACGTGAGCGAGTGTAGACAAATGTGTCAGGACGGTCGCGAGATGGCGACGGAAGATGTTGAAGTGACGGTACCATGTGCTCCGACGATGTTGATTGTGGTTTCGATGATGTAAGAGGTGCAGCAGTGCATGTAGATGTTGGAGATCTGTGGTTTGTGAGGTAGAGGGTAATTTAAGTGGTGGCAAGTTTTGTATCGTTGTTATTGGATTGGCCTCCATATTGTTTGTTTGTAGTGGATAGTGCCTTGCGATTGCTGTTGCTTTCATGCGTGTGTACGTCCTGGCACAAAGGCGTAGTCTCGTATCTGCCTGCAGAGTCTTTGCAAGTCCAGTCCGTGATTGCTTGCGTGTGAATTTGGCATCCAACTTCAACACCCGAAGTTAACAAAAAGAATCTCAAATCAAGCAGGATGTCTTGACAGACTGAAGCGGATATTCAGAAAGCAATCTAGTCTCTCTCGGTGGTCTTCGTGGTATGAGTGGATGATGGGTCGACGGTGGAGTGATTTTTCAACCCTCTGCTGCCCCGAAATCACCGTCTCAGTATCTCAAGATGATATGCTGACCGCAGCTTCGATTATTGGAAATAGTTGATGTTATTCTATCTCCAAGAGTTGAGGTTGAAGTTTTTCTTTATCCGTTGCCGCTTCTCTCGGTCGCAACAAAGTCTTGCCTTTGAATGATGACGACGCAGGTAGTCTGCAGACTGAACACTGTAGCCAACTTCTTGGACAGAAAAGAGAGTATTGATGCTGGTTACGTTGATGCAAAAATGGAAAGAGAGAGATCCCACAGTCGCCAAGAATGACTCTCGTCTCGGAGTTATCGGATTTAGGGCTTGTCCAGAAAGCGCTCAATTCGACTGCATACCACTGCATTTTGAAGCCTTCCATTATTCTCAAACAGCAAAGATACACAGAGGAAGGTGAAAGATAGTTTCGAGGCAAGTCTGTCTGTGATTTGTGAAAGCAAAGCTAAGCTAAAGTCTTGTGAAAGAGAATACCATCCTCTATCTTTGGAGCATTTATCTACCAGATCTCCTCCTTATTTCAATCCATACCCAGCCTGCAAAGAAGACAACCTTCCCAAAGACCTTGTCCAGAAGGAACTGTCTCCAGAAGTAGTGCTCGATGCTGCTCAAACCTGAAACTCCATCCCGCCAATGTTTTCCGCCTTTTGTTTTGAAATGTGCTGACGTGCCAAAAAGATGACAATGAGACAACGAGGTCACTCATAGCGACAAGATCATGCGCATGAAACATTGGTTTCAAGCAAAGATAACATGCGCCCAAGCCCTGGGTACTCAATGACCGCAGGGACTGCGTCAAACCCCAAAGACTTTAACGACGGTAGTAGTCAGAGTCGCGGTCGCCGTGGTAGAAGTCGTCCTCCTCCTCGTCGTAGTAGTCCTCGTCGTTGTCGTAGGGACCAAGGATACGGCCCTGTTGGTAGTAGCCACCACCGCCGCGACGGGGAAGGTACTGCTGACGGTGGCGAGCGCCACGCTGCTGGGGGCGAGCGCCCTCATACTGCTGACGATGTGCGCCTTCGTACTGCTGCTGGTGGCGGGCTCTACCGAACTGCTGATATTGGCCGTTGCCACGGTAGCCGAGCTGGCGGCGCTCGAAGCGAACTTGACGCTGCTCCTCGTGCTGACGCTCCTCCTCAATAGCGAAGGAGGTTCCGCGGTCGTACTGGCCCTCGCGGTAATGGGAACCCGGGCCGTAGGGACCCCTGCCGTGGCGAGAGGGGAAGAGACCGATGGTGGTTGCGTTGTCTCTGGAACGCTTGCGCTTTTGCTCGTTGTTGGGAGCAGGGAACGGAGCCTCGGTGCCGACAGCGTTGGTGTCGGGCAGGTCATCCGACTCATGGTGGTACCAGAGCTTGGGGCGGCAGGAAGCAGCCTCCTCCATGATGACCGAGTTGCGGAATTTGGCAAGGAGACAGTCAATTCCCTGGATCGTGGCGTAAGACACCTCGCAGCGCTTGGTAGAGCCGTAAAGATTCCAGGGCTTGCCAACCTTTGAGTTCACGAAGTTGGTGATGTGTTCGGGGTGGGTGAAATTCACGAAGGCATAACCGACGTTCAGCTCTGTGCTGAAGTCAATGCGAAGATAGCTAAAGTCGTAGTGTCCGAAGGAGCTCTTGTCGAGCCACTCCTTCAGATCGTGGGAGTCGACGCGGTTCGGGATGTTGCGGAGCATCACGGTAGTACGGACGTCGACACCGGCTTCAATCTTGAGGAGATTGACAGTTTGGGGCTGGTTAAAGCGCCAAAACTCCATATCAGTCTGGTGGACGATTGAGTCCTCGGAGAGAACGAGAGCACCACGGCCACCATGACCGCGATAACCGCCACGGTATCCACCGCGAGCGCGACGAGGACCATGGCCGCGACGAGGAGGGTAGTCAGCATACTGTGAGAATCCCTGGTACTGACGACCGTTGTCATAACCGTCATCGATGGCGAGTTCGCGAGTGGCGATCTCGAGCTGGTCCATGCCGCCCTGGGCAGTAGGGTGGGCGTAGCGAACATAGCCACGAGGGCTGTACTCCTTAGCCGAGATGAAGATGGCATCCTAAGAAAGTTAGCATTTGAACTCGGTTTTCTCAGAAGAGAAGATACTTACGCTCTGCGTACTGGCAGCGATGGCCTTCTCGGCAGACTTCACAGAGAAGTACTCGCTACGGAAGCGAGGAGCCTCGAAACCGTTGGGCTCGATGTAAGAAAACGAGCGGACGTCACCGAAGTTCTTAGCGAATGCTAGAACTTCGGCGTAGATGGCGTGTATGTTGATCTCAAGAATGTTGTTGGGCACGGCTGTGAACTCGACTTGGCCATCGTAGGCTGAGATGGCCTGAGCACGGGGGTTGGTGTGATCAGCACCGAAATACTCATGATGGCTGATGAACTTGAATGCCACAGTGGTGAGAACAGTCTCGAACAGAGTCTTCGAGGCGGCGGCAGCACGAAGGTCGTCAAAGCGACAGAAGATGTTCACGAAGCCGGGAACCTCACTGGGAGAACCCACAGCAGTGTCGATCAATGCGATCAGACCAGTCTATCAAGAAGTCAGAGAGTAATCAGCACACAGAAAAAGAAGAACTCACGTATTCAAGGGCTCTGTTGAGCACACAGCCGTCAGCAGAGTTTTGGGTCCATTGCTCAGGGATGAGATCGAAGCAGACAAAGCGTGTCTCTGAGGTGTTGGGGTCGGTGTCAGTGCTGAACACGGGGCCCTGAACAAGAGGTGCAGACACGCGAGAGGGCGACGAGAAGCCAGATCCGACAGGCTTGACAGGTGACAAAGACGAACGCTTTGTCGAAGAACCTTCAGCAGTCGAACCAGCGTTCAAAAACTTCATGGCACTACCCTGGCTGGGAGTGTGGAAGTCCCCAAGAGTTGAGGCGAGCGAGCTCGAGGCACCCTTGCTGGGAGTGAACACGTTTCCAAAGGGAGACATGATGCTCTTCTGAGGCTGAAAGAGAGAGTTAGTACTTGAGTAAGAGTAAAGAAAGCTATGAGATGAGGGAGACGGGTCATGAAGAAGGCACAAGTTGAAGGAAGGGATGAGTAAGAAGAAAAGATAGTATGAGATGAGATGAGATGAGATGTGATGTGATGAAGGATGAAAGGGACGAGTGCTGCTCGGTATGCGGATCTCTTAAACAAGGAAGAGAGGTCATCGAAAGAACAGAGACAAGAGTCGTGAAGAAGAACAAGCCGAGATGTGGAAGGTGCATGTGTTGGCATGGATGAGAAGGAGAAATCAAACGTAAAGCGGAAGCGAGAGACTCGGCTTCTTTCGAGGTGAGGTACAAGAGACCAAAGCTCGAGAAGGAAAGACACAAAGGATGAAGGAAGGTTTGGGAATGGTGGTGCGGAACAAGAAAAGAAGACATACCATAGTCGAGGGAGTAAACCAAGCAGCGTTAACAGCAGCACTCTGAAGAGTCTTGCGGTTGTCAGCGGGGTTACCGCTATCCTGACGCTCCATCTTGGAGGGCAGATGAGACATGGTGCGATGATGATGCGCGCGGATGTAGAAGGGCGAAAGACGGATTGGAAAGTGACCTTGGTCAAAGAAGATGTAGAAGAAGAAGAAGACGAAGCAGACACCGCGTTAAACGATGTATGATTCCAAACGGAGATGGATGTTGGGAGTGGAAGGTGTGGAGGTTGGTTGGGGTGGAAGAAAGATGCTTTCTTATGATTGAGCAAGCTCTCAGTTCGCTTAGTCGTCGATGATGTCGTCGCTTAGTCGTCGATGATGTCGTCGTCGTCGAACAGGAGCGAATGATATCTTCCAGCTGAGCAGGCCTTCAGTTCGCTTAGTCGTCGATGATGTCGTCGAACAGGCACGTAGAGCAGTGAATCTTGAAGCGAATGATATTTTCTAGCTGAGCAGGTCTTCAGTTCGCTTAGTCGTCGACGATGTCGTCGTCGAATAGCAGTGATCTTTGATGCAATGAAGGAGATTCTCGACGATGATGTCGTTATCGAACAGGCACTTAAAACAGTGACTCTCTGTATGAGGGAGGAGCGAACGGTCTAGTCTAGTCGAGCTGGCTTTCAGTTTGCTTGGTCGACGATGATGTCGTCGTAGAAGAGGCACGTAGAGCAGTGCACCTTTGTGCAACGGAGGAGATGATGGTGTCTGGAAACTATGCTGGGTCTTGCTTCGTTCAATCGTCGATAGTGTTGCTGTTGAACAAGCAGAGACAATGAGGTTGCGGACGAGGAAGGAGACTTTTGTGGAAAGGAAAGTGCCTTTCCTAACCGACTTGGTCGACGTGATCTCTTGTGCAAGATGACCTTCAGCCTTCTTAGTTGTCAACGATATCTTCCAACAAGCAGTACTGGTTGTGTGTTTCGTACGAGCCAGTTTTCAGATCGGTTGATCAACGATGATGTCGTATTGGAAAGAGCAGGCAATCACTTTCTCGTGGAGGGCGTTTCTCAGGAGTCGTCAATGGTATCGTGGAGCGAGCAGCAGAGACAAAAAGGTTCTGCAGCAGTAGAGGAAGAGAGGGTTTGTCCAAGCCGATCTTCGTACTACTCAACCGACGACAATGTCCTTGAACGAGCAGACTGGTAAGGGCAATGAGATTTCGACCAACAATGATCGAACAGCAAAGCTACAGCCTACAGACGAGAAGTTTCGGAAGGGCGTAGGCGAAGACGGTACAGCAGGTGGAGGAAGGCGCCCGAAATGCCACTATCGAGGAAGGCTCGACTGGTCGCTCCTTCTCTATATGGTTGTAACCTGCTGAAGATGGGCCTTTGCAGAGATCGAGTTGATCAGTGATATCGGACACTCGACATAGTAGAACCTGAGACAGTTCTATATGGGGGCAGAGGGAAAAGATGGTATAGATCAGAAGATAAGTTCTGGATCGTAAAATCTCTCGAGGCAGCGACGAAGAGTGGAGGCACTTCCACCTTGATGGTGAGCTCGCACGTCATGCTGTAAGTTTGACGACCGCGCGATCGAGACGACCGAGGTCTCCCCTTCTAAGCATCAAGCAGAGCGGTCAGATGGCCCAATCTTTTCTGATGTATAGACGTTCCGAAGCCTGGAAACAGGCTTCGTTCTTTATTGCCCCAGAACCTTAAAGCTTTGAGATTTTGTTTGCCTGCTTTGCAGTTTGATGCCACCTGCAGCCATGCGGGCAGCGGGTGGGATTGAATGCGGCTCTGCGGGGACTAAGCGGTTGGAGCCTAGCTTTGCGCATTGACCAAACTTGCTCCAGCCTCCTCTTGACTCCAGAGCATGGAGCTGTTCTTCTAATTATCAAGTCCGACAATCATCAGGCATGACTGTGTAGAATAGCCAATCTGGTCATCGCTTAAACTGCTGTGGAAGTCAATTGCGACACTCTTGTGCTTTCACTCTCGGGCAAACGACCAGTTCTTCCCTCGAACAATTACGTGTCAAGGAACGCGTCTGTGAAAGATCCATATCCTAGTACATACCATCTCGAAAAAGGCCCGGGTCGCATTAGAGGATGCCGTCAATCATTGAGCCTCATGATGAGTTCATGGGCGCCGTCCAACAGGTACGAAGTTCGTTCCTCTAGCAACTTGACAGCGGACTGACAAAGCGTAGATTATTCTGTCATCATCTGAGACAGACTACATCGACCAGCTGATTCCGGTGATGCGAGATGTCAGAAACTCAGAGCGCGCAGGACATCTCATACAAGCCCTGAATCAAGTCTCGAACGATCGACAGGCGGAGATTGAGCGCATCTGCAACACCAATCATCAAGAATTCGTCAGCTCCGTCAACCAGCTTCAGCGCGTCCGGGAGGGTACAGTCACTTTGACAGCCGAGATTATGAGTCTCAGTCAGTCAATAGAGGCCACCACCGAGAAACTCGCGGAACAAAAGAGAGCTTTGGTTGATTCCAGAGGCGTGAGGCAAAATATTGACGATGCCACCCAAGCTTTGAAGGACTGCCTCGAGGTTCTGCGGCTTGCAAACCAGGTACACGATCTTCTGCAAGAAAAGAACCGGTATGCAGCGCTTCGAGCATTGGACGAATTGCAGAACGTCCACCTCAGGGAAGTGACCCGTTACATGATTGCAGGCATGATTGAGCGTTCGGTGCCCGCAACCCAGCGCTTGATTGCTGAGGCTGTTATGGCAGATTTGAACACTTGGCTCTTCCGGATTCGAGAGACTTCGCAATTCTTGGGCGAGGTGGCATTCTACCATACTGAGATGCGCCGTACAAGACACAAGATGCGATTTGAAGAAAACCCAGACCTCGCCAATTTCAAACTCAACTCAGCAGTGGAGTCTGTCGCTGATGAGAGCGAAGAATTTGATGTGCTGAACAATGAGGAAGTGCAAGTCGATTTCTCTCCACTGTTCGAGGCCATTCATATACACAACGCTTTAGGCCAGAATGAGAGGTTCCGTCAAGACTATTCAGCAACCAGGAGGAGGCAGAAGGAGCTGCTCCTGCCCGCAAGTCTGGATCTCCTAGACGAAGACGCGGGTGAACTGAGCACTCTGCTGGAGAGCATCGCTGGGTTTGCCATAGTCGAAAAGGCCACGATGCTGAAGACAGAGAACTTGAGATCCTTGGCAGACGTGAGGCAAATCCTCCAAGCGGTCAGAAGAAAGTCACTGACAGAAGTCTAGATCGAAGAGCTCTGGGACTCCATGTGTCAGAGTGCTATCGCACTTGTTAGCAAGTCTCTACCTACCATCGACAACGATGATAGACTTCTGAAGATAAAGGGGGTGATCGCCCTCTTCGTGCAAACCATGGGAGTGAGTTTTCTCTTCGCGTCGAAAGCTGCTCAATGACACGTTCGGTGACGCGCTGACAATGAGTGATAGAGCTGGGGATACTCAGTTGATAGTCTCGATCAGTTGCTCCTTACAATTTTCGACAAGTATGCTCAGTTGCTGAAGCAGAGATTCAGCGAAGATTTCCAGGAGGTGAGCGACGCAAAATTTTTGAGCCCAGCGGAGCGGTTCGTGTTGCGTGTCAAAAGCTGACGTTTACACGTAGATTGTTTCAACCGACGATTATATGCCTATGCCTATCAACAATCCCGATGAGTATGACAAGGTGATCAACGTCAGTTGGTACACACCAGAGAAGGACCGCGAGCAGCAGAAGTATGTAAACAAGGCTGAGATATACAGGATTTTTACTGATTCCGGAAGCTTCCCTTGTGTTCTTCCTTTCTCACAGATGTACCCACTTTGTTGTATCGACATCCGGAACTTTCTAAATCAAATCTATCTATTCTCGGACGACCACTTCCAGAACTCCGGTGTAATCGACGACACACTCAAAAGCGTAAGCAAACAAGCTTCACATAAAAATAAAGCGTTTACTGATATGCTTCTTTACAGTCATTAGACGAGCTTCTTTGTCACAAAGTGTGCCGATCACTTGTTGAACGACTCTCTTCGCAATACCCCGGCCAGATTGTGCAAATTTTGACCAACCTCGACCATTTCGAGACGGCATGTCGAGAGCTACAAGACCTACTCGCAGAAGCACGCTCGTCGAGCAGCGCAGCCGGCCCAATCGTGCTCGCCGCAACAGAAGAATTCACTACAGCCAAGAAGGCAGCTGAGAAGCGCATCTTTGAACTCGTCAACAGCAAGATTGACGACTTGATCGAGACTGCCGAATATGACTGGAGCTCCACCTATGAACCACCTGCTGCCTCGCCGTACATGCAAGAGCTGACACGCTATCTCTCCGACGTCATGTCCAGTGTTTTGCTTGGATTGCCTGTGCAAATTAAGGAGCTCATCTACTTTGACGCTCTTGCCCATATCAGCAATGCCATCCTTGCATTGCCCCTGGACCCCTCTATCCGTCGCCTCTCACCTCAAAGTGTTACGGCCTTCCGCCTCGACACGGAGCATTTGATTGAGTTTGTCCGCAGTCTCGACAACCCCGTGTTGATGGAAGGTCTTGACGAATTGCGCCAGACGGTCGAGCTCATGGCTGTAGCCAAAGAGGGCGAAGGACGCGCCGAAGAAGAGTTCTTCGACGTGGAGAAGGGCCGCAAGAGGTTCGGCAAGGTGGACAAGATGAACGGAGCCGAGCTGCTCGAAAAGGTCAGTCAGGGCGTCGAGGCACAGAAGGCAGCTGCCGTTGCTCAGGCGGCCAGTCCAGTCGACAAGAAGTCGACCATGAACTTCCCAGCCTTCGCCAGCAGATTCAAGAAGGACAAAGACGCTTCATAGAAGATTGATTGCAAGCATGTTGGAAAAGCAGAAGCAGGATACCCATAGATAGAGATGTTTAGTATTCAGTGGTTTCATCAAAGTAGCCCGTTTTTCATCAAGAGGCCATATTTTATTTTGTACAAAGAAATGGCAGGAGTTGCCTTTTTCAATGGCGATGTCTGCAGAAGTCAAGGCTTCTGGCTGTCCTGCAATCCGTTGGGCCTGTTCGAAACCCTCAACACAAGCCCATGCTTCGTTTCGTCTATCGTACAGTTTCCGACCAGCTTATCCTGCTTAGATGGCAAGGGGAGAGAAGAGCCTGGCTGATGTTAGCGTGCTGGATTGAACATGTTCCTGAGCTTGCGTACTTGATCAACGAAGGGCGAGGCACACTGCGGGTGTAACCAAGGTAGATGATCAGAGGGAGGTAGCCGCTGTAAGCGTACTTGTCAGCGCAAGTCCTTTCGCATCCGTACAAGGTTGTAGTATCGGAATGCCGGTACTGTCGTCGTGATAGCCATGGATGGTCCGGTATTTGGCAGATTGTCTCCTTGCTCTTTCTTTTCCTTTCGAGTCCACCCAGAACAACCAAATGAAGCGCGAGAGATCCGAGATGCAGCAGATTGCAGAGGTATGGAGCAGACGGCATAGGTATGGAGCGAACGTACTAGTGAACAGCGACACGGGAAATGTCAATGACGCGCGAGATGCGCTCCTGGATGAAAGTCAGCCACCAAGTCACAGGCACAAGATGTTCAGAATCAGCGCACCTTGGTCTCTTCTGAAAGCTGCATGTTGACTAGATTTTCAAGGGCGAGAAGGATCAAATGGCTGGACAAGAAGAAGTTGAATCAAACGTCAGTTGCGACGGGCGTCAGGTCGGGCTTTGCGGCGAAAAGAAGCAGCGGAGCCTTCCGTCATTGCTCAACTTCTCCGAGAATGCGACAAGACACAGCTGCTCGACCAGCCAACGCCAACTACACGAGCAATCATGGCGTCGGGAGGAAAGCACTGGTACGTTGATTCTGCATAGCCTATCACCAAACATCCCGTTCAATCTCACCAATAGCAACGCGCGCAAAGCATAAAGACCGCGAGCTCGAGCTAACACCTTCCAGGGAACAAGACAAGGAAGCGACCGTCTATGTCGGCAATCTCGATGAGCGCGTGACGGACCAACTCGTCTGGGAGTTGATGCTCCAAGCTGGCCGCATCGTCAACGTCCATCTCCCCAAAGACCGCGTCACGCAAACACACCAGGGCTTCGGCTTCGTCGAGTTCGTCAGTGAGGAGGATGCCGACTATGCCGCCAAAATTATGAACCAGATCCGCCTATGGGGAAAGCCCATTCGTGTCAACAAGGCTTCAGCAGATAAGCAAAAGACTCTGGACGTGGGTGCTGAGCTCTTCATCGGAAACCTGGATCCCATGGTCGACGAGCGCGTCTTGTTCGAGACTTTCAGCCGCTTCGGCAGCTTGACCTCGGCGCCAAAGGTATGCGCCACTCTCTGCATCTGCTTTGTGCACTTCGCTAATCATTCCTTAGGTCGCCCGCGACGACGCAAACCTCAGCAAGGGCTACGGTTTCGTTTCCTTCACCACCTTTGAAGCATCCGACGACGCCATCGCAAACATGCACGGCCAATACCTCATGAACAAGGAAATCACCGTCCAGTACGCCTTCAAGAAAGATGGCAAAGGAGAGCGTCACGGAGACGCTGCAGAGCGTGCTCTTGCTGCTGCCGGTCGTGAACACAACATCGAGCCTCAAGTCCAACCTCTACCCCCGCAACTCATGGCTCCTCAAATCGCTACTCCTATCGCACCACCCACACCAATGTCTGCCGCTCCTTACGGTGCCTCGCCCGTGACCGGCGGCTACGGCGCCCCTCCCACTGCCAGGACTCCACTTGCCGCCCCGCCCGCTGCCGCTGGTGTGCCTGCAAGGCCCCCTCCCAGTGTTGGTGGTTACAATGGACCTCAAGGCTTTGCGCCACCAGGTTTTGCTCATCCTCCGGCCGGTATGCCGCCTGGCTTTGGTCCGCCCCCAGGATTTCAGCCACCGCCGGGTATGCCCGGTATGCCCCCTGGTTTCGCTGCTCCACCACCAGGCATGCCTCCTAATGCCTACCAGAGGCGATGAAATGATACCTTGTGAAAAAGGAGGCTCCATATAGCATTCAGTGAAGAGTTGTTGTTTTTAGCGAGGCGTTCATGGCATGCTCGGAATTATGTTGCATGGGAAAAGGCGAAGGAAATGTGTACTCAAACGGAGCCCAAGGAAACGTAGGTATAGCAAGGAAGAAAATGTCCAATGAGAAACAGAAAATGACGTTTATCCTGCAGATTTCCTCGACGCATCTTTACACTTTGCTTTGGCAGGAGTGATTGACTAGCGGGAGAATCGCCCTTTGTTCTGACAGAAGACGGGAAGGTGCTGACTTGTAATCCTGATGGCGTAGGGACTGCGGAAGTAGTGCCTGGCTCATCGCCAAACGCTGCACAAAATACGTTTGCACCGACTGTTGCCCAGCTGTGGCCTCGTAGCCAAGTACCGATGACTACCTGTCTTGCGGTAGTCTTCACACTTGCCTCGGACTTATCTCCATCGTCATGCCAAAATCTTCCCTTCTGGAAGAAAAACCACAGACACTCCTACATGGCATCAACACAGGCACAAGCGAGCGGCTCGCCCTGTCCGCTGGTCACGGGGGATCTAACATCGCTTACAGAGACGTCGTCCACAGCCTTCCGCTCTATGAATCTCCCGCCAGAGCTACGGTACGCTCAATGAACTTACCAACACATGCCTGCAGACATAGCCAATAGCTGGGACTCTAGCCGGAGACGGCTGCTACACCCAATACCCAACGGCCCACAACAAGCCTGCCATGAAGCTATGCCCGTATATAGCAGAAGGGGTTCCCTCTGGTTTGATGATCCTACACTTGAGGTACAGTCGATTCGGCATGGCTACCACACGACCGACCTCCTAGCCTAGCCAGGAGACACAGGGGCCGGACAGACCTCTCCACATCTTGCTACTCTGAATTTCACATTGTTCGTACTCTGTTAGCGTTTCTCTTTACCTTCACGCATCTGCCCAATAGATGACAACACCAAGACAAAGCACTTGTATAACCAGAGTTATGATCGGAACTCTAGCCTCGCCTAAACCATTTGAACACGCCTCTTTTCCTATCAATGTGCTGCTCACCTTGCTTGTGAGCCTGGTAACCATCACTAGAACTCGCATATTGGCCATCGTCACTACTGCTTGCCGATTCTTGACTTTCACCACTACTGCTTCGAGCTCTCGGCCTCTCGACGTCATCTTGGACCATGCCCGAGCAGTCTTGGAAGCTCTTGTAACATCTCCTTATGATCTCATGTTGTGACCCCACCCATTCTTCGAATCCATCGAGTGCTTCCTTGTACAGTACTTTTGCCTCGCGGAACTCATGTTGCGCTGCTAGAGTATCCGCGAGATGCAACATCGAGTTTAATGTGTCGATGTGACAATCACCCAGCTTTTCCGTTCTTCCTTTTATCGAAGCCCGGAACAAGGTTTCGGCTTCTTGGTGTTTGTTTCTGCGTTGCAGTGTCAGACCTAGTCTGTCCATGGCGTTCAGAGAGGTCAGGTCGTATCTTGACAAGGTCTCGAGCGTCCTGGCTAGGATTTGGCGGTCCACGGTTTCACACTTGTTCCACTTCTGGAGGCCGTGCAATGTTTCTGAAATGGCGGCATTGATATTCCTGGTGTCTGTGGGGGACAGGTTGTTATCGCGCAGTATCCCTTCCAAGCCAGGTAGTATCTCACGGTAGATGGCTTTTGCTCCAGGGTCGTTCATGTGGTAAAGAGTCGTGGCCAGTTCTGAGCTGTCCAGTAGCACTCTACGGTCTTTGGCACCGTATGTTTTGCGTTGGTGGCGGACGACTTGAGACTGGATCTTTTCCGCTGCAGGGTAATTCATCTGACGAGCGTATGCTCTTGCCAGTTGCGACCTGAAGCGTATTGTCTTGTAGTGATCCACGCCAAACATTTCCTTGCTTACACCCAATGCTTTACGGGACATTTGCTCGGCCATCGGATATCGCCCGGTCCTGTGGGCATACCACGCTCCGCGTCTGAGGATAGTGGTCCACACGACCGCTGACTGTGCATCGACCGACCGTGGATCTTCCATCGCCACGATCTCTATATGTGGCAACAGCGACTCAAAGCGTTCCAAATTACCTGCATTAGGATCCGGGATGTTGCTCGCCAGAGCGGACCAAGACCTCAATTTGAAAAATCGTACTTGGTCTTCGGACAGCCATTCTTTAACGCAGTGATGCGCGAAACCATCCATGGAGAGACCGCTGCCGTCTGTATCTAATCGGACAACAGAGCAGTCTAGCAGAATTTCGGAATCTCTCTCGAATTTTCGCTCGACTTCCTGCCTGGCCATTCTAGAAGTCGACGAAGCCGGGTCTAGAAGGAGTGACCGAGGAATACTCCATGGATGGAACATGCCTATAAGAGACAACAGTTGGGCTGCTGACGGATGCTGCTCGTATATGCGATCAAATTCGCTGAAAAGGTCATGCTTGTCTCCTGATGACGAGTTCCCTTCATCGTCGTTGCTCTCGAGTGGTTGCTGGAAAGCAAGACCCGAAGGTCCCGGAGTAAATGGATAATGGTAGTTGTTGTTTACGATGTGTCCACCTATCCCGTCAGCAGAAAGTTCACGCCTCGAGAGCGAAAGAATATACCAAAGTGTACTTGACCCTCGAACCTGTTGTTGCCGTAAAGGGCGTTGGAGCTGTCGCGAACATCTCCCTGATGGTGTGCCATCAAAACAGTCTCTTTTTCTTCTTTACTCTTGAAAGGGATATTGGCTATCCGACTCGGATGATATGAACACAGCCCTCGCGATATCCAGTAGCCTCACTCTGTATGTTGAGACTCGAGTAGAATTCCCGCCTTCTCAGAAGGCGCTGACAGATAACGCGTTCGCACATGATGTAGTACCGCCGGACATTTATCTGTCGTTTGAATCGACCTTACTAAGTCCATGCATGCTGCACAAGTTTGGTCTTTAGAAGCGATGGCGCCTGCCCTGACGGAAGATTACAGGGTGGAGTCGGATGTCAACGCGATTGGAACCATCAAATAATATAGATGGAAGCTACTGACAAGCATTTCGATCCTTCATACTTCTAGCGCTAATGTACTTTTGGGACAACAACACACCTATCTATTCGTGGAATATCATGCACATTGACGCTTATCCTGAGTGAGTGCGAACTGCGAGTTCTTAGTGGCCCACTCGGCGCGGGTCCGATCTAGATAGACGAGAACTCGTATATCATGTTTTCGCCCTGGAACAGTTTGAGAATCACCTGCGTCCTCCAGCCACGAATATGGAAAGAGGTGAGATTAGCCCTGGCGCTTGATTACATAGCAAGCAGCTGGTCGTCGGCAGAGTGGACCGACCGGTAAAGTACATTGACGACTCAGCTATATACGCGTATTTGCTTTCAAAATACTCGGAAAGCAAAAGCATTCGACCTTGTTCACCCGCCACACACTTCGCACAAGATGGCCTTTCAACTTTCCGACTATCAAGTCGGGTGGATTTCTGCTCTAGCCATCGAAGAAACGCTGGCTGTAGCCATGCTTGATGTCAGACATCCCAGGATACCGACTCCCAACGATGACAATGCCTATACTTTTGGTCAAATCCACATGGACGACGAGAGTGTACACAATGTTGTCATTTTATGCCTCGGGCTCGGCCGAACCGGCAAAGCATCCACTGCTGCAGCCGCTGAGAGTATGCAACGCACTTTCCCATCACTCAGATTCACCTTGATGGTCGGCATCGCTGGTGGGGTGTGGAGTGAGGACGCCGATGTACGGCTCGGTGATATCGTTGTTGGCGCTTCAGGAGATGGTGATGCCGGTGTCATACAATACGACTTTGGCAAGACCATCAGAGATCGAGAGCTCGTCGTGACAAAGAGGACGATGAACAAGCCTCCGCGTGTGCTGCTCAACGCCGTCTCTTCCATACAGGCCAAGCACGGCAGTGATGATCTGGGCTATCTCGACTTCTTGGAACCCAGAGCGATTCGTAGAATGGCTCCAAGACCTTATGACGATTACCTCTTCAATAGGTCCTACCATCACGAAGATCCGAGAGACAGATCTTGCAGGGAGTGCGATACATCTGAGCTCCGTCCTCGACCACGCCGCTCGCGCAGCGAACAAGGCATACCCAAGATACACTACGGTCGAATCGCCTCGGGAGATCAAGTCATGAAGAGTGCCCGCATTGCCGAGAAGATAAGGCGTCAATACGGGATTCTGTGCTTCGAGATGGAAGCAGCCGGACTCGACGATTTTCAGTTCCTGGCTATCAGAGGCATTTCTGATTACGCCGACTCTCACAAAAACGATGAATGGCACGCATATGCTGCGGCGGCCGCCGCAGCTTATGCAAAAGAGCTCTTGACTGTCATCACGAGCACTGCAGTCCCTGTGGCTTCCAAAGATGCAAAGGCACAGCAGGAAATTACGCGCTCCCACCGTGCCATGCATATAGGAAACGTCATGGACAGCGCGACTGCTATGTATGGTGATCAAACTTTCAGCGGCGTTACCAATTTTGGAGGAACTCACAACTCAAGATGACCCGACTTCCCGGAAGCGGTATATCTTGGGATATCCAAGGTCCACAGGCTTAGGCCAATACTGCGCGATGTTGTACAACTGTTAGATGTAGTATGGCGAATTGGCTCACGAACTCGGGTTTGTGCCCGTTGCATGGGCTTTGGGTAGGCCGATCCTAGAGCGACAGACTCACGTTTAGAGATACCGCAGTGACGTGATCTGGCCGTACCTATTTGAATCTTGTGGGCAAGCAGGTAGAAGTCGGCATATCTCGGACAGGTGATAGTGGACGGAGAGCAGAAATTCCTGGGTATAATCATGGTATAGCGAATAGAAAGCAGACAAAGGAAAGTGTAGAAACCAAACCAAGCGAAGCAAACGAAATGGGAATATTAGCAGCTTTCTTTGCTGTCAGGCTCACAAGCGATCAAACATGACAGCCTTGGGGTCCCTCGGTCTGCCATCCTTGCCGATATTCTCTCTGCCAAACCTCTCTTCCATGACAATCCTCCTCGCTTCATCAAAGCCGCAACTTCTGCTCTTCATGATGGCCTTTACTCTTTCTTTACCCTGCTCATCTAGACCTTGTCTGCTGTCTCCACCTTCGACGTTTTCTCGTAGATCGAAATTCGAGCTGCTGAAGCCGGCTTCAATGTCATCTTCGAAGCTATTTTGGCCGAGACTGATGTAGGCGTTTTGGGCGAAGGGGTTGAGTCGTTGTACGGATTGAGAAAGACGCCAGAGAGGTTCGGGGATGCGACCAGGAGCTGTGAGGTATGGAATCGGCGGTGCATGTGCGATCCAGAGGTGTCGAGTCAAGTAAAGTGCTGGATAGTGTTAGCGCCGCGTAAGCAGAGGGAGAAGCCGATGACACGAACCGGTCGCCGTGACGAGGAACAGAAAGGTCACTGAGTAGAAGAGATAGCCCATTGTGACGGTAGAGTGATATAGAGGGTATTGAGAGGTAGAGAAAGAATGCGCGGTCCGGTTTGCGTGGACTCGGAAATGACGGATGAGCAAATGGTTGTCAGCGGCCTTGGCCGGATATAGCAGTGATCCGAGTGGATGTGAGGGTAGGTGGGAATTATCTCAGGTCGGATTAGAAATTCAGATCGAGGCCAGCAAGGCCAAAGGTATACGCAGTCACATCAAGGGCTGGCGAAAGGAATAAAGTAGACGGCCTTGGGAGATTGCTGCTGAGAGAAACATGTTGGCAAACGGGCGCCGCGAGGCTCAGCTGCGTAACCCTGGAGGGCTGTATGCTTGGCAAAGACCCCGGATTCCCAGCTTGCTCGGCAAGAGCGACCGAGTGAGGTCGAGGAAGGTTAGCCGGGCTTCAGCCCACACAGACGGTCTGAATATTCACGATTTCTTGTTTCTCTACGATCCAGTTCATCTCATCACAGCAAAAATGGCCACCAACTTCGAAAACACCTCTTACGACCTCATCTGGGAGACCATCCGTACGTGCCGCTCGCTCCCCTCCGATTTTGCAAGAGAAGGACCACTTTTGGGACTAGAAATTCAAATCTTCGACCATTGTTGAAACATCGCGCTTCGGAGGGTCAATATACCGTTATCTGAGCACTCGTAACTGACGCGCGCATTTCATAAGGCCACAACAATGCCTTCCTCGTGAAGCGCAACCAGGCCGGTGGTGTTCAGTTCTCCAAGGACCCCCTTAACCTGACCAACCTCCACTCGCGCAAGGTAAGGACAACTGCCATCTCTGTGTCTTGAGAACCCAAGTCACTGACTCCAATCGCCCAGTACTCTTCGCTCGCCAACCCCAAGGCCCTCGGCATCAACGCCGTTGACAACAAGATCGAGGTCACCACCAAGCTCGGCCAGAACTGGAACAAGCCCTCCAAGTCGTACAGCAAGACCACCTTCAAGTCCACCACCCCCTCGCGCAAGCTCATCAACAACGCCGTCTCCGGCAACACCAAGCGCGGTTACCGCCAGGACTTGCACATGGAGGCCGTCCAGCGCGCTTCCGCCGTCAAGAAGTCCACCCGCCAGGTCAAGGCCACCGTTAAGCCCACCAAGCTCCGTGGCTCCAAGGCCCGCAAGGCTGCTGAGAAGCAGTAAGCGTCTCGCTCTTACCGTTCTGATTGATTTCTAGAAAAGGAGAGAGAGGTGTTGGTGTTGCTGGCTGGATGCTGTTCGCCGGAATGAAAAAAATGATTCAAAGGCCATTTCTACTTTCCCTCTTTTTTTTTTGAACAATGTTCTTGTGATGTGCTTTGACTGACCGGAACTTGGAACGGAACGTTGTTGCGACAACACCATGGATGCGACAATCGGGTCGATTCCCAGATCTTGTACTGATATTTGTGTACATCTAATCAACAGATCTCGAATATCGTACAAAAGCCTCCGACAACTCAAACTAGCCATCATCTACAACGCACCACCGACCAGAGTAACGATCCACATGGCAATTCTAACATGCAATCCGACTCTTCTTTCCGTCTTCTCAAAGGTGCCCTGGTCAACCTTGGTCGCATACTCTTGCAACCACTCTTCTTCTTCCCTCAACCTCTTCATTAGACCGACATCCCTCGTAACGATCATTGCATTAGCCTCCAAGTCCAGACTGTAACCTCTTTTCGTGTAATTGCTGCTGCCAATCAGACTGACACTCGGACCTGGCTGGTCCTTGAGGGTAAGCCAGATGCCTTTTGCATGATACGTCCAGCCATCCGGTGTGTTGACTGTGCCTTTTCTCCATTCCTTGAGCGTTATTTGCTTCTCCAGTCCGGCTTTTTGAACCGAGGAAAGGAAGCGACGGCCAAGGAGAGTGTAGGCAGCAGGAAGCATGCCTGAAACACCTGGAGAGCCGTAGAAGCCATTTGCCCATGGCGATGCTGCGATGACATTGGCGGATGACGGGTTAGAGGCCAGAAGCAGATCGCGAAGCCAGGGTGTCATATTGAAGTAACCAGCCGTAAATGTCCATTTGCTTCCCGCAAAGGCTGGAGTAGCAAGAGCTTTCAGAATTGTGGTGAGCGCAGGCAGTTCCGTTGATGTATCGGGCTTGAGTAGAGGTGTCAGTTGGAGCAACGGATATATCTGGGTATCCGTTTGTGACGTCTGAAGCGAGGTGGTAGCGGCAGGCTTCAGTAAGGGAGCGAGCAACTTTGTGGCTTGAGTGATAAACTCTTTGGGGTCGTTCAAAGGAGCTGGATGTGCGTTTGTCGTTGGCCAGTCAAGGTTGAACCCACCGGGTGCAGAGGCGTTAGGGACCACGCGGTAGCTGATGCTACACACCGTTTCGTGCACTTTGGAAAAGTAGTCGGTGATACGCTTGCTAGAGATCAAATGATAACGATCTTGACGATTTGTGAAGTAGTCGGATGAGAGATTGGCACCTGACATGATGATCTCGTCGTCGATGCCATAAAGCTTCATATGTTGAAGTCCCCAGCCTTCGTTGATGCGCTTGGGTATGATAGACTTGCGAATACCTGTAAGATTAGGTGTGTGGTACATGCACACTTCGACACGATCTGGACCAAACTCATCGATCAGAGTGGCCAACAATGTCGCGCAAGACGCCTTTGGTGTCTCCCTAGTGCCTCGGAGGGAATCTGTAAGGAAGGAAACCTTGAGGCTAGGGTTACGCTTGAGAGATTCTTGGATCGTTTGGATCTAGAGTACGTAGTCAGAACTGATCATGAAGCTCAATGTGGTTCTCATACCAGTTCATGTTCGGACTTGCCAATATAGAGAGTGGAGAGAAATATTCTCCTCTCAGCTGTTCTGATCTTGGCCTGTCACTATGTCAGTCATATCGCTCCATGTGATTTCCTGGTTCAAGACATTGAAATAGATAATGAATGCTTGACATTTTGTCCTCCGGAGAGACCGGGATACGAGACGAAAGAAATGGAGAAAGAAAAAGCAGGCTATCTGACTTGCCTTCAAGGTCTCATAGAAATCAGAAGGAGACCTCAGAATCTCTATCTGAGAAGAAGAAATATCAAACCGAGGAGACAGTTTGTCTAGCTCGGTGTTCAGACCTCCCAAAGCAGCAGCAGGAGAAGGTGCAATGGCAGGAGGAGCAACGCTTGAGTTGGAGTAGCGTCTTTTCATGGGCATTTGATGAGTGGCCCTGATAGACTTGACTGCCCTACGGGCTGCTTGCCTCGGTATACATCTTGCAAACATTTTATGCCCGTTGCAAGACAGTGTGATGTGTTGTATCGAACACGGAGATAAATGTTTCCTCGAGTCTGATGCCAAGGCTGAAGACTGAATCCGAAGCAAACAAGCCAAACACTCGCTGACCATTGGATTGCCGCATCTCGAAGGTCACAACCAACAAGCGGCAGTGAGGACTGGAATTACACACCGCAACCATGTCGACTATTATGAGAACGCTGCGCAACTTGCGCCAAATTGGTCTCAAGGTGAGTGGCTCTGACCATATGTCTCATTGCTCGCGCTAACTGTTCTCTCAGGAATATGGCCACCAGATGCAGGTACGTCCGCCGCGCCGAATTTCACGAATGACCCTCAATGAACGACGACTTACTCGATTCTTCGCTGCTATAGTACATGGGTACGAAGTGCAACAATCTCGGCATCCCGCGACAGCAACTGAAGGAGTACAGGTGACACCAAGGCTGGTACCCTCGTCGGCAAGGACCGTTACGGCAACAAGTACTTTGAGAATCTCGAGGATCTGCCCTGTATGTCGAAATGAGACCGGAATAAGGAACAAGAGAAAGAGTTCGCATCTGATGCATGGATTACAGTGAGAACAAGATGGTGCGACTACAAGGACCAGGAGTTCAACCCGTACGTTTACCCATTCAGCCATGCTACACGCAGCAGCAGGAATACTGACTCAATTCCAAACAGTGACCAGATCGAGCCCGGCTGGTATGAGACGCCATCAAGATGTTGCATCGCGCGATTCACTCACAAGACCTAGGCACGCCTGGATGTCATACATGGTCGACAAGCCTCCATCCCAAGACCCCCTTCTTCAGAGACAGGTTCGTCCGTGGGAGCCTGCAGAGCACCGTCCCTGCTTGACCTGGAGCAGAAGTGCATACAGACCTTTCAGCACGTAAGTCACGAGCATTTTGGTGCTATGAGCAAGATGGAGAAGCTAAGTCGGAACAGTGTCAAGAACAAGTACCAGCCATGGACCCCAGTTGCTGCTCCTAGAAAGTAAGCGAATGCACGCGCGGCATTATTTTTCTAGGGCTCTATCTATGGCGGGGAGGGCGTGAAGGATTGCGGACCACGCCCTCCCGATTATTGAAAGCTGATAAGAGTGGCTGCTGCGTCCTAGCGGCCTATCTCTGCAGGTGATATGACTGAAGTCTTCACCCAGCGAACCAATTAAATTCTCTTTGTCAATATCAAATGGCGTATAGCGGTCTGTCAACAGTTTTTTGCCGTATTCAAATTGCATGTTCCTTTTCGAATTGTGGTTGAACTACGCTCGTGCAGGACTCCGCAAGCCTACGTCCTGCCTGATTGGGAAGCCGGTGATAGGTCGTTGCACCGTG